>Ga0105248_10003681_pt1 | contig 16984 bp, 16 predicted proteins | sample KBSS34metaG_FD_81524 | JGI IMG/M metagenome (GOLD analysis project Ga0105248, IMG submission 81524) | Switchgrass rhizosphere microbial communities from Kellogg Biological Station, Michigan, USA - KBS S3-4 metaG | ecosystem: Host-associated > Plants > Roots > Rhizosphere > Soil | place... | reverse complement strand
TGTCCGAGCAGCCGATGATCCAGCGCATCCGCCAGAACCTGGTCGTGCTGATCAACCCGGTCTCGAATCCGGACGGGCGCGACAAGATGGTCGAGTGGTTCTATCGCTACCTGAAGGGCAAGACCGATCGCAGTACCTTGCCGCGCATGTCGCCGCCGTATTGGTCGAAGTACGCGTTCGTGGACATCAATCGCGATGCGCATCAGCTGGTGCACGAATCCATGCGCGCCGTGTCGCGCATGTTCTTCGACTGGCATCCCACTGTCGTGCACGATCTGCACGAGAGCGTCGCACTGCTGATGTCGTGGAACGGCTCCGGCCCGTACAACCCCAACATCGATCCGATCACCTTCACCGAATTCCAGGCGCTGAGCTTCCACGAAGTACAGACGCTGACGTCGTTCGGCATGCCCGGCGTCTCGACCTGGAATTTCGGCGAAGCGTTCGCGCATCTGTATCTCGACTCGGTGGCGATGAATCACAACTCGATCGGCCGCGGCTACGAGACGTTCGGCAACGGCACTGCCGAGACGCTGCAGTGGCAACTGTCACCAGACCAGACGTCGCGCGAGTGGTATCGCGTGCAGCCGCCGCCGTCGACGCCCTTCCGCTGGTCAGCGCGCGATAACGTCAACTACAACGAAACGGGCGCGCTCGCCGCGCTCGACCTGGCTGCAACGCAATCGAAGATGCTGTTGCGCAGCTTCTATCGCAAAGGCTTCAACTCGTGGCGCAAAGGCGTCGACGAGCCGCCGTACGCGTTCGCGATTGCCGAGGATCAAGGGGATCCGATGCGCGTGGCGCAACTCATCGCGCGACTGCAGTCGCAGCACATCGAAGTGCATCGCGCGAACGCGGCGTTCACGGTGAAGGAAGGCGCGTTCGGTAGCGGCACGTACCTGGTGCGGCTCGATCAGCCGTATCGCAACTACGCGGTCGATCTGCTCTCGCCGCAGGATTTTCCGAAGAACGGCGGCGAGCCGTACGACGACGTGTCGTGGGAACTACCCGCGCACTATCACGTCGATGCAGTCGCGATTGCCGATCCCGCGATCAAGAGCGTCGGCGTGACTCCTCTCGCCGAGCCGCCACAGCCGCGCGGCAAGGTTACCGGCAACGGTCCGACGTTCGTGCTCAAGGACAGCGGACAGGAAGGCTTGCTCGAAGCTCGCTATCGCCTCGCGAAGTTCAAGATCGAAATCGCAGAGCATGCGTTCCAAGTCGGCAACACCGAGTATCCCGCCGGTTCGTGGCTGCTGCCCGCGCAGTCCGGACTCGGCGCAGCGTTGCAGGATCTGACCACGCATCTCGCACTCGATTTCGATTCGATCGCGTCGACTCCCGAAGTCGCGCGGCACGCGGCGAAGGCTCCAAGGCTCGGCGTCTGGGTGCCGTGGGCGGACACGGACAGCATCGGCTGGCTGCGTCACACGCTCGACGCGCGCAACGTTCCGTATTCATATGTACGTGACGAAGACATTCGCGCCGGCAACCTGCACGCGAAGTACGACGTGCTCCTGTACGGACACGTCGATCTCGAACTCGCCGAACAGATTCACGGGCTGCCGAAGGCATGGGGCCCGATGCCGTTCAAGAAGACCAAGCAGACGCCGAGCCACGGCACACCGGCGTCGTCCGACGACATCACCGGCGGCATCGGCTGGGAAGGCCTCGCGCAGATTCAGAAGTTCGTCGAGAGCGGCGGCGTGCTGGTCACACTCGGCAGCGGTTCGATGCTCGCACTCGAAGGCGGCCTCGTGCGCGGCGTGCGACGCGACTCCGGCGGCGTGCCACGTAGCGCCGGTAGCGGCGGTGCGGAGTCTGCGCAAGCCGCGGTGGAATCCGCGACTCGTACGCCAGGAGCGCACGTGCGCGTTTCGTTCGCGCAGCCCGATCACCCGATCGCGTATGGCTATCCGGCCCACACATATGTGTTCCGGCAGAACTACCCGCTGTACGCCGTTCCGCGCCGCTGGCTGCGCATGGCGTTCTGCACGACCTGTCTCGACGGGCCGTCCGATCCCGGTGGCGTGGTCATGCAATGGGGCGACACCGACAGCGATCAGCCCTTTCTGATCAGCGGCCAGGTCTGGGGCGAATCGAATCTGATCGGCCGTCCGGCAATTCTCGACATGGCGGTCGGCCACGGGCGCGTGGTCTCGTTCAACTTCAATCCGTTGCATCGGGATCTGAACCGCGGCGATCAGCGGCTGCTATGGAACGCGCTGCTGAACTGGGAAGCGATCCTCGCGCGGCGCCCCGACGGCGATCCGTTATGATCCGGGCCATGAACGAAAACAAGCCCCGTCGCGGGCAATGGATCTCCGGCCTCCTGTTCGTGCTGATCGCAGCGATTGCGATTGGTGCGATCGTCCTGCAGTTGACTGTCGGCAGCCGCTGAGCTCGAGCGTCCTTGGGCTACAAGGGCCGAAGGTCGGCCCGTTTGCCGGAGAAAGCTCATGAATGCCGAAGTGAAACAGCAGGGCCTGCAAGCGGAAGTGCGCGGCGGCCTGACCGCGTACCTGCAGGTCGATGGCGCGGCCAAAGCGTCCGATTTCTATCAGCGTGCGTTCGGCGCCACCGAAGCCGCTCGCCACCCGCTCGACGAGAAGGGCCGCACGATGCACGTGCATCTCTACGTCAACGGCAGCTCGCTGATGCTCGGCGACGCTTATCCGGAATACGGTCATCCGTTGCAGGCGCCGCAAGCGTTCAATCTCACCTTGCAGGTCGATGACATCGATGCATGGTGGTCGCGCGCTGTCGCGGCCGGCGCAACCGTCGTCATGCCGGTGCAGGAGATGTTCTGGGGTGCCAGGTATGGCCAGCTGCGCGATCCGTTCGGCGTGCTGTGGTCGATGAATCAGTCCCTGAACTGAGCTCAGTCGCCGCCGCAACCGCCCCCACAACCGCCGTCGCCACCCCTATTGGCCGACGCGACGGCGCCCTTTCAGCAGCACGTCCACACCGTCCGGCCGGCCGTTCCAGTAGTCGAGGCGCACGCGGCCATCGGGCAGTTGCGTCACGGTCGCTGGAATCGAGCTGAACGTGCAGTACCAACCCGAGGGCAGCACGACAGCGTTGCGCGGTCGGCCGAGACTGCGATCGAACACGAATTCGTCTCCGTCGAGCTTGTAGCTCACGGGCGCCGTGTAGGTCTCGGCGATTCGCAAGCGCAACGATTGGCCGGCTTGCACCGCCGGAAACGGAATCACGACGACGCGCGCGTCAGGTTCGACCTTCTCGTCGCCCGCGTTGATCTTCGACGCAACCATCTCGGCGCCGCTCATCTCCTTCGCCTGCAGTTGCTCGCCGGTGTCGAGAATGCTCGCCGAGGGATTGCTCGCGGTGCTGCCTTTGCGAACGACGTTCGCGTAGCCGTTCACGCCGGGGCGCGATTCGGTGTAGTCGTGATAGAGCGCGAACGCGTGCGTCTCGGGCTGCTGCAGGAAGTAGACGATGTCGCGATCCTGATGTGCGCGCTCGGACAAGCGGTCTTCTTCCGTCTCGCCTTCGAATGGCGATTCCCAGCTGCGCTGCTTGGTTGCCGCTTTCGGCGCGGCAGTCTGCGCAGTTTTCGTCGCGCGGATGATCAACGGTGCCGGGCCCCCATTGTTGTTCATGAAGCTGATCGAGATCCGGCCATCGCTTTCGGTGAGCAACTGCGAGGGCACGGTGAGGCCGACGACTTCGTATCCCGGCGGCAGTACGACCTTGTTGCGTCGAACGCCGAGCGGCCGATCGAACACGATCGTCTTGCCGTCGACGAAGTAGCTCTTCGCATCCTCGTACGTCTTGATGATCAGGATGCGTCCGCGGCCGTTTGTCGGCACAGGCCGGGCCAACGTGACCTTGATGTAGTTCGTGTCGAGATCAGCGTCGCTCATCAGCGCGTCTTTGCGCGCGTCGGCCCCGCTCACGACCTCGAACTTGAGCGGCTTGCCGGTCATCACATCGAGCACGCTCTCTTCGGTCGCAGTGCTGCCTTTGCGAATCGGGTTGTAGTAATACTTCGCGCCCGCAGTCGTCGCGGTCACCTCGTACGTGATCTTGAACTTGGCGCTGCCGGGCGCGAGCAGCTCGTAACGCGTGTATTCGTCGGTCTCGGTCTGCGTCGTCGCCGTCGGAAACCAGATGCCGTCCTTGGACGCTTGCGCATGGACCGCCGGGCAAAGCGCGAGCACGGCCAGGCTCGCGCAGAGGACGCGTAGACTCGTTTTCATCGGCAGCTCCGCGGTTGTAGCTATTGTTCAGCTGTCGCCAGTCGGCACGATACCAGCAGTCTCGACCATCAGGATGACTGTCTTTTCGGGGGCGCGCGGCCGATGCATCGCGCCCTTCGGCACGACGAACGCCTGGCCGGGACGCAGATCGACGGTCTGGTCCTCCATCTCGATGAGGAAGCGGCCGCTCACGACGTAGAAGAACTCGTCTTCGTTGTCGTGCTTGTGCCAGTGATATTCGCCCTGGACCACGCCGAGGCGCACGACGGACTCGTTGACCTGACACAACGTCTGGTTCCACCAGGGATGCTTGTTGGCGGCGACCAGCGCGTTGACGTCGATCGTCTGGCCGGCGGCGTGCAGGATGTTCAAGTGGGTCGAGTATTTGGCGGCAAAGTCTGCGGGCGTGGTCGACATGGTCGTTCCTCGTGAGCTTCGCGGGGGCGGGTATGCAGGCGATGCTGCGACAGCCCCGCCGTGCTGTCCATGTACAGCGTTGCCAATTATGCTTCGGGACAGTCCCTCTCCCAGCGACAACACCATGGCCCAACCCTTCGATCGCCGCACATTCCTCCACGGTTCACTGCTGACCGCGGGGGCCCTCTCGTACTGGCCGCGCGTAGTGTTTGGGCAAGTGCAGGGACAGCGGCTCCTCGCGCGTCCGTTCGAGCTGTCGCAGGTACGCCTGCGGCCGGGAGCGGCGCTCGATGCCATGAATGTCAATCGCCGGCATCTGCTCGCCTACGATCCGGATCGGTTGCTGCACATGTTCCGGTTGACGGCTGGCCTGCCCTCTTCCGCCGAGCCGCTCGGCGGTTGGGAAGCGCCGAACAACGAACTGCGTGGACATTTCACGGGACACTATTTGACTGCGTGCGCTCTGTCGTTCGCTCAGGCCGACGACAAGGCGTTGCAGGAGCGCGGCGATGCCATCGTCGCCGAGCTCGCCAAGTGCCAGGCCAAGTTCGGCAACGGTTACTTGAGCGCGTTTCCGGAAGAGCTGTTCGATCGGCTGCGCGCCAACCAACCCGCGTGGGCGCCGTTCTACACGCTGCACAAGATCATGGCGGGCATGCTCGACATGCACGTGCTCGCGGGCAACGCGCAGGCGCGCGATGTGCTGCAAGGCATGTCGACCTGGACCGCGCAATGGGTTCGGTCGATCGATGACGCGCTGATGAATCGCATCCTCGAGCGCGAGTACGGCGGCATGAACGAAGTGCTCTACAACTTCGCGGAGCTCACGAAAGAGGATCGCTGGCGCGAGTTGGCGCAGCGCTTCAATCGCAGTCGCATCTTCGAGCCGCTCGCGGCGGGCCGCGACGAGCTGCAAGGGCTGCACGTCAACACGACGATCCCGCAGGTGATCGGCGCCGCGCGCGGTTACGAGCTCACCGGCAACACCAATCTGCACGACTGCTCCGACTACTTCTGGCACACGGTCACCGAGCGTCGTTCGTACTGCACGGGCGGGACGAGCAATGGCGAATCGTGGAATGCGCCGCCAGGCAAACTCGCCGCGGAGCTGTCGGGCTACACGCAAGAATGCTGCGTCACCTACAACATGCAGAAGCTGACGCGACACGTTTTCGGCTGGACCACAGATGCGCGTGCCGCCGATTTTTACGAGCGCGCGTACTACAACGGCATCCTCGGCGTGCAGCATCCGCGCGACGGCAGCAAACTATATTACGTGCCGTTGCAGAGCGGCTTCTGGAAACTGTTCGGTACGTCGATGCACGATTTTTGGTGCTGCACCGGGAGCATGGCTGAGGCGTTCTCGAAACTCGGTGACAGCATCTATTTCAAGGACGACGACGGGCTGTACGTGAACCTGTTCGTGCCGTCGGAAGTGACGTGGCAGGAAAAAGGACTGCGCCTCGTGCAAGACACAACGTTTCCAGAAAGCGATCGCGTGACGCTCACCGTTCGCGCGAGTGCACCGAGGCGCGCGCAGCTACGCATTCGCGTGCCGTACTGGACAATCGGCGGATCGGCGTCACTGAACGGCAAGCAGTTGGAGGGTTTTGCGACGCCGAGCAGCTACTTCGTGCTCGATCGCACCTGGCGCGATGGCGATCGGGTGGAGCTGCGGTTGCCGATGCGTCTGCATGCCGCGCCGATGCCGGACGATCCGACCGTGCAGGCCGTGATGTACGGACCGATCGTGCTGGCCGGCAAGCTCGGGACCGCAGGGCTCACCGCCGAGACGCTGCGTGCGGAGCCGACCAAGCCGCGGACGGTGCCGGAGTACAAGTCCGAGCCGGTCGCGGCGCCCGTCATCCGCGCGTCGTCGAGCGATCCGGCGAGCTGGCTCAAGGCCTCGGGCCCGCTCGAATTTCGCACCGTGGGTCAGCAGAACGAGCTGACGCTCGTGCCGCTCAACCGGATCTTCGATGAGCGCTACGCCGTCTATTGGAAGGTGGCGGTGTAGGAATGGCCGGTGCTCGTTCGTCATTGGGATACAGGCCCACAGCAACCGAAGCGGAGGAATCCCCATGGCTGAGCGAGAACACGTCCCGAGCCCGCAGGTCGTAACGGAAAGCGACTGGCTGACCCAGCGCAAAGCGCTGCTGGAAGAGGAAAAGGAGCTGACCCGGCAGCTGGACCGCGTGAATGCCGCGCGGCGCCGCTTGCCGATGGTCAAGATCGAGAAGGCGTACAGCTTCGCAGGCCCCAGCGGCAACGTTTCCCTGCTCGACCTTTTCGAGGGACGTCGCCAGCTCATCGTCTATCACTTCATGTTCGATCCGGCGTGGGAGAAAGGCTGTCCCGGTTGTACGGGTTACGTCGACGCGATCGGCGACCTGTCGATGCTCGCCAAGCGCGACACCACGTTCGTGACGGTTTCGCGCGCGCCGTTTGCCAAGCTCGAAGCCTTCAAGAAGGCGAAAGGCTGGAAGTGGCCGTGGTATTCCTCGTTCGGCAGCGACTTCAACTACGACTTCCACGTGACGCTCGACGAGAGCGTCCGCCCGGTCGAGTACGACTATCGCACCAAGGCCGAGATGATCGCGGCCAAGGTGCCGAATCCGACCAAGGGCGAAGAGCACGGCCTCAGCGTGTTCTTCCGCATCGACAACGACGTGTTCCACACGTACTCGACCTACGCGCGTGGCACTGAAGCGCTCACCGATGCGTACGCCCTGCTCGACCGCACGCCCTACGGCCGCCAGGAGGACTTCGAAGTCTCCCCGCCCGGCTGGCCGCAGAAGCCGACGTACGGCTGAGAGTCGGTGCCGGGGGAAGAAATAGGCTCAAAACTCAGCAGCGCAGCATGAAGTGCAATTGCTGCAGCGCTGAGTTATGAGCTGCTTTTTTCCCCCGGCACCGTCCGCTCCTGATCGAAGATGAACCAGTCGCGCTCGATCTTGCCGTTCACGATGCGGTAGACCGACATCTCATCGGCGACCTTGCCCGAGGGTAAGGTCGCCGTTTCGCTGACGATGATCATGTCATTGAGCGCGACGGTGCCGAGCGTCTGCACTTGTGCTGGCGCGCCCTTCGCGAACATCTGCTGATAGGCGGCGCGACGCGACTTCTCATCGACGATGCGCACCGAGGGTTGGTCGCCGAGCGCGTGCGCGTTGCCGGTGTTGCGGAAGTTCTTTGCAGTCGGACTGAACAGAGCGAGAAAGGCCTCGACGTCACCGCGATTGTTCGCAGCACCGAACTTCGCGATCACATCCTCGGCGGAGCGTGACGCTGCGGCATCATCCTGCTCCGCTCTCGCGATGTGCCACAGATCCTGGATCAGCCCGTCGCGAACGCGATAGATCGCCAGCACGTAGCCGGGCGGCGTGCCGTCCGGACTCGTGAACTTCAGCTTCGCAGCGACGAGATCGCCGGCGGCGACGCTGTCGAGCAGATCGACGCGCGAGAGAGGTCGTTTGGCAAGCATCTCGCTGAAGTAAGCCTTGCGCTGATCCTGCGTGCCCATCGTGTCCGACAGATCTCCCGTGAGTCGATCCGCATCCTGCGAGACCTTGAAGATCTTTGCGTCCGCCGCGAACAGCGATAGCAGTGAGGCAGCCTTGCCATCGTTCAACGCTTGCACGTCGGCGCGAACGACTGCTTGCGGATCGATGCTCGCGGCAGCAACGCGCGCGAATTCCATGCGGATGGTCTTGGACGGCTTGCCCGGAGTCATCGCCTCCCAATCCTGCACGTGGTGCCCGGCGTCGACGTAGCGCCAAGTGGTCGAATGAAAGTGATGCGGATGCGTGTCGAGATTGTTCGCATCGCGCAGCACGAAGCGCAGCATCTGCGGATCGCTGGACTCGTCGACGTAGTGCAGCTGATTGCCCATGTCGCAGTAGTGATCGGCGCGCAGCTCCGAGCCGACGACGTAGAAGACCGTCGCAGTCAGCTGCTCGCCGTTCTTCCATTCCTCGTGCAGCAACGCCGTGCCGAAGCCGATCGGCCGGAAGATGTCGACCATCGTCTCGTTGTTCGGCAAAGGCGCGTGCCACTCGCCAACCAGGCTGCGCATTCGTGCGAACGCGGCCTGTGCATCGGCACGGGAATCGGCACCGTTCAACATTGCCAGGGCGGCCAGCAGGCACATGAGCAGCGTTCGCATCGATGAATCCTCGGTTGGTGTGAATGGGCCGCAGTCTCGGGCGGCGCCCACAGCTGCGAAAGTGAGCAGCGTCATGGCCGGGAGGCATGACAGGAGTCATGTGACACGCCTGGCACGCGTGGCTAGACTCGATTGCATGGGGCTCACACAGTCTTCACTGGTGCGCATCGGCTGCATCCTGATGATTGCGGCCGCGGGAATGCGCGCCGCATTCACGGCGCTGTTCGAGCTCGACAAGTTCGGCCTGTCACAGCAATGGCCGATTCAATGGTCAGTCGGCTATGCCGTCTTCATCGGCGCTTACGCGCTGGCTTCCCGGACGCGAATCGACGAGCGCGAGCAGACCGCCCTGCTGATCCTGCAGAGCTTGAGCGCGCTGTATCTTGTCTGGCTGTATCCCAATTTCCTGATTACGGCCTTGCTCGTGGTCGTGTCCTGGCAGATTGCCTGGTCGACGACGTTGCGCCGGGCTATCGCCGCAGTGCTGGCTCAATCCGCAGCGCTGGCGCTGATGAAATGCGTCGATCAAGCCGACGGCATGTCGCTGCTGGTACTCGTAAGTACCTGCGGATTCGAGCTGTTTGCCGTGAGCGCCGCGCACCTCGCGCGCAGTGAAGCGAGCGCCCGGCAAAGCCTGGCGAACGTGAATGCGGAGTTACGTGCGACGCATGCACTGCTGGCCGACAACGCACGCATGGCTGAACGCCTGCGGATCTCGCGCGACCTGCACGACGTGCTCGGCCACAACCTCACGAGCCTGACCGTCCATCTCGATGTCGCCAGCCGATTAGCACAAGGAGCCAGTGTCGAGCATGTTCGGTGTGCGCGGACCATCGCAGGAACGCTGCTGGACGAAGTGCGCGGCGTGGTCAGCCAGATCCGGGTTCAACCGGTCGATCTGCGCGCGACCCTAATGTCGTTGACCGAGGGCCTGCCAGGCCTGCGCGTCGATCTGACGCTTCCGGACGAGCTGACGGCGCTCGACCCGGCGCGTGCCGACGTTATCCTGCGCTGTGTGCAGGAGCTGATCACAAACACCTTGCGCCATGCGCAGGCGCGAGAGCTCTCGATCGAAATTCGCCAAGCGCTCGACGGCGCGCTGTCGATCGCTGCGCGCGATGACGGCCGCGGCGGCGAAGTCGTCGAAGGACACGGGCTGACCGGCATGCGCGAGCGATTCGAGGCATTGGGTGGCAGTCTCTCGATCGCCTGCGCACCGGGTCGCGGCTTCAGCGTGCAGGGTCAGATTCCCGCGCTCGGAGCCGTTACGTGATTCGAGTCTGTCTAGCAGACGATCAAGCGCTGTTTCGCAGCGGCGTGCGTGCGTTGCTCGGGCTGTTCGAAGGGATCTCGGTCGTTGCGGAAGCGGAAGAAGGTGAAGCGGCTGTCGCGAAGGTGCTCGAGTGCCGACCCGACGTCTTGCTGCTCGACGTGCGCATGCCGCGATTGAACGGTGTCGAGGTGCTCTCGGCACTCGCACGTGAGTCCGCGTTGCCGCCGACCCTGTTGCTCACGACCTTCGAAGACGACGCGGCGCTGATCGGCGGAATACGCGCCGGGGCCCGCGGCTTTCTGTTGAAGGGCACGACTCCGGACACGCTGGTCGAAGCGATTCGCACGGTCGCCGCCGGCGGCACTTTTCTGCACGCGGCTCTGACTCCATCGACGGACGTCGCAGACATGCGCGTACCGCCGTTGTCCGCGGCCGATCCGCTCACGGCTCGCGAACGCGAAGTGCTGAGTCTCATGACGAACGGACTGGCGAACACCCAGATCGCGGCGGCGCTCAAGCTCGGCGAAGGCACCGTTCGCAATCACGTCTCCAGCATCCTTGCGAAACTGGGCGTGAGCGACCGCACCAAGGCCGTGCTGGTCGCACTTCGGCAGCGACTGGTCTGACCGTCGTCAGCCTTCGCGCTGCATCCGCTCGCGACGCGCGAGCTCGTCGGCCGAAGGGTGGTCGAGCGCGAAGGAACCGGGCTCGACCATGCCGGCGCGCTCGTACGTGACGATGGTGACGCCGCTCGGCGAGACCTTGGAGTCCATCAGCTTGAGGGCGGTCGGGATCGCGCCGGCGCCGAACAGGCGCTTACCCTTGCCCAGCACCAGCGGATAGATGAGCAGATGGATGCGATCGACGAGGTCGTGCTTGAGCAGGGTCTGCAGCAGCTGGCTGCTGCCTTGAGTCAGCAGCGTCGGGCCGTCCTCGCGCTTCAGCCGTGACACGTCTGTCGACACGTCGTGAATGGCAACTGAGTTCTGCCACTGCAGCGGCTCCCTCGACGACGTGGCGACGTACTTCTTCGCGTTGTTCAGTGCGTCTGCGAACGGATCGTTCTCGATGTACGGCCAGTGCGCCGCGAAGATCTCGTACGTCTTGCGACCGAGCAGCAGGTCGTACGGCTGACCGAAGATGCCGGCCATCACGTCGCCGATGACGTCGTCCCAATAGTTGACCGTCCAGCCGCCGAGCTCGAAGCCGCCAGTGGGGTCTTCCTGCGGGCCACCGGGCGCCTGCATCACGCCGTCGAGGCTCACAAAGGCCGCGGCGTGCACATGTCGCATCGTGAAGTTCCTCATCGGCGTGCACATTGGCATGGGCCCATGCCCAATGCATGCGCGGCGGGCCCGAAATTGTTATGAGTTTGTAGCTTGCGCCGCGGCCGCGGATTACTGCGGCGCAGGCGCCGCCGGTATACAGCCCACGCGTCCTACGAGGATTGCCGAGCGCAACTATCGGATTGTTCTCCCTGCTGCGCGCGCCTACAGTGCCACTGCCATGAATAAGCCCACGCAGAACTATTTCGTGTTCGAGACCGCGGCCGGTTTCTGCGGGATCGCGTGGAGCAATGCGGGCATCACGCGCTTCATGTTGCCGTCGAGCACGGCGCAAGCGACTGAACACAATCTGCAGCGTCGAGTTGCGAATGCTCAACCTGGCACACCGCCTGCTCCTGTCATGGATGCAATCGAAGCCGCGAAGCGCTACTTCGCCGGCGAGCAGATCGACTTCTCCGAGCTGCAACTCGATCTCAGCGGACAGGATACGTTCTTCAAACAGATCTACGACGCGGCGCGACGCGTCGGCTGGGGTCGCACGACGACCTACGGCACGCTGGCGAAAGAGATCGGTGCGGGACCCGAAGTTGCGCGCAGCGTCGGCCAGGCAATGGCAAAGAATCCGGTGCCGCTGATCATTCCTTGTCATCGCGTGCTCGCGGCTGGCGGCAAGCTCGGCGGCTTCTCCGCGCCCGGCGGCTCCGCGACCAAACAGCGAATGCTCGAGATGGAAGGCAGCCTCGCCCCGCCGCCACCGACGCAGCAGACCCTCGGTCTTTAGCTTGGGTGTAGTATCGCAGCATGGCCGCCACTGAATCGACAATGCTCGCGCTGGGTACGCCGGCGCCTGCTTTCCGCCTCACCGATTTCAACGGTAAGGTCTGCACACTCGTAGACTTCGCCGCTGCGCGCGGGCTGGTGGTTGCATTCATCTGCAGTCACTGCCCGTATGTAAAACACATGCGCAACGAGTTCGCGCGTTTCGCGCGTGACTACAAGGAGAAGGGTATCGCCGTCGTCGCGATCTGCTCCAACGATACGGACGCCTATCCGCAGGATGGGCCGCAAGGCATGGCGGAAGAAGCGCGCAGCGCCGGCTATTCGTTTCCGTATCTGCTCGATGCGACTCAGAGCGTTGCCAAAGCCTACGACGCGGCGTGCACGCCGGATCTGTATCTGTTCGATGGCCAGCGCAAGCTTGTCTATCGTGGTCAGTTCGACGAGAGCAGGCCCGGCCGCGGCACACCGACCGGCAAGGATCTGCGCGCGGCATGCGACGCGCTGCTGAAGGGCGCGGCGATCTCGTCGACGCAGAACCCCAGCCTCGGCTGCAACATCAAGTGGAAGAACTGAGGCTCGCGTACCATTGCTGAATGGTTACGCGACACATCATTGCTCCGGGCAGCGGCGCCGGAGTCAAGCTCGCACGCGGCGAGCATCTGCGGCTCATCGACATCGAAGGCGGTCAGACCGGCGACCTGATGGCGTTCTCGCTGGACGGCAGCGAGCGCCTCTCGAACGGTTGCTCGTTCGACTACAACGGCAAGGTCCTGCTCTCGACTGGCGACGCGCTGTGGTCGAACCGCAGCAACAAGATGCTCACGATCGTTGCCGATGACGTCGGCCGCCACGATTTTCTGTATGCGTCGTGCAGCGTCGAGATGTATCGCATGCAGTACGGCGTCACCGGCTATCACGCGAACTGCGCCGACAATCTGGGAGCGGCGTTGCGTGAGCTTGGCCTCGAGCCAGGCACCTTGCCGACCGCGTTCAACTTCTTCATGAACGTCGACGTGTCGCCCGACGGACGGCTCAAGATTCAACCGCCCAAATGCCGCAAGGGCGATTCGGTGGTGTTGCGCGCCGAGATGGACCTGGCCATTGCCGTGACGTCGTGCCCGGCCGGAACATGCAACGACGGACCGCCGCGCTCGCTCGCATTCGAAGTTGGGACAGGAATCGCTTCAGGCGCGTGACGCGCTGAAGGCCCTTGGTCAGTGCGGCTCGCCCGGGAAATCCGCCGCCAGCGTGAGCGCGATCCGCCGCGGCGCATTGGTGACGAAGACCTCGGAAGAATTAGTACGCCAGCCGAACTTGTCGAACACGTTGCCAAAGGAGAGTCGCAGCGTCGCTGGCGCGCCGCCGATCTGGAATCGATAGCGCGCGCCGAGATCCAGGACGCTGCGCGCAGGAATCGACAGCCGGTTGTCGCTGCTGGCCATGCGGTCGGCCACGCTCTGCACGGTCGCGCTTACCGAGAACGACGGCATCCATGGGAGCTGATACTCGGCGCTGCCGATCGTGAATCGCTCGGTCTGTCCGACAGGTACTTTGCCGATCGTGCCATTCGCGACTTCCTCGCCGGAAACGCGCGGCTCCATCAGTACCGTTCCGAACACGACGCTCAGGCCCTCGACGACCTCGCCGGCGAGCGACAGCTCGAAGCCGCGATGACGTTCTTCTCCCAGCTCACGAAAGACATTGGCGTTGTCGAGACCGTAGTACGGCTTCTGGATGTCGAACACACCGGCGACGAGCTTCAGTGAAGGTGTGAGCGCGTAGCGAAGCCCTGCATCCCATTGCCTGGTGCGAATCGCCGGCGGCGCGGCGTTCTTGTTGGCAGCGTTCTCCGGCGCGACGCCGCCCTCCTCCAGACCTGTCGAATAGCTTGCGTACCACGCGAGCTTGTCGGACTGATACAGCGCGAGCCCGGCGTTGTAGAGCCAAGGGTCGTCTTTGCCCAGTTGCGGCGCGAGCGCGCCCGGCTCCGTCACTTCTTTCTCGTAGCGCGTCTTCTGCAATCCCGCAGTGACCTCGATGTGCTCCGACCAGCGGCCGCGATAGGCCACGGCGTGCGTCCATTGCGTCACTTCATCGCGCGTCTGCGGACCGAACTCGAACTGCGGCTCCGGCAGGTCCACGCGTTCACCGATGCGCGCGACACCGAGATCCGCGAAGTCCGAGCCGCCATAGCGCCGCTGTTGATCTCGGCCACGCAGCGCGTAATAGAGTGCATGGAAGCGCTTGCCGCTCACGAAGCGCTTGCCGACGCGCAGCTCGCCCGACGTCGAACCGAACTTCTGGTTGCGGTCCGCGACCATCACGCGATTCGCCAGGCCATCCGGCGTCGTATCGAGGAACAGGTCGGCAAAGCTCGCGTCCGCCTGGAACTGCGAGCGAAAGAGGCCCGCGTTGATCGTCCAGTCCTGACCGAAGCCGACGTTGGCCACGGCGCCGTAGTTCTCGCCGACGCTGTCGTTGTCGGCCCAGGTCTGGCCGAAGAAATGCGCGCGCTCGATCTCCGGCGGCAAGTGCGGGCCCGAAACGAAAATGAGCGGTTGCGCTTCGCTGTCCTCGATCGTCGTGCGGCTGTAGAACGGAATGATCTCGATCGACTCGGTCGGTCGCCAGCGCGGCGCTGCCGCCACGGACCAGCCCCGCTCGTCGCTGCCGCTCTCGAAGGCATCTTCGAAATACGACACGCCGCCGGCGATGCCGAGCTTGCCGGCGATGAGCGGCATCTGCGTTTCGATATCGACGAACAGGCTGTCGAACGGCCCGTAACCGACGACCGGGCTGATGCGCGGCTTTTCGCCGGCCCGCGCGAGCTGGTAATCGACGATCCCGGTAGGCGCCGGCAGCAGATACCCCTGCGCCGAAATGCCGACGCGCATCGTGCTGCTGGGCACGAGCAGCGTGATCGGATCCGTTTGCCGATCGAAGTACAGGCCGTCCAGCCGCACGTTGCCGGCGTCGACGGCGCTGAAGCCGCGGACCTCGAACGGCGAGTACAGACCGATGTTTTCGTTGCCGACGCTGTTGCCGAACGCATCGTCGGCGGATTTCACGGCATTGTCGTCGGCGCGCTGCGCGTGGGCGCAGAACGGCAGTCCCAGCAGGACAATCAACCAAGCTCGCATGCTCAACTCGCCAGATATTGTGCTTGTCAGTGTTCGATGCGCTGACAGCGCCGGAAGTTTAAGCGACGATGGCGCTCATGCACACGTTCGTACTCTTCATTCACGGCGCTGGCGCGGGTGCCTGCGCGGCCGATCGGCTGCTCGCCGATGCACTCCAGCGCGCGCTGGGCGCCGACTACGAAGTGTCGTGTCCGCAGATGCCCGATGAGGACGATGCCTCGTATCCGGCGTGGAAGGCCGAGATCGATTTGCGGCTGGCGACGACGAAGGCGCCGGTCGCGCTGGTCGGCCATTCTGTCGGCGGCTCGGTGCTGTTGAAGTATCTGTGCGACGAGCAACCGTCGCCGCAAATCGCCGGCCTGTTCGTCATCGCCGCGCCGTACTGGGGTGCGAGCGAGTTCTGGAGCTGGGACGAAGCCGCGTTGCCCGCGGACGCAGCCGCGCGGCTGGCCGGCGACTGGCCACTCATCTTCTATCAGAGCCGCGACGACGAAGTCGTGCCCTTCGCCCACCTGTCGATGTACGCAGCGAAGCTGCCGCGCGCCACGATTCGCGAATTCGCCGGCCTTGGCCATCAGTTCAACAACGACCTCACCGAGGTCGCCGCGGATATCAAGAAGGCGTGACGCCGCCGGCGCTCAGCCGATGGCCGCGATCCCGGCGATCTCGATCAGATACTGCGGTCCGGCGAGACGTGCCTCGACTGTCGCGCGCGCCGGCGTCGAACCCTGCGCAACCCACTTGTCCCAGACTTCGTTCATCTCTGCGAAGGTACTCATGTCCTTCAGCCAGATGGTCGCGGACAGCAGGTTCTGCTTGCTGGTGCCGGCTTCGGCGAGCAAGCGATCGATCTGCGCGAGAATCACTTTGGCCTGCGCGGCGACCGTGGTCGCGCCCGCATCCGCAGGACACACCTGGCCGGCGAGATAGACGACGTTGCCATGAATGACGGCCTGGCTCATGCGGGGCCCGATCTGGATACGTTTGACTGTCATGCGCTGCTCCTAGCGTGGAATGCGCAATTCTAATCCAGCAGGCTCCTGGCGCAGTCAACCAGCGTCGCTGCAGCCGGTCGCGGTGCAAATGCGAGCACCTTGCGCGACTTGTCGGTGTTGATCGGGAACCGCCGCCCGAGCAGCGGCGCGAGCGTGCGCAGGTTCGCCATGAACGGCAGCAGCAGGCGAACGACGAAATCCGGCAGGCGGCGCGTCGGGACCTTGGCGCCCTGCTCGCCCAATTGCGCACGCAAGGTCTTCGCCATGCCTTCCATCCACATGAACTCACCGGCCGCGATGAAGCGCTGACCGGCGGCCGCGGCCGCGGTCATCGCGCGAATGTGCAGATCGGCGAGATCGCGCACGTCGACGATCCAGAATCCCAACCGGGGCAGCGCGCCCGGACGACCGCGCAACATCCCGTGGATGATCTGCACCGAACCCAGGTTCTCTGCGTCGCGAAGCGGACCGAACACCGCGCCGGGAAGGATCGTCGTGAGCATGGAGGCCTTGCCTTCGCTCTGCATGAAATCCCACGCGGCGCGTTCCGCGAGAATCTTGGACACGCGATAGGCATCGAACTGCGGATCCTCCGGATCGGCCCAAATGCTTTCGTCGCTCACGCGATCGGAAGTCAGCGGCGGACGGGCCGTAGCGGCGGCTGAAGTCATCACCACGCGTTTGACGCCCGCGTTCGCAGCAGCG
>Ga0105248_10003680_pt1 | contig 16984 bp, 12 predicted proteins | sample KBSS34metaG_FD_81524 | JGI IMG/M metagenome (GOLD analysis project Ga0105248, IMG submission 81524) | Switchgrass rhizosphere microbial communities from Kellogg Biological Station, Michigan, USA - KBS S3-4 metaG | ecosystem: Host-associated > Plants > Roots > Rhizosphere > Soil | place... | reverse complement strand
CTCTCAGAATATGGCGCGCGAAGCTAATAGTCTGGCGCTTGCCGGCTTGGATTTTAAAAACGAAAGCAAGAGCCTTAAGTTTGATCAGGCCGGTAAGTATGAGTTTCTCAACCCCGAACAGCTCCTGCGTAATAAGCGCGAGCAGATTGGCGAAGATTTGAAAGGTCGCGATAAGGTCTCCTATGTTTCGGCCGCCTTTTGCAATCCACTGTTTTTAGTTGGCATGGGTGCCGCTTTTGCCGTGCTTGATGACATGAAACAAGCGCGCGAGGCGAGGATGGCAGCCGTTATTTCTGGTGCCATTACCGGCGATACCATCAACAATAACAGGCGACAGGCGGACAACGATCATAAAGAGCGTGCGGCTGTTCTCAAAAATGAGACTGAAGAACAGAAGAAAAAGCGGCTGCTGATGGAGGCTACGGGCCTTCTGGGCGCGACCGAAAAGTCTGTTTTAGTGGGCACCGAAAAAAGTATTTTGAAAGACGCCCTGCGCGATCATCAGAAGAAGAAAGAAATGCGCTCCAAAATTCGCGAGAAAATTCTCAGCGGCATCGACAAGGGTTGGGACGAAAAAGGCGCTCAGCGCTCAGTCGTCAGCTGGCTCAAGATGAACAAGTTGATGAAGCACAAGATGAAACTTGAGAACATGATGGAAAAATCGCGCGGTAAAGAAAGCTTGTCTTTCGTCTCCAATCTGGCCGCTAAGCTTGAACAAATGGATAAGGCCCTGAAGCGCATGGGCGCCTAGAGCACTGGACCGATTTAGTTTTTGAATTGATTCAATTTTTGGACTGTTTTAGTTTTTGGACGGCTTCTGCCTTGTCGGCTCGCTCCGCGGCGGCTAACAGGCCTTCTAAAACACGCTCTCGCGGTGTAATTTTCAGGGCCCATGTTTCCAGTTCGGCGCACAGTTTGTTTTCGTCGCAAGCTAACAGAACTTCGTATGCTTCATAAGCCGAAGGCAACCAGTAAGTAAATAGTTGTGCTTGTTCGCCGGCCACGGTGACCTCGGGGGCCACTTCATCAATAGCCCAGCGGGCGTTTTCTCTGGCAGTGGGCAGGGCCTCCTCGTAGCGCTTTTCGCCTATCAGTCGGGCATAGACGACGTTCGCGAGTTTGGCTGCGGCGGCTGCCTCGGATGGGTTTTTTAGAAGCTTGTTGTAGAGCTCCCAGGCGTGGTCAAACTTTTCCAGGTGGCGGACCAGTGTGCACCAATCGGAAATGTCTTCATCGCCCGCGGTTTGCGCCACAATTTCAGTCTCGATTTCGCCGGCAAGGTTGGAAAGTGCCAGTCCTGCAGGTTCGTGCACTTCCGCTAGCTTGATCAGATCAAAGACGACTGTGGCGTTGCGGCGACGGATGATTCGCCCCATGAGGGTGCGTTTGGAATAGAAGGCGGTGAAGGCTTCCAGAGCCCCGGCAAAGTCACCCTGAGCGGCCAGTTTTCGACCCTTTGCCACGACCTGGTCGTGGGCTGTAGACGGAACCCATTGCTGCCCAAAAACCAATTTGAGCCCGCGCCAAAGAGACGAGCACGAATTGACTAGAGGGTTTTGACTCTTGCTGTGTTTCACCTCTACCAGTCTAGTAGAAGTCGGTTTTTTGTCACTTGGATGTGAATGAGCGCTGTCTAAGCCTGGCTCCGTGACGCTAGCTGCGTCAACGCTTTGATGCCATTCGAAGGCCTCAAGCGCCCTTCTAAAGTGACTATATGTGTGAATGCTAATGTGCAAAAGCCTTACTACCATTGGTTTGCCAAGAATCTAAATATAAGGTTAAGGCCTATCTCGTAATCCCCTTCAAAAACCACGAATCCTTCTACTAACCCAACCGGTAACCCTAACTCTATTTATCTCAACTGCACTTCGTGCTTCGGACCTGACCGTCCATCACGATTTCGGTTGCGTAAACAAAGGGTGAGGCACCGGCTTTGGGACAGTGGTTGGGCGTTTTCTGGCAGGCGAAGGAAACAGTACTGGGGCGTTTTCCCAGAGAACCAGGAGTCTTTTATGACAGCTGCAACAATGGCTACCGCTGCAAAAACCAACAAGCGTCGTCGTCTCGACCCTTCGGTGTTGAGTGATCCGCAGTTGGCCTTCAATGAGTTTCTGCGCGACAACTTCTTCGGTCAGACCGAAGCGACCGAGTTGCTGCGTCAGGCCTATTCCAACTATCTGAACCCCCTGCGCGACAAGACCAAGCCGATCGGTTTTCTGATTTTCGCTGGCGAGTCTCGTGTCGGTAAGACCGAAGGCGCGCGCATGATTCCCGCTTTCGTCCACAAAAATCGCTTCGCGTTGCTCAAGATCAACTGCAGCGAGTACATGGACAAGCACAGTCTCTGGAACCTCAAGGGTTCTCCCCGTGGCCACATCTCCAACCAGGTGGTGGGCGACGAGAAGTACGACAACGTGTCGGCCTCCCAGAAGCACGGCTATGCCGAGTTCATGAACCACAACCTTGAGTGGTCCAAGCAGGGCTCTGACGCTCCTCTCACCGTCGTCCTTCTGGACGAATGGGACAAGGCTTGTTATGAGTTCAACCTGATTCTGCTTCAGGCCATGGACGACGGTCAGATCACGCTCGGTTCGGGTGAGGTCGTCGACTTCCGCAACACAATTTTCATCGCCGCTTGCAACAGCGGTATGGAGAAGGTGGAGAGGGAAGAGAGCAACGGCATCGGCTTCGGTGCGCGTTCAAAGAAGCTCAGCCACAAAGAAGTGGTTGGTGTTGTCGAAGGCGTGATCAAGAACCAGACTCCTCCGGAGTTTCGCAATCGCGTCAAGGAACTGGGCGGCATCGCTGTCTTCCAGTCGCTCACCTCAGAGCTGATGAAGCTCGTGGTTCAGCGTGACATTCACGAGCTGCAGGGCATGATCAGCGCGTCCGGATTCGCCTTCAGCATCGAAGTGACTGACCCGGCAATTGACGAGATCCTTCGTCGTGCTCTGGCCAACAAGGGCAATCTCTCCAACGTCAAGTCGCTGATTCGCTCGAAGATCCAGATCCCTCTGGGCATCGAAGCGACCAAGCGCACCATCAAGCCCGGCGACCAGGTCATCGTCGATGTGGTTCTGCCCAAGGGCGTTGAGGTGGATGATCCGGAAAATCCGGTCGACAAGGACTTCGTCATCGATGCCGAAGCGCTGCAGTCGAGCCTGATTTCCGCTGGTGCTATGCCCGACGGCGACAGCTCTGCTGTCGTGAGCGGCGCGGAGCCCAGCGATGGTGAGAAGGCCATGACCGAGGAAGATCGGCGCATGATCGCGTCCATCTTCGCCATCAACGGCAGCAATTTGCTCGGCGCACGTTCGATGCCGATGCTTATGCTGGCCCTTCAGGGTGGCATGCAGAAGGGCTCGATGGGCTTCCCCCTGGCCGATCAGCTCAACAGCCTCGGCCTGATGCCGCAGACTCCGGCGGTCTTCACCGACCTCCACAACCTGGCCCTGCTTTCCAACATGGCCCTCGTCAAGTCGCAGGTCGAGCTCTACCCTGAGCTGGCGCGCGGCTATGTGATCGAGATCAAGCAAGACAAGAGCTTCATGACCTTGGTGCAACAGTCGCAAGAGACTGTGTACGAGCTTGTGACGCTGCTTGGCGTGCGGATTTTGAACACCAAGATGCATCACCTGTCGCCCTATACCTTCACCATGGAGGTGGAGGCGCATCCGCAGGCGATGATGCTGGCGCACACGCGCTTCCCGCATCTGGTGATCAAGCCGAAGGAGCCGACAACGGCTCAGTAAGCTTGGGTCGCTTCTATTGTCCCGCGCCTCCGAGCAGTGCCACGGCACTGCTTCGGAATCGCGGGGTGATTCTGCAATCAGAACACCACCACTAGCAGACTGGAACAACTATGATCATCTCTTCGATTATCGCAACCGTCATCGTCCTCGGCATGATCGCCGCCATCGTCCACGAGCGCAAGCTCTGGAACAACGGCATCTGCGCCGAGTACAACGAGCCCTGGGTTCATTTCGACAACGACAGTCAGGGTGGCCGCGGCTACAAGTGTCGTGACCGCCACATCTGGATCAGCTGGCCCGTCGACCGCAAGCGCGTCGCCGTGGCCCGGGCCCGCAAGGACTGAGTGAGGCTGACAGAGGACTGACACGTTCCTAACAAAACCGGACAGCGGTGGAAGACTAAACATCTTTCACCGGCTGTCCGGGCCTTTGTTTTTCGATTTCTTTTTTTTATAGTATTATATTAAAGTATATAGTATAAGCACCATTGGCGGTGGCGAACTCGTATTGATTGACCAGTGAGGGGCAATTGAGTTATAACTACCAGGCGAAAAATGAGGTGGCGAAATGCACTTTGGCCTGGAAGAACCTGATGCGGCATTGCTGCAATTCGGCAAGAATGCCGATCCCGAAGGTGTTCTTCTGCGCAGCCAGGAATTTTTCGTGGCTGAGGAATATGGCAATGCCGCTGCTCTTTGTCAGTGTCTCTTAAAGCGCAAAAGATCAATCGGCCCTGCCGTTCACGCCGGCGCATTGATTATGCAATCCAGACTTTTCATTATCACTCTGCAATTTGATCAGGCAAAGAGTTCAGCCGAGGAAGCGCTTGCTCTGGCAGCAAAGGAGCTGGGCGAGGTATCCGATGAGTTTCTGCAAGCGCGCGAAATCTTGACGGATTTGAAACCCGATCAGGTGCTTGAAATCGACAGAATATTTGATGTGTTCGACGCGGTTGGATCGAAGATCGAAAAACTGGCGGAGCAAGAAAATATTGATTATTCCGATGCTATTGATGTCTATTTGAAGAAAGCTCCGGAAACATTGCGCGTTGTCTTTGTCCTGGCTGAATATTTGGGCTCGGTTTCAAATGACGGCTTCGAGTCCTATCTGCTTGATAGACCGAAAACAGAATTGAAAGCCACGACCAAATATTTAAAGGAGATTGGAGCAAAGGCCGAAGAAGCGTTATTTAAGAAGGTTTGTCAAGCTTACGAAAGCGGTGTCGATCTGGGCGATTTTGACGACCAGTTTAGAGAGAAAAATCTCTTGCGTCTTCTCTCTAACTATCTGGAAAAAAATTCCAGCCAAATAGATACTTTCCTACTGCAGTAATGAGGCACTGAAATCCTGACCCTGTCTCGGACTTTGCTGTTGGAGGAGATTCTTGGCGTGGCGCTGAATTAATTTATACTAGACTATAGAGTAATTTCCTTGAAAAAATTTTTGGCAAAAAGAAGAGCCGCAGGAGGTCACCATATCCGGTGACCTCCTGCGATTGCTCAGTACGTCAAGAGTTCTCTTCCAGGCCGTTTTCGACCAGGATGCGCCGGTAGTTGGCCTGGTGCATGCGCGTCGCGGCGTAGAGCTTGCGCACGAAGATCATGCGCGGACGGTCACGGTCGGCAGGATCTTCAGCGGTCTCTGCCGCCGACATGTCGGTGACGTATTGCTGGAGCCACTGCTGGCGCTCCTGCTTGTTCACTTCCATGCGCGCCGTCAGGTCTTGCAGAGCGGTTTCGCATTCGGCGCGCAGGACGGCGATGTCCTGGTCGCGTCGGCCTCGGGCCGCTTGCAGAGTGGCCCGCCGCTCCGAACGCAGCGAGACCTTGAACTGCTCCAGCTTGGTGTTGGCTTCTTCGATGGCGATTCTTGCCACGTCCAGTTGAGCGCAGAACGCGGCGCCGCCGGGACGTCCGCGCTCTTGCAGGGAGCTTTCGAATTGGCCCACGACCGAGGCTTCGTTTCGTTGCATCGCCTGCACTTGTTCGTCGTCGATGGCCAGGTCCATCTCGGACCAGGCTTCCTGAAGAGCGGTGCGAGATGCCACCAGGGTACGCATGCGCAGGGCGTGCGCACGACGGGGCGCCGCTTCGCCGGCTTTGACTTCAGCTGTCAGAGCGTCCGAGGCCTCCCGCACGCTGCGGTTCATGTCGGCGATCAGGGCTTCTGCTTCACGGGTGCCGGCAGTCAGCGTTGCTTCGTAGCGGGCGTCGACGGCCAGCCTCTCGGCGTAGTACTGCTCGTGCCTGGCCTGGATGCGGCCTTTGAAGTCGCCGTCGATGGTCTGGCGTTCTTCGCCGATGGCCATGGCGGTCCAGATCACGAGGCCCTCGTAGAGGTTTCGCAGGCCGGAGCCTTCGGCGAAGAAGTGAGCGATGCTCGGGGAAGCGGTTTGGGAGATGACTGATTGCGTCATATATGCCTTTCGTTTCGTACAAAAACTATGTTGGTTGATTGGTTAAAACAGCTCTTGACCGGTGGCGGAGCCGATCGAGACGACCCCACGCGGGCTGTCACGGATGCGGCGTTGGTCCTCGGGGCCGAAATACTCTGCAAAGGCGGCCCGCGGGACACCGTCCGAGTCGACGGAAATACGCACGCTGTTCTTGTTGCCGTCGGCCCAGCGGACGATGCCGCAGTTGGTCTCCCAGTCCATGAGGCAGTACGCGCGCAGGTTTCGGAAGTCGCTTTCCTCCGGATCGAGCTCGGCCAGGCCGGTGAAGGTCTGGACGTAGAGAGTCGACTCGACGGCGCCGGGTTCGCGAGTCAGCCCGTGGCCCTGATCCTCGGTCCGCAGCTCCGCCAGGGCGGCAACGAAGTTTTCATTCTTTTCGACGGCGATTTCTATGCGATCTCCGGTCACCAGCGCCTTTGCCACGAAAGCCAGGAGCGCGCTTTCGATCGAATGCCCCTCGTACCACTGTGCGGCGATGTGGTAAGTGCGGCCGTGATTGCCGGTGTCCAGCGTGTTGTCACCGAGTTTCACCGTCTGCCTTTGCACGTGGTAGAGGCGCGGATTGAGGCGGTTGTAGACGAGGTAGTCCCAGACCTGGCGCTCGATCCCGCTGAGATTTTCGGGCTGGCCGTTGAAGGGTAGGAGCGGATTGGCCGGCCAGATACCCTGGAAGGCATAGACCGGACACCACTCGTTGCCGCACCGTGCAGCTCGATTGAGAAGGTCGGGCAGACCGGCGATCACCGCTTTGGCCTGGTGGTCGCGCGCATCGCCTGTGGTAGCGCGCAATTCCTTGACCAGCGCAGTGTCGTCATGTTGAGGCACGCCGCCCCATTGAGCGATGACGCCGTATTTTGTTGCGCCCGGCACTCTGTCATTGCCGAGGTGACCGAAGACGGTATCGTCGGCCACCATCATCTCCGCGAAGGAAATGATGTACGGTTTCAGACCTTTGTCCACAAGCCAGTTCCAGACCAGACGGTCACTGGGATTCAGACTCTCGGAGGTGCCGTCGAAGCTGAGGCGTCCGTACGCCGGCAGCGAGTCGAGGACGGTCACGATATGGAAGTCGTCGCCGTGTTCGGCTCTGCGTTGTAGCTGCCTGGGCAGGCTGTTGATGTAGTTGGCCGCCATGTGGTTGTGCGTTTCCGCTACGCTGGCGCGCAGTGCGGCGATCGAGATGAAAACGGTTGCTTGATTGCTCATCCTTGGTGCTCTGGTTGATTGAGGTAAATAGCAGTTGCAGCTGGGCGTTCTCAGACCTGGTTGGCGGCGAAGTGCCGGCGCGCCTGCAGCGTCAGCTTTTCCTTGCTGTCGAAGAGGCGCTGCCAGGCCTGCTCGAGCTGCTCTCCGGTTTTCTTCTCCTGGCGCAGGTATCGCAACATCTTGAGCAGAACTTGACGCCGCTGGAGCAACTGGCACAGGCCCTCCAGTTCGTCGTGGCGGTATTGTTCATGACTGACCTGCGCGATTATCGCCTCGGACTGCGCCGCCGCCATTTTGCAGGCAGTCGCCAGCGCCTTGTGCACGTTCCGGATCAGGTAGTGACTGGCGGCGAGCTTGTTGCAGGCGACGTTTTGTGCCTGGTCCAGGCAGTGCAACAGAGCCTCGGGGCTCGTCGTTGCCTTGTTGGCCTCGTACCAGCCGAGAAGCGCTTGCACTTCCATGGCGGCCAGTTCCCGCTGTCTGATACGGCGCAGCGGCGTCAAGCTTTCGGGCTGGATCTGGAGGCGGCTGCAGGCAGTAGCCGACGGCCGCAGCCCGATCATTGGCCCGAAATGCTGCTTCAGCGCAGTGATCAGCGCAGCCAGACCGTCGCCGTTGTCGACATGGTAGTTCCAGACCCCGCCGACAGGTACGTCGGTGCCCCCAGACATGCCACGCACACGGACGGTATTGAACCATTGCTCATTGAGCTCGGTGGCAGGCATCTGGGGAAACGGCTCACTGAGGTGGACACTCCAGTAACCCCAGGAGCGGTTCAAGGTGGCTTCTTGGCCGCTTGCGAAGTAAACCACACCGACTACCCGGGACGGTTCTTCGGGACGGGATAGAGATTTGGCGGCATACGCCACGATGCCGGCTTTGGCCAGCTCCACTCGGCAGACCGCGTTGCTGACTTCGATCTGAGCGTCGGAAAGGTTGAGCATGAAAATCTCCAGTGCTAAAAATTGGGGTGTTGCGACAAAATTCAGCGGGCCTGCCAGCCGTCCGAGTCGGGCAAGTTACCGAGGATGATCGGTCCGGGCAAACGGCCTCCTGCTTCGTGAGCGGTTCGGTTCTGGGTCATCGAAATTTCCTTCCTGGTAGGTGAATAAGTCACTCCGAAAAGGTTAGCCGGAGGGACGATGATGATCGGAACACAGAACGAGTCCGGTGTTTTGTTCCGATGAGCTTGGGACGAGGGCGATTGAGTGTTTGAAAATCCTTAAATGAATTGATGAGTGAGTGAATAATTATTCGTATCAAGAGCGCTCTTTGGAAAAGTAGGTCAAAAGTTAGTCATGACTATTAATGAGATTCGGTGGAAACGGTCGCATGAATAGGACGTTCGGATGGAAAATCTGTTGAGTGCGAAAGCGCTGCTAACCCCGCCAGTGGTGGCACGATTTTGTAGACTTGCGATTTAATCAAAAAATGCGTGGACTACGTAGCCTTATCAGTTCGCCCAGCTAGCGCTCTGGGCCTTCGTATGCGGCGCCCAGATCTAACTACGATAAAGCTACGAGCAGCTACGATAAGGCTGTGAGCTGTTACAAGATGGTCATCGGACGGGCATAACAATTAAATCGGACTTTCAGGAAGCCAGTTCGAGGCTGGGTTGAAGCTGAAAAAATGCGCCTTCCACGAGTACCGGTACACTATCGCTGTCGTTGATGGCGGCAGCCAATTCGATATCTTGATCAAAGCCTGCTTCCAGCATTTCGCGGCCGGTGGCGCAGTGACGCAGTAAATGCACGGCCGCACGGCTGAAACTTTCGAAGGCGCAGGCCGCCGCCTGTGCTTCGGGGGAGAGCAAACCTTTGAGATAATTGATGATAGCGCCCGCTCCCCACTGGTCTTCCAGGGCCGGTCTGATACTGCCATTGGGCCAGGATTCACCGGCGGCGATCACAGCAATTTTTGGCCCTATCCTCTGTGCTGCTCTGGCGACAGATCGGGCATTACGCAAACTGCCGCAGAGGATGGTTGGGGCCTGTGTCACGGGCAGTGAATTTTTCTGCGATTCAAGACAGAGGGGCGCACCGTCCTGCGAGGGGAAAACCAGTCTGGTGCCTGTTTCAATTGTAAGGAGAGAACTGGGTGATAGCGTATATCCGGCCATGGCAAAACGATCACTGTCGGCAATTTGCGCTCGGCGTGATTTAGCAAAAGCGGCGCTGTTACTATCTCCAGGGCAGGCGGGGAAAATCGTTGCCCCGCGGCTGAGCGCGATATCGACGCAGGTGCTGAAAGACAGCACATCCACAATAATGATCACGTTGCAGCCTGGAGCAAGGTTTTTTAGACCTTCCGTGCCCCAGTCGAAGCGTACGTCAAAATCATCCTGGGAAAAATTCATTCGCCTGTCTCAATCAAGTGATAGGTAGGTATTCCCAAAATTTGGGCGCCGATCACACAATCTTGGAAACGGTTCTTCCGTGGCTAAAACTGTCTTGGAAACCCTGTAGCGCGGCTGGCGCAAATACTAACGGTCCGGTTGACATTGGACCGGGGAAAGCCTGCCAAGTTGTGTCTGAAATTGGTCAGGCGGTTTTGAATGCACCGTGGGTCGGACGCCTTGCTCCTGCACCGGATGTGGTGCGCGACTTCTGAGCCTGTTGTTGGTTGACAACCAGGTGAGGACTTTTACACCTATTTGCAACCAGCGTACGCAGATCTAAATCTAGTATTTAGCTCTCTCAATAAGAGATCAATAAGACGTACACACTTACATCCCCTCTGATCATCGTTCAACAACAACAACTAAGCCCTCTTGCCCAATCTTGAATTGTAATTACAGGATTTATTTCCTGTGGGTGAGTCTCTGATTTTTTTGCTAAAAGCGCTCTGTTACTGGAGCTTAAGGAGGGTATATGGACAACATACCCGGTCGTCACTTATCTCTTTTCACAAGATTCTGCGCTATAGCAAAGCCTTTTTGGGTTTCCAATCTCAGATGGAAAGCCCTTGCACTCCTGGGAGGAGTCATCGCTTTGCTTGTCGGCGCCACTGTTCTAAATGTCGTTAACGCGTTTGTTATGGGCAAGTTCACCACTGCCATGCAGGCGCAGGACGTACATGGGTTTTATAAATACATCGCGCTGTACGCTGCTGTGATCATCGGCGGCACACCGATCATGGTTTACTACGGCTATCTGCGCACCAAGCTCGCCCTCGTGTGGCGATCCTGGCTGACGGCCGATTTGACTAGCAAGTATCTGAGCAAGCTTGCTTATTACAAACTGGCCGGCGACCCCGAGATTGATAACCCCGATGAACGCATTACGCAGGACGTAGACACGTTTTGCAACATGACTGTCGGCCTTTCCATTTCGGTTTGCGATGCGCTTTTCACCATATTTTCTTTCGCCGGCGTGCTCTGGTCGATGTCGCTCCCGCTCACTTTTGGTGTGGTCCTCTACGCCTTGCTCGGCAGCTTCGTTTCTATCTGGATTGGTAAGAAGCTCATACCGCTCAACTTTCAGCATGTTAAGGCGGAAGCCGATCTGCGTTATTCAGTGGCCGATGTGCGACGCGATTTTGAATCTATCGCCTTTTACCGCGGCGAAAAGCGCGTCAAATTGCAGATACTGCGCCACCTCTCGGTAGCCATGCGCAATCTGACCGGCATCATGAACGTCAACCGCAACATGGGTTTCTTCACCCATGGTTACTACAGTCTGGTACCCATTATCCCGCTGGCCATCGCCGCACCGCTCTATTTCGCTCATCACATGGAGTTTGGTGATCTGACCAGAGCCAGCGTAGCCTTCGGCAGTATCTTTGCCGGCATGAGCTTGTTGGTTTCACAGTTTGGCGCCCTCAGCGCTTTTGCTGCCAACATCACCCGACTGGGCTCGTTCATTGAGTCGCTGGAGAAGTACAGTGCCCCGGCCGTTAAAGGCGCACGAGTGATTGAGCTTTTGCCCGCCGACTATCTGGCGGCCGAAGCGGTCGACGTGCTGACTCCCGATGGCTCGCGCGCACTTGTGCGTGAGCTGAATTTCCGCGTCGATCCCGGCTCCAGTCTCATGATCATGGGACCAAGCGGCGCCGGGAAGTCTTCCGTCCTGCGGGCCCTGGCCGGCATCTGGACGGTAGGTAAAGGCAAAGTCTATCGCCCCGACCCGGGTGAGACGATGTTTCTGCCGCAGCGCCCGCATGTGCCGTCAAGCACTCTGCGAGCCGCTCTTTGCTATCCACGCACGATGACCTGTGCCACCGACAGTCACCTGTTGGCGCTGCTCAAGCTGGTCCGGCTGGAAGAATTGGCCGAACGTTATGGCCTGGAGAGCGAGCAAAACTGGCGTGATGTGATTTCACTCGGGCAGCAGCAGAAGCTCAGCTTCGCTCGTCTGCTCCTGCATCGTCCCAAATACGCCATTCTTGACGAGGCCACCTCTGCTCTCGACGAAGAGAGCGAGCGTTATCTTTACGAGCAACTCAAGGCCACCGGCTCGACTCTAATCAGTGTCGGCCACCGTGCCAGTTTGCTCGTGCACCACGAACGTTTGCTCACCATCAATGGTGACGGCGGTTCGTGGGTTCTGACTGAAAACAAGCTCTGAGCGCTTATTTGCAGTCGGTTAATTGAAACTCTTTTTTGTAATCACGCGTGACAGGCGGCGGGGGAATAGACCCTCGTCGTCGTTTTTGCACGCGCCAGCAATCGGAGATTGCTATGCGATCCACCTTCAAATCCCCCCGGGATGCGCTTCTGAGCACGGATGACGTGCTCATGCTCGAGCGTGTCCAGCGGGCACACTTTCAGTTCTTCGTTGACAATCAGGGCAAGGACACAGGTCTCATACTCGACCGTTCTCGCCCCAATTCGCCTGCCACCATCGCCGGTGTTGGGTTTGCGCTTCCCGCTTACGTTATTGCTGCCCAGCGCAATTGGATCAGCCGTGAGGAAGCTATCGCCTACACACTCAAGGTGTTGACGGTTCTCACCAATGCACCGCAGGGAGACGCACCTTCGGGCACGAGCGGCTTCCACGGCTATTTCTACCACTTCCTCGACCCCAATACCGGCACCCGGGCAACCGCGCCGACGTATTGGAACAGCGAGCTTTCTTCCATCGACACCGCCCTGCTGATGGCCGGTGTGGTCTTCGCTGCCACCTATTGGAAGGACGATGCTTCAGCCGATGCGAAGCGCATCGTTAAGCTGGCCGATGCCCTCTACCTGCGGGTGGAGTGGAATTGGCTCCTGGGCGACAATGGTCTGATCGGCCACGGCTGGTCTCCGGAAAATGGTCTCATCCCTAATGTCTATGCCGGTTACAGCGAAGCTCTGCTGCTGTATCTTCTGGCCATCGGATCGCCTGCACATCCGGTGCCTGCTTCCACCTGGCAGACATTCATGGGCAAGGACAAGCTCACGACTTACCGTGACGAGACCTACATCGCCATGCCCGGCACGCCGCTCTTTTGCTACCAGTATCCGCACAGCTTTATCGACTTCGAGGGCATTCGCGACGACATCTGTCGCAAGTTCAATCTCGATTATTTCGAGAACAGCCGGCGCGCTACCCTGGCTCAGTTCAACTACGCTCAGGAAAATCCTAAGGGCCTTGTCGGCTATGGTGGTTTCGACTGGGGGCTGACTGCCTGCGATGGTCCGGGCGACAAGGTAATTGTCGTAAACGGCGTCGAGCGCAAGTTTAGCTGGTACATGGAGCGCGGCGCGCCTTTTGGTGCCGATGACGGTACCATCGCTCCCACGGCGGCGATCAGTTCGCTGCCTTATGCACCACATCTGGTGCTGCCCACAATCAGGCACTGGTTGCAAGACCGGCCTGAGCTTTTCAATTCACAGGGTTTTACCGATGCATTCAACCCTACCTTTGACGTGACCAAGTCGTCGGGGTGGGTTGATCAGGATCGTGTGGCGATTGATCAGGGGCCGGTTCTGCTCATGATCGAAAATTATCGCTCGCGCTTCATGTGGGGAGTTTCACACACTAACCCATACTTGAGGCGGGGACTCTTGCTGGCAGGCTTTAAGGGCGGCTGGCTGACGTCACGGAAAAGTAAAACTCAAAGAAAACCTCGTAAAGTCCCGCGTAAACGCGGCAAATAACGGTGATAGTCTGATGAAAAAGTCAAATCATAAAACTCCCAAATTCAATGTCCCCGTTGCCAAAATGGCACTCCGCAAAGGATTCACCTGGGGTGCATCGACCTCAGCCTATCAAATCGAAGGCGCCACCGGTCCGGAATATGGCCGTGGCCCCTCGATCTGGGAAAAATACTTCGCGGAGCGTCCCCATCTCGATCACGGTCAAGTAGCCTGCGGTCACTATGAGCGCATGGCCGAGGATGTGCAGATGATGAAGAAGATGGGCCTCAAGGCTTATCGCTTCTCGCTGGCCTGGCCGCGCATCATGCCCGAGGGCTCTGGTCGTGTCAATGAACAGGGCCTGGCTTTCTACGACAGCCTCATTGATGAGCTTCTGGCGGCCGGCATCGAGCCCTACGTCACGCTCTATCACTGGGACCTGCCTCTGGCTCTGGGTGAGAAAGGCGGCTGGACCAACCGTGAGACCTGCCAACATTTCGCCGACTACGCCGCGCTCTGCGTCAAGCGCTTTGGCGACCGCGTCAAAAATTGGGCTACCTTCAACGAGCCCGAGGTAATCGTCGCCGGTTATATCGGTGACGGATTGGCCCCCGGTCTGAGTAATCCCAAGCTGCGCGTCTCGGCCGGTCACCATCTGATGGTGGCGCACGGTCTGGCCATGCGTGCCATGCGTGAGATCGACAGCACGATCAAGGTAGGCATCGTCCTCAATCTGGTCCCTTGCGAAGCTGTGGATTCCGAAAACCACGCCGCGGTCAAGGCTGCTCGTACCCTCTGGGAGCGCAACTACGGCTGGTATCTCGATGGCCTGCTCAAGGCTCACTATCCGCAGGTTGTTCTTGACGAAGCGAAGGAGCAGGAATTCGTTATTCAGCCGGGCGATATGGCTCTCATGAGTCAGAAGCTCGACATGCTGGGCATCAACTGGTACCTGCGTCTGGTCGTCGACAGCCAGGGTGCGGTCGTGCCGGTACAAGGCGCACAGACGACGCAGATGGGCTGGGAAATCAATCCCAAGGCGCTCAGTCGCATGCTCAAGGGCATGCAGCATGAGTACAAGGATCTGCCGCCCATCTATATCACCGAGAACGGTGCTGCTATCGACGACGTCGTCTCCGAAGACGGTCATGTGCACGACCCCGTGCGCACGAGCTACATCTACAACCATCTGCGGGCCCTGGAAAAGGCCACCAAACGCGGTATGGACATTCGCGGCTACTTCGCCTGGAGTCTCATGGACAACCTGGAGTGGTCGCTTGGTTTCGGCAAGACCTTTGGCCTTGTCCATGTTGATCGCAAATCGCTGAAACGTACGGTCAAGGACAGCGGGCTCTGGTACTCGCGTCTGATCGAGAAAAACAGCAATTGCAAGAAAAACCGCAAGTCCACGCGTAACGGCAAACGCCGCGGCGCAGGCTAATCACTCGGAGCATCATACATGCAATACGATCTGCATGATTCTGCTGTCACACTCTTTGCCAGCGACGGCGTTCACGCCAGCCTGACGCGATTAAAAGCCGGCGCTCTCAGACTCGACTATGAGTTTAAGGGCGCCGGCCACGCGCTGATCCGCGTGCCTGTGCAGCTAACTCTCGATCCCAACTACGTCTTTACCTTCAAAGTAAAAGGCAATGCCCCGGCTAATACGCTGGAGTTCAAATGCGTCGAAACCAACCCAGATCCTGTTGTCGGCGGTGAGAATGTCTGGTGGGTGCACCGGCCGAACTTCAAGGTTTTGTCGCGCTGGCAGACCCTGACCAATAAAAAGCGGCACTTCACCTACGCCTGGGGGCCGGTCAACGCGCCCATCTCAAGAGTCGCTTTCATCGAGCTGACCGTTTCGGCAAGCGCCGGCGGTAAGGGCAGTCTGCACTTCGCCGATCTTACCTACGAGAAGCTGCCGACTGTTGGCGGTGCGCCGGCGGCGATTCGCTACCGCGCTTCTTCAACTTCTTCTACTTCTCCTGCGGGGGCGAGCACGGCTAAAACTGCCGCTCAAACGGCCGCCAGAACCGGTTTCTACTCGCCTGTTAAGCTGGCTGATTTCGCTTCAGCCGGTTGGCGGAGCGACGGCCGCGAACAGCAGTTTCTTTATCTGGACTTTGGTTCGGTGCGGGAATTCGACGGTCTGATTATAGACTTCGGTGACAATTTTGCCGTCGACTATGACGTTCAGGTACCGAACGGAAAGGACGGTAAGCGTTGGCGCAGTCTTGCCACCGTCCGCAGTGGCACACGCATGCGCCAATATCACGCTTTGCCCGAGAGTGAAGCCGGCGCCATGCGCCTGGCCTTCAAGCGTTCAGCTAAGGGCCAGGGCTACCAAGTTAAGGCCATTTCGCTGGAAGGTACAGGCTTCGCCTCTACCACGAGCAAGTTTTTCGCTCGCGTGGCTGCCGATCTTCCGCGTGGTCACATGCCGCGCTACTTCCAGGATCAGCAGTCGTTCTGGACGGTAGTCGGCGTTAGTGGGGGTCGCGAAAAAGCGATCATCAACGAAGAAGGCATGATCGAGCCGGCTCTGGAATCGCCTTCGCTTGAGCCCTTCATTTATGTCAGCGGCGACGAAAAGCTTCTCACCTGGGCCGACGGCGAACACCGTCAGTCGCTAGTGGACGGCTACCTGCCCATGCCCATCGTCGACCGGCTGCACCCTGAGTATGGTCTCGCTCTCAAGATCGAGACCCTGGCGCAGGGTGACCCTGACCACTCCACTCTTTATGCTCGCTACACGGTCAAGAACACCGGCGACAAAGAACGCAGTGGTGCTTTTTATGTGGCACTGCGCCACTTCCAGGTCAATCCACCCTGGCAGTTTCTCAACACCCCCGGCGGCTTCACTCCTGTGAAGTCTCTGCGTGTGCACCCCGGTTGTTTCGCCGTCACCGTTAACGACAAGCTGGAGATTTTTCCCCTGGTACCGCCCCCGGCCTACGGCGGCACGCGTTTCAGTCAGGGAGACATCGTCGAACACCTGGCTCAGGGTAAACTGCCTCACAAGCACCACACCGGCATACTGGCGCCACTCTACACTCAGACTGAGAGTGTCGGCGACTCTACTGCTGAGATTGTGATTGAAGACGATCAGGGATATTGCTCCGGCGCCCTCGAGTATCGCTTCAAGCTCAAGCCCGGTCAGGAAGCTAGTTATGTCCTGGCTCTTCCTTATACGAAGCGGAGCAAGGTCATGCCCTTCCAGTGGGCAAAAGCCGAAGCCGTGCGTCAATGGAATCGTACCCTCAAGTCGGTAGACATTGAGTTGCCGGCTTATCCTGAGCTGGTCAACACGATCAAAAGCCAGCTGGCCTACATCCTCATAAATCGCGACGGCACTGCCCTGCAGCCCGGCTCGCGCTGTTACCGCCGTACGTGGATTCGTGACGGATCGCTGACCAGTGAAGCACTCTTGCAACTTGGTCTGAAGACCGAGGTCAAGGACTTCATCGAATGGTTCGCGCCCTTCCAGTACGACAACGGCAAGGTGCCCTG
>Ga0105248_10003677_pt1 | contig 16988 bp, 14 predicted proteins | sample KBSS34metaG_FD_81524 | JGI IMG/M metagenome (GOLD analysis project Ga0105248, IMG submission 81524) | Switchgrass rhizosphere microbial communities from Kellogg Biological Station, Michigan, USA - KBS S3-4 metaG | ecosystem: Host-associated > Plants > Roots > Rhizosphere > Soil | place... | reverse complement strand
GCGGAAATCGGTGTTCGCCCGGATGCGCAACCCGCCCATGACGTCCAGCACGGTCCCCCCGTCGAAATGATTGAAGCCGACTTCGCCCACCGGTCCGATGAACGGCACGTCGCGCTTCAGCGTGCTGGCCACATCGAAATGGGCGCCCGCATTACTCGTGGAGTCAGGCTCGTGGTACACGAAATCGTAGTTCGCGCTGAAATCGGTGAAGAATGGGTCGCGTGATTGCGCTGACGCGGGATGGACGAACAGCAGGACAAATACTGTGAGCAACGAAGAAAGTCGAGTTGTCATAACCCTCCATCGGCCGGCCTAAAGAGCAAACGCGAGGCCATCCGGAGCGTCTCCAACTCACGTGATCGCACGGCGGATGCGAAAAAGATTTCGCTTTTTAGGTACCTATCGTCGCGACGAGCCCGGCAGCGGCTGGATGATCGCGTTGGCAAGCGCGCCGCTGAACTCCGTCATCTCGCCAGCTTTTTTGCCTGGCGCCGGCAGCAATCGCGCCGCGAGTGGCTTGTTCCACTTGAACGCGAGCGTCGCCACATCGCCGACGATGCTCGCGATCGCGGCTTCGCTCGTGTCGCCAGGCAGCGGAACAGTGTCGACACCGCCGGCGCACACGGCCGAATAGGCAAGGATCGAGTCGAGGCCGTACGTTCCTTCCGTCCAACGGCGCGTGAGCGTGGTCTCCTCGAGGACTGGAATCATGAGACCCGAATAACCGGTCTGTTTGACCGGCACGTCCTTGACCGCGCGCGTGATGATGCCAGCGGCGGTCTCGGTCCCCGGCGAACCAAACGGCGCGCCGATGAACGATTCAATCGCGGCGCCGATGGACGATTGACCGCCAGGTGCGGGCGTTGGATCGATGCCGGCATAGGTCCACGTGCTGCCAGCCGCGGCCTTCATCGCCGCGGTTTCAACAGCGCGCAGATGCACGGTCAATGCATCGCTCAGCGTCTTCGCCGCCGTTCGTGGATCGTGATCGCGCGCGAACACATCCATCACGACATTCGCCGCTTCCAGTCCGATCGCAAAGCTTCGTGGTCCGCCGCCGGGATGCCACGCGCCCGGATAGAACGGCCCGAACGGCTTCAGCATCGCAGTCGCGCCGAAGTTGAAGTTGCCTTGTCCGTGAGGACTCCGCTCGCCCACTGTCTTGATGATGCGCGCCGCCTGCCGGACCGCGTTCCAGTGGATACCATCTTCACTGGCGACGATGAGGTTCGCGTTCAGGCGGTTGCCGGGTTCCGAAAGGATGTCTGTGATGAGGTCGACCGAGGCCGTGTCGTCGGTGTCCTTGACCATCGCGGGACCGACATTGGGCGCGAACCGCAGCGTCGCCGCGAGATCGTTGATGCCGTGCAGCACCGCCATGGCGTCGGTGTGGTTCAATTCGCGCGTGTACTGCGGGAACGGTTGCGTGGAGATCCGAATCCCTGCGACGTCGTACCCCGCTGCCTTGACCGCGTCGCGTACCTGACTGAGGAAGGTGACCGCTTCCTGAATTTGTGACGCGTAGGACTTCGCGTCGATGGTGATGAAGCCGGTGATCGCACGGATCCGCGGTTTCACCGTGGCGTCCGCGCGAATTGCCGGCGCGAGCGCCACGGCCACGAGAACAAGACCGCACAGAACGCGTTTCAGGTGATGCATGGGACGGTACTCTACGACATCTAGTGCGGTCGGAATGTCTTCCCGGTCTCCAGCAGCGTCTTCAATCGCGAAAGAATCCGTGGCCATCCATCCGCATTCTGCGCATACGCCGGATCGTTCTCCGCCCACTCATCGTTGGTCACCACAACCTTGACCGCTTCCGTCTCAGGCGTCAGCTCCACTTTCACTCTCGACATCACTGCCCCATCGCCCATTCCGAACCGGTATTCGAGCAACGTCGGCGCCTCCACTCGCAGCACCTGACCCGTCACATACCGCATCGGCTTTCCATCTTTCCCCAGCCCCGACCAGGTCATGGCCCCGCCAGGCCTCAAATCCACGTCAAAGTCAGCGCCCATGAAGATCTTCTGATTCGCTTCTTTCGAAACGAACCCATCCCACACCACCTCCAACGGGGCAGCGATGTAATACGTAAAAACCAATGGTCTCTGTTCCATACCGATGCTCCAGTCGCCCTGATCAGGGTAGTTCGGCACTGCGTCGTCTTCGAAGTCAATTCTCGGCGTCGTCAAACGTGAAGATCGTGACCGGCGCCGGCACGCCGCCAAGAGCCTCATAGAAGCCGAGTGCGTGCGTGTCCTCGTTGTCGGCCGGGACGAACACGACCGAAATACCCGCGGCCGCCGCTTGTGATCGCAACGTAGACATCAGCTGACGGCCGACACCTTGCCGCTGCCAGTCCGGCACCACCGCGATGTCGTAGATGAAGACCTCGGATACCTCCGCTCGCGTCAGTGGCAGCGTGTGGGCAGTGAGACCACCGACCATCTGCCCGTCGACGAAGGCTGCCAAAGCCCAGAAGTCGTCTCGATCGAGCAGCCGTGTCAGGTAGGCGTCGCTGAGTGCCTCGGCTGGCGTCGCGAACACTCGCGTCATGGTCGCGAAGAGCGCTCTCGCCACCTCGATGTCGGCTACTGACAATCGCTCGACGCTGATCTCTCGCATTGGCAGTGTCATGTCCGCGGACGATGTTCACGCCGAACGTGTCGCACGCCGCATCCTAAACCAAAAGCACCCTGGGCGAACATACGGCGAATGTGCTACGCTCCGCCGTCGGGGCGCTCGCCGGAGCGAAGGCTGATGTCCACTGTTTCAGAGTCGCTCTCGCAGCTCGAAGTGCTGGTCGTCGACTGCCAGGCCACTGCCGCAGCTCCGCATGGACATCTCCTCGAAATGGGTTGGGCGCGCGCAGGCACGACGACAACGCGCGCGGAGGCACGGCTCATCGCGCTTCCGCACGGGGAGCACATTCCGGCCGCCGTGATGCGCCTGACGGGCATTTCTGAACGAATGTTACGAGACGGCGTCGATGCACAGGTGGCCTGGCGCGAGTTGTCCAACGAGGCCGCGACGCTCGCCCGTCAGCCGGCGCCAACGATCATTCACTTTGCTCGATTCGAGCAGCCCTTTCTCCGCACGTTGGCTGGCGGGGCGCTTCCACTCGACATCATCTGCACGCATGACATTGCCCGGCGCCTCCTGCCCGATCTGCCCCGCTGCAGCGTGCGCGCCCTCACCGGGTACTTCGGCCGCGGCGTAGGCGCTCTGCGTCGCAGTGCCGAGCACGTAGAGGCCACGGCATTCGTCTGGCGCGAGCTGGTGCGCCTGCTTCGCGACAAAGGAATTTCCAGCTGGAGCCTGCTTCAGGAATGGCTCGCCGACAACGGCGCTCCGAGGCAGCGCAGGCAGCGCGTGTGGCCGATGCCGCGGGATGTCCGGCTCGCACTGCCGGACGCGCCGGGCGTCTATCGCATGCTTCGAACGAGTGGCGACGTCCTCTACGTCGGGAAGGCCGCCTCGCTCCGCCGTCGCGTCAACAGCTACTTTCGGAAGCAGACCGGCGTACCGGAGCGGACGCTGGAGATGCTGTCCCAGGCGCGTGGGATCTCGTTCGATGTCGCGCCAAGCGCCCTCGAGGCGGCGCTGATCGAGTCTGACGAAATCAAGCAGCATCGACCGCCCTACAATGTCGCGCTCACCGCCGAGGACCGCACGTTGTGGTTCGCACCGCCCGACCTCAGCGCCCGCAGCGTCCACCCGTCGTCGCACTGTCCGCTCGGGCCGATTCCCTCGGCCGAAATGCTCGACGAATTCGGCGCGCTTGCAGCCGCTCAGAGTCGCGCGCTCGGCTCCAGTCGCTGGCGTCCCGACCCGGTCACGTTCGAAGCCGGTTACACCAGGCTCTGCGCGGCGCATCCTGAGCTCTCGCGACACGACATCGGCGCGCACGACAGACTACTGCGACTGGGAACACGCCTCTGGAGAGAAGGCCGGCGAGACCGCGATGGTGAGGAAGACGACTCGAACGAAGCCGACCGCGGATTGACGATATGGACCCCGGAAGTCGTGCAAGCGTCGCTCGAGTGGCTCACCCTGAGGGCGGCACTCGCACGACGCCGCGCGATCTGGCTGACGCGGCTGTTCGATTCGAGCGTGGTGTGGCGCGAACCCGGTGGCGAGCGTTCACGACTCATCGTGATCGAGGAGGGCGAGGTCGCGTTGAGCGCGGCAGCGGACGTGAACGTACCGCTGCCAATTCCTCCGGGCCATCGCCGTCCCGCGGCCGCGCGCCGTGAGGGTTTCACCCTCGCCTCCTTCGATCGCTTGCGGATATTGACGACGGAGCTGAAGCGCTTGATTGGCGCTGGCGCTCCGGTGGCGCTGCGTCTGGGCGCCGGACCGGCACTCGACGAGTCGCGACTCGCGTCTGCCCTGTGGTGGGTGTAATGCCAGCCACCATTCTCCACGCGGACCTCGACGCCTTTTATGCGTCGGTCGAACAGCTGCTTGACCCTCGCCTGCGCGGCAAGCCGATTGCGGTCGGTGGCGGCGTCGTGCTGGCGGCCTCGTATGAAGCGCGGGCCTTCGGCGTTCGAAGCGGCATGCCTGGACGGCGCGCCCGGCAGCTCTGTCCCGACCTCATTTTCGTCGGCGGACATTTCGACGAGTACCAACGGCTCGGCGATGCTGCCATCGCAGTCCTCAGCGATTTCACGCCGTCCATCGAGCGCATCTCCATCGACGAGGCCTTCGCCGACGTTGCAGGGTGCACGCATCTCTTCGGGTCGCCGGCGGAGATCGCCAGGACGGTTCGGACGCGGGTGCGCGCCGAGCTGGGATTGCCGATATCAATCGGCGTCGCGCGTACGAAGCACCTGGCAAAGATCGCGTCGCAGGTCGCGAAGCCGGATGGCTTGGTCGTCGTCGATCCGGATTCAGAGCTCGAGTTCCTTCACAAGCTGCCCGTGGCGCTCATGTGGGGCGTGGGTCCCGCCACCGAGGCACGGCTCGCAAAGATCGGCGTCACCACCATCGGTCAATTGGCTGAGAGCTCTCCTCAATCCGTCGAGCGATTGCTTGGCCGCGCCGCGGGAAAAAAGTTGACGGCACTGGCGTGGAACCAGGATCCCCGGCAAATCCAGACGCGCCGGCGCGCGCACTCAGCCGGCGCACAATCGGCGCTCGGACGACGGCCTGCGGTCGAGAGCGTCTTCAAACCGACGCTCCACCATCTCGCCGACCGCATCGGCGCGCGGCTCCGCGCGAAATCGCTGGCGGGCCGGACGATCACGGTGCGCGTGCGCTTCGCCGATTTGCGCTCGGTCACGCGCTCGCTCACGCTGCCGGCGCCGATTTCTGCCACGAGGGCTCTTGCAGAGATCGCCGAAGACCTGGTGCGCGGAGTCCTCGCGGATCATCGTCACGAGAAGACAATCTCGCTGCTGGCGATCGCCGTCTCCCATCTCGACGCGCCTGCGATCGTGCAGCTGGAGCTGCCGCTCGGGCTTGCCGACGAAGGACGCCGACCCGGTACGAAGAAAGGCGTCGCGCGATCGCGCGCAGACCGGGCCGTCGATGCGATCCGGAAGCGTTTCGGGCGGCAGGCGGTGGAGTATGGATCCGCTTCGCGGGAAGAGCGCTCCGTGCCTGACGAGTTCCGACGGCTTGCTGAAAGAGAGCTCTGAAACGTTCGCGTCGACGGTCCGGCACTATTCCGAGCGCAGCGTTGCCATCGGATCGACGCGAGTCGCGCGCCGCATCGGAACGTAGCTGCCAGCAAGCGCGATCGCCATCAGGAGTCCGGCTATCAACGCGAATGTTGCGGGATCGGTCGGCTTGACGCCGAACAGCAGCGACGCCATCAACCGCGTGGTCACCACCGCGCCGGCCACACCGAGCGCAACGCCCGCCGCGGCGAGCGCAAGTGCCTCGACCAGCACCATTCGTATCAGGTCACGTGTCGTTGCGCCGAGGGCAACGCGAACGCCGAGTTCAGGGGTGCGCTCGGAGACGATATACGCCATCACTCCGTATACTCCGATCGCGGCCAGAACGAGGCCGAGGATCGCGAATACGGTGACGAGCGTCGTCCGGAAACGCGGTGCGGCGACCGATCTCGTCATCAGTTCGTCGATCGTGGACAGGCGCGAGACCGGCACATCGGGATCGAGCGCCGACACCGCCGATCGAATCGACTGAAGCGCCGATCGCGGATCGGCGACCGTGCGGACCACTACGAATCGGCGTCCCAACGGCTGCTGCCGATCGGCAAGGTAGAAAGCAGGCTCCGGCGGCGCATTCAGACCAGAGTACTTGACGTCACCCACCACGCCGACGATCTCCATCCAGGGGTTGTTCGGCCGCTCCGCGCCTCCCTCCTTCAGCCGCTTCCCGACAGCAACTCCACTCGGGAAGTAGCGCCGGGCGAGCGTCTCGTTCACGATGACGACCGGCGGAGCCCCCGGCACGTCGCGCTCGTCGAAAAAGCGCCCGGCGACGAGCGGGACGCCGAGCGTTTTGAAGTAGTTTTCGTCGACGAACACCAGCGGCGCGACCGGAGCGGCCTGGCCAGCCGGGATCTGTTGCCCCTCCGCCACGAAGTTGTCGGTCATCGAGTTCCGGTCTGGCGGCAGGCTCGTCGAACTGCCGACGGATCGGATGGCCGGATCGGCTTCCAAACGTGACCGCAGCGCGTCGTATAGCGCCGTAATTTTCTGCGGCGTCTCGTACCGGCGCTCGGGAAGCTTCAACTGAAACGTGACCAACTGCGTCGGCGCGAAGCCCGGGTTTACATTCCTCAGCGCCGCCATGCTGCGGATCATCAGACCAGAGCCGACCGACAAGATGAGCGCGAGCGCAATTTCGCCGATGACGAGCGCTCGCTGTGTCCGGCGCTGGCCCGCGCCTGTTCCAGTGCGCCCCCCTTCCTTCAGGCCTTCGACGAGCGGCAGGCGAGCGACCCGCACGGCAGGCGCCAGACCGAAGAGGACGCCGCAGATGGACGCGACGCCTACCGCGAATGCGAACACCGTCCCGTTCAACCGCACTTCGTCGAGCCGCGGGATGCCTTCAGGCGCGATTGCGAGGAGCGCTCGAGTGCCCCAGGAAGCGACGAGCAGCCCCGCCAGACCCGAGAGCAGTCCGAGGACGACGCTCTCCGTGACGAGTTGACCGATGATGCGGCCGCGTCCCGCGCCAATCGCCGCGCGAACGGCGATCTCGCGCGTCCGCGACGCCGCGCGCGCGAGCAGCAAGTTTGCAACGTTCGCCGTGGCAATCAGCAGGAGCAGACCAACTGCTCCCAACAGCAAGTACAGCATCCGTCCGACATCGCCGACGATCTGTTCCTGCAACGGGACGACCGAGTATGTCCACAGATTCGGTCCTGGATGCTGCCGCTTCACGCCGTCCGCGATGACCGCGAGATTCGCCCGCGCACCTTCGATCGTGGTGTCGGCCTTCAGCCGGGCAATTCCCTGGGTGTAGAACGGTCCGCGCCGCCGTGGCGGCTGTATGGTCAGCACTCGCCAGCCGTCGAGATCGTTTTCCGGAAAGGCGAACGACGCTGGCATCACGCCGACAATCGTGTGGGTGACACCATCGAGCAGGACGGATCGGCCGACTGCGCGCGGGTCGCCGTGAAAGTGTCGCTGCCAGAACGACTGGCTCAACACGATGGTCTTGGGAGCGGCCGGGCGATCTTCTCCGTCGCGGAATGTGCGGCCCAAAGCAGGGGCAACGCCGAGGATGGCAAAAAACCGATCGGTGACATTGCGCACGACGATGCGCTCGGCATCGCCGTCGCCGGTCAATGCCAGCGCTTCCCCGCCGTCGTAGACGGCCACCGACGCGAACGCTTCGTTATGCTCTCGCCAGGCGATGAAGTCCGAATCCGGCAGAGGGTAGGTCTCGCCGTCCCCTCCACGAATCGTCAGTTGAATGAGCCGGTTCGGCTCGACGAACGGGAGCGGACGAAGCAGCACCGCCTCGACGACCGAGAACATGGATGTCGACGCGCCTACGCCAAGCGCGAGCGTCAGGATGGCGGTCGCCGCAAAGCCCGGACGTTTGACGAGAAAGCGCAGCGCGAAGCGGACATCCTGGAGGGTACGCATGTCGCTTAGACGGAACGAGACCGAGGTCCGTTGGCCACCATCTGCGGTTCAGCCATGGTTCGAATAAGATAGCCGACGCCGGTACGTATGAAGCGTTTCTCGATTGCGACGCTCCTGGTCGCCACGCTGGCGAGCGCCGTCCTTGCCCAGAACGATACTGCCGCATGGGTCGCATGGACGCGCGCGAATCACTTCCCCATCGCCTCGATCGTGTCGACGCCACAGGACGACTTCGCCGACCTTCGGTTCTTCAAAGACGTCATCGGCGAGCGCCGCCTGGTGCAACTCGGCGAAAGCGGTCATGGCGTCGGCCAGTTCGATTCGGCGAAGGTGCGCCTGATCAAGTTCTTTCATGAGCAGATGGGCTTCGACGTGATCGCGTTCGAGAGCTCAATCTACGAGTGCTTTGCCGCCAACGCCAGCGCGACGAGCGGCGTTGATATGCTCCAGCGATCGATCTTCACCGTGTGGGCGACGGAGGAAGTCCGGCCGCTCTTCGACTACATCCAGGCCACTCAGCGGAGCGACCATCCACTCCTGCTCGCTGGATTCGACACGCAGATCAGTTCGCCGCGCGGCGTCGCCGGCCGGCCTGTATTCCTGCGCCGCGTCGTCGCGGCGATTGACAGCGGCTACGCCGACGAAGTGGCGTCGTTCGACGCGACGTTCATCAACGCGCTGCGCGGTACACAAGTCGATCCCGCGAAGTGGGACGAGTCCGAAGCGTTCTACGATCGGCTCGATCAGTTTTTTCGCGAGCACCGCGACGGGCTCGTCGAGGCTTTCCCCGGCGACCCGGCGCCTGTGATTGCGGAACGCACCGCGTACTCGATGGTGCGCTACATCAGACAGCTGCGCACGCAGGCTGCACGCCCGACCGACGCCGGACCTGAGGGCGCCGGCGCCGTCCGCGACGCGGGTATGGCGGATAACCTGACGGCTCTTGCGCGGGACGTGTATCCCGAGCGCAAGATCCTGATCTGGGCGCACAACTTCCACATTCGGTACGCCAACGCCTCCACGACGTCGATCCAGCCGACGATGGGTGCCATCGTCGCGGAGCGATTCCGTCCCGACTTGTACACGATTGGTCTCTACATGAATCAGGGCTCGGCGGCGTACAACAACCGCACCATCTACCTGATCAATCCGGCGATCAGTGATTCGATGGAATGGGTGCTGGCGAACACGGGACCCGCCTCGTTGTTCGTCGACTTTCTGCACCAACGTCAGGAACAGGGAAACGGGTGGATGTTTCAGCCGATGTCCACCCGCGAATGGGGCACGACGTCGTTGGTGCTCGTGCCGCGCGAGCAGTACGACGGCGTCCTGTTGATCGACCGGGTCACCCCGCCCAACTATCTTCGATTCTGATTTCGATCGCGCCTCTCGGACCGCGACCGTGATGCACCCCATCGTCTGCGTACGCACGCAGGGTGCAGGTACCCTGAAGGAGGCGCTGCGGTCCCCCGCAGCGCCGTTACTATCGCGGTTCCAGACGTCGACGCGATCGTGCTGGATATTTCAATCGACGGCTTCGACCTTGATACGCGTGAAGCGAAGTGTATGGGTCAGTGTAACGAGGAGACTGCCGTCAGGTCCCAACGCGTCCACGGTCGCGGTGCCGCTCAATCCATCTCCGTCCTTGTCCAGCGTGAACACACCGCGGAGCTTACCCTCCGCTAGCAACTCGCCCGTTTTGACGTCGTAGAAAACGGCAATTTCGGTGATCGCGAATCGCCTGCCCCCGAGATGCGCCCACACGCCGTGCGCCGGCGTGAGTACTCCGATCGGCCGCGTCACGCTGACTTCACTTTGCACCGAGTTGAGGGCAATCCCATCGGAGGTAAACGAAGCGAGCCATCGTTCTCCGGTCTCATTGATGCCCATCCAACTGCCGACAATCGATTTCTGATCCTGCTCGACCCGGCCTTGTTCGGCCGCCTGCATCGGCTGTGTCGCGATTGTGAAGACGGCGATCGCACCGCTCATCAACAGAACCCGGAACATTCCCTTGACCATACGCGTTGCTCCTTCCGCCGGTGTTTGCCTGAGCACCGGCCTATACCTACATAGGCGCAGCCGCCGCGAAGGAGCTATCAGGCAAAGAAAAGGTGAAGAGCGGATACAATCTGTCGAACTGCACAATGGGACAACGCGTAAGGGCCAGCGAACCTGTTCGCGATGAGGTGAGTACTCTGCTCCGTGCATGGACCGACGGCGACGAGCGCGCGCTCGACCAGCTGGCGCCCATCGTGTACGACGAGCTTCGCCATCTCGCGCACCGTTACATGAAACGCGAGCGCGCCGGCCACAGCCTGCAGACCACCGCACTCGTCAACGAGGCTTACCTGCGCCTGGTCGACTACAAGCGCATGCAGTGGCAGGACCGCGCTCATTTCCTTGCCGTCTCGGCACAGGCGATGCGCCGCATCCTCGTCGACCATGCGCGCCGCCGCAATCTGAAACGCGGCGCGGACGTCGAGCATGTCCCGCTCGAGGTCGCCGCAGCCGTCGCCCCCGACCGCTCCGGCGATTTCGTCTCTCTGGACGATGCCTTGAAGGCGCTCGCGGAGCGGGCACCGCGTAAAGCCAAGGTCGTCGAGCTGCGCTTCTTCGGCGGCCTGAGCGTCGACGAGACCGCCGAAGTTCTCCACGTGTCGTCGATCACCGTCATGCGCGAATGGAAAAGCGCCAAGGCCTGGCTCTATCGCGAGCTGGCTAGCCTGACCGCGAATGGACAGCCATCGCTGGAATCACGTCGATAAACTGCTGCAATCCGCGCTGGATCGTCCGGTACCGGAGCGCGACGCCTTTCTGCGGGACGCGTGCGGTGGCGACGAGCAGGTGGAGCGCGAGGTCCGCTCGCTGCTCGCCGCACACGACCGTGCCGACACGTTCCTCGCCGCGCCGGCCATCGATCTGGCCGCGCGCCAGCTCTCCGGAGAAGGCGGAGGCGGCCGTGGCCCCAGTCGCGACCCGCTAATCGGTCGGACGCTCACGCATTACCAGATCGTCGCGAAGGTTGGCGGCGGCGGAATGGGTGTCGTGTACAAAGCCGAGGATGCGCGGCTCGAGCGCTTCGTCGCGGTGAAATTCCTTTCGCCGGAGCTCAGCGGTGACCCCACGGCCCTGGCGCGATTTCGCCGGGAGGCGCGTGCAGCATCCGCGTTGAACCACGCGAACATCTGTACGATCCACGATGTCGGCGACGAGGACGGCCATGCGTTCCTCGTCATGGAATTTCTCGACGGAACGACGCTGAAGCATCGCATCGAGGGACAACCGCTCGAGATCGATTCGCTGCTGATGCTGGCGATCGAGATTGCCGACGCGCTCGAGGCGGCGCACGTCGCCGGCATCGTCCACCGTGACATCAAACCGGCGAATCTCTTCGTGACCAGCCGCGGACACGCGAAGATTCTCGACTTCGGGCTGGCCAAGATCCGTCCGACGGCCGGTGACGAGACGGCTCGGGCATCGACGGTGGGAATCAGCCAGTCGAGCCCGGGGAGCGTGGCAGGGACGATCGCGTACATGTCCCCGGAGCAGGTGCGCGGTCAGGAGCTGGACGCGCGCACGGACCTGTTCTCGTTCGGAGTCGTCCTGTACGAGATGGCGACGGGCAGGGCGCCGTTTCCCGGCGACACAGCGGGAGTGATCGTCGATGGCATCCTGAATCGTGAGCCCACGTCCCTGGTGGGACTGGATCCGAGCCTCCCGCGGGAATTGAACCGCATCATCGTCAAGTGCCTGGAGAAGGAACGCGACCGCCGGTACCGGCATGCGTCGGAGATCCGCGACGACCTTCGGCAGCTGCAGCGCGATCGTGAGTCGGCGCGCTTCACGTCGGGGCCTGCGGCCAGTCGCCGTCGTCCCCCGACGCTTACCGAGCGGGACACGATCGTGATCGCCGATTTCAGCAACACGACCGGTGATCCGGTGTTCGACGATACGCTGCGACATGGACTCTCGGTCCAGCTCCGACAATCGCCCTTTCTCAGCCTGGTGTCTGATGAGCGCATCCGCAAAACGCTGGCGCTGATGGGGCAGCCGCCGGACGCCCCGCTGACACCCGAGATTGCCCTGGACGTGGGCGTGCGTACCGCGAGCGCGGCGGTGCTCGAAGGATCGATTACGAGTCTCGGCAGTCACTATGTGCTCGGCCTTCGAGCGAGCCACTGCGCCACCGGTGAGGTCCTCGCCGACGATCAGGCGCAGGCGGCACGCAAAGAAGACGTGCTCGGTGTGCTCAGTCAGATGGCACGCCACTTTCGGAGGCGCGTCGGTGAATCGCTCGCGACCATCGAGAAACACTCGACGCCGCTGGAGGAAACCACCACGCCGTCGCTGCTGGCTCTGAAGGCATACAGCGCTGCATGGAAGGCGACGATGTCAGTGGGCTGGGTCAGAGGCCTGCCGCTCTTCCAGCGTGCGATCGCGCTCGATCCCGACTTCGCGATGGCGCACGCACAAGTCGGGCTGGGCTGCAGCGTCATGGGAGAGTCGGCGCTGGCGCGGCAGAGCATGCTCAAGGCCTACCAGCTGCGCCATCGGGCCAGCGACGTCGAGCGCTTCTTCATCGAAACCCTCTACGACCGCGACGTCACGGGCAATCTGGAACGAGAGCAGCGGACTTTGGAATCGTGGGCTGAGAGCTACCCGCGTGATGCGCGGCCTCACGGATTGATCTCGGGTTTAGCCCTGACAAGCACTGGCAAATATGAGTTGGCGATCGCCGAAGCCGACAAGGCCATCGATCTGGATCCCGACCTGACGCCGGCGTACATCGGCAGGGCAATGAATCAGCTGTATCTGAATCGCCTTGATGACGCTCTGCTGACGCTGCGTCGGGCGGCCGAGCGCAAGGTGGAATCTCCCGAGTGGTTTGTCTGGGTCTCGTATTTCGTCGCCTTCCTGAAGGGTGATGATGGCGAACTCGGAGCGATGGCGACGGCCGCCAGAAGGAACCCCTTCTTAGAAGACATGATCTCGCATCTGGAGGCGCTCGCTCTGGCGCGCTCGGGCCGCTTGCAAGAGGCGAGGCGTATGTCGGCTGCCGCCGTCGAGATCGCACAGCGGTCGGGTCGACGCGAACGGGCCGGCCTGTTCGAAGCGGCCAGAGCGGTGTGGGAAGCCTTCTACGGAAATGGGGAGGCCGCCAGGCAGAGCGCCGCCGCGGCACTCGCGCTCGGGCGGGGCCGCGACGTGGACTATGCTGCGGCGTTCGCGCTGGCCGTTTCAGGTGATCTGCCGCAGGCGCGGACCCTCGCCGAGGATCTCGCGCGGGAATTCCCGGAGGACACATCGGTTCAATTCATGTATCTGCCGACGCTCCGGGGGCTGTTCTCATTGAGCGCTCATGACGCGTCGGCGGCAGTTCACGCCCTGCAGACTGCGTCACGCTACGATCTCGCACTTGGCGGCGTCGGCTTCACGGGACGTTTCGGCGGTCTGTACCCGGTCTACGTTCGCGGCCTGGCGTACCTCATGGCAGGTCGACCAGCCGAAGCCGCCGGCGAATTCCAGCGGATTCTCGATCATCGAAGCATCGTTCTCGTCGACCCCCTGGATGCCATGGCGCGCCTGCAGCTCGCGAGAGCGCGTGCGCTCTCCGGCGACGTCCTGAACGCGAAAAGCGCTTACGACGATCTCTTCGCAGTGGAAAAGAACGCCGACCCGGACATTCCTCTGCTCAGGGAAGCACGGGCGGAATACGCGCGGCTGCCGTGATTTTGGCGAAGGCCTCCACTCAGCTGATTCGCTCGTTGACGGCCGTGATCGACCAGGCCCACGGCCTCGAGCATGGCCGTCGCGCGGCGGCCACGCTCCTTCGCGCTCACGCCCAACACGAGCAGGGGGTATTCAATGTTTTCGTATGCCGAGAACACCGGGATCAGGCTGAAGTTTTGAAAAATGAAGCCGACCTTCTGTGCGCGAAAGTCTGAAACCGCGTTGTCGGGCAGCGTCGCAAGATCCTGCCCGGCAACGATGACGCGGCCGCTCGTCGGCTTGTCCAGACAGCCGATGAGATTGAGCAGGGTCGTCTTCCCGCTTCCCGACGGTCCGACAATCACCGAGAAGCGACGTCGCGGAATGCTGAACGTGACGCCCTTCACCGCCGGCACGTCCACCTCGCCGACCTTGTACGTCTTGCGGACGTCGGTGAGACTGACGACCGGATCGTTCGATTGAGCGACCATGGCATTGGTCCTTCAGCGAGCGATCAACGACGCCAGCGGCATGAGCGGACCCACGGGGATGTATTCGTGGTCCACCAGGTGTTCCTTCGACAAAGGCATCGCCTCAATGGTGGTGTGAGCCGCTTCAACGGTTTGTGCGTCGATCAACAGGATCACGCCTTTGCCGTCGCCCCTCGAGTACCACTGCCGGATCGTGCCGTCGAGATAGAGCTTTACCGTTGCCCGGATTTCGGCCGGCATGATGTTCATGATCTGCTGGCGGGTCACGCCTTCCTTCGCGGTCAGGATGACCATCACTTCCGTCGTCTTGGGAGATGGCGCGTTGGACGGCGGTTGGGCGGATGGGGCCTGGGATTGCGCGACGGCCGCGAATGGATACCCAGAGAGAATAAGCGGCAGTAAGAATTTCATGGATACACCTCGAATCAATGTGTTTCAGTTTTGGTTTTCTGGCGGGAACCACTCCGGCTCCGAAGCAGTCGCTCGCCGGCGCACAGACCACTGGTGTTCTCAAACGTATTCACCTCCTATATCCGAGCGCCGGCTGAGGGCTCTGCCCCATCGCGGGCTCTTGTTGATGCTGCAGAAGGACCCGGAACGCGAGGCTGTGGGTGATGAGCAGCAGTGGCACGATCAGAGTTGGAACGAAGTAGGTCGCTCCCAACTGTCCTGGTGTAAGGCCGGTGGCATTGGCCTGGTAGAAGGCGTTCACGAGATCGACTGAGCCCCAGACGTTGAACGTCCACGCGATGAGCGGCCCAAGAGCACTTCGCAGCAACAGCAGGGACAGCAGCGCCAGAGCTGCTGCGACGATGTCTCCGAAGGCCGCTGAGTTCGCGAAGGCATGCGGCAGATCGGGCGAGACGACGCCCGGGACCAGGAATGCCAACCCAACGAAGCGGAAGCTGTGCAGGATGAGCAGCGGTCGCAGGGCCTCGGACCGTTGCCGATGACGGAGTTGCGGCCAGATAAAGCGCGCGCTGACGATCCCCCACGCGATCACGCTGAATGCGATGCTCCCGAAGAATGCGAGTTGCGGCAACATGTCAGTCCCCTTCCCTTTGATTCAGTGATCCAGCGCCGTCGCCGCTAAGCGAGCATCTCGCGCGGCTCGGCGATCCTCGTCGTTCGCGTCGCCGGCTCGATGATGTGCTCCCGACGCCATACCTCGGAGTCGGGTGCGAACTGCGGCGCCAACGGAAAGGGGCGGCGAAGCTCGCGGTCGTATCGATCGAGATTCGGTCCTGGTCTGAGCGGCGTAATCAGGAACTGCGCGAAAGCACGCATGCGGTTGTTCAGCGTCGGTCGGTTGTGCGGCAGCGCCGCGTAACGACGCGCGATGGTCTCGAAGTCTTCCGCCGGGCGGCCAGTCACGTCGAGCACGTCCGTCGTCGGTGCGCCGAACTCGAAGGCGCCTCGCTTGTGATCCTCGATGTAGTAGCGAACCCCGCTAATCACGTCGCTCGGGAGGCCCTCCATCTGCATGCCCTTCAGGAACAACCAGGTGGGTGTCGGCACAACGCGCACCGATCGCCCGACCGCTCGGCCGATCGCGTGAGCCATCTCCGGCGCGCCCAGGAGCGCCGGCCCGGTGGGCCGGTAATTCTTGCCGGCGTGACGCGATGGATCACTCAGGGCCGAGACGGCGACCCGCGCGATGTCCTCGTTTGAAGGGGGGGCATTGCGACTGTCGCCAAAGGGCCAAGGAAATACGCCGAGGTGCGCGGCAGGCCTCGTCAGCGCGAGGTACGCATCAGCAAAGAATCCTGGCCTCACGATGGTGTGCGCGATTCCTGGCGTCGTCGACCACAGCCGATCGACCAGCCAATGCTGACGCGTCATGAGGGCGGGATGCGAGGGGCTCGACAGCCACTGCGTCAGGGTCACGACGTGCTCCAGTCCCGACTCCCTGGCGACGACGGCGAACGCAACCGCGCCCTGAATCATGTAGGGGTCGAAAGGTGGGCAGTAATAGGCGCGCTGCACGTCCTTGAGCGCGTCGGCGACGTGATCGACGTCACTCATGTCCGCAACCGCGATCTCCGCACCCTGCGCCCTCAGTTGCGCGCTGCGAGCATCTTGTCGGCGCACCATCGCCCGCACGCGATAGCCCGCCTGTAACAGTTCAGCAACGACGACGCTGCCGGTTTTCCCAGTGGCGCCGGTCACAAGGATTCTGGGCTTCAGCATGGTGACCTCCTCAAATGGTACCAGTTGGTACCGCATTGACGTCAGTGTGGTACCATTTGGTACCGATGTCAAGGGCCAAAAAAAGCAGCGATGAAGCGACGGTGCGTGACCGCATCCTGACTGCGGCATTCGAGGCCTTTCAGGCGCGTGGCTACGCGGCGACGAGCACGCTCGAAATCGCCACGCGTGCGCATGTATCGAAGCGAGAGCTGTATGCGCTAGTTGGGAACAAACAGCAGATGCTGATTGCGGCCATCGGGGAGCGCGCAACACGATTGCAGGCGCCCGCTGAGATGCCGAAACTGCGCGACCGCCCGACGCTGGCGCAGGTGCTGACGGCGTTTGGGAGCCAGTTCGTGCGGGAAGTCAGCGATCCCGATGTCGTAGCGGTCTTTCGGCTGGCGATCGCCGAGGCAATCCAGGCGCCAGAGGTGGCGCGGACGCTCGATTCTGTAGGGCGCGAGGCAAGCCGTGCCGCGTTGCGCCAGATCATGACCCAGGCGGGCGCCGCAGGATTGAT
>Ga0105248_10003675_pt1 | contig 16993 bp, 14 predicted proteins | sample KBSS34metaG_FD_81524 | JGI IMG/M metagenome (GOLD analysis project Ga0105248, IMG submission 81524) | Switchgrass rhizosphere microbial communities from Kellogg Biological Station, Michigan, USA - KBS S3-4 metaG | ecosystem: Host-associated > Plants > Roots > Rhizosphere > Soil | place... | reverse complement strand
CGCAGCGTGCGAATCGCGTCGAGCGCGCCGGGATAGAGGCGGCTCGCGAACGGATAGTGCAGCAGGAACAGCGCGATCTGGAGCACGTGCGTCTCGCGTGGATGTTCGATGCGGTAGCGCTGCAGCGCGCCGAGGTAGTCCGCATATCCGAGCTCGGCGCGCAGCTGCTCGAAGATCTCCCAGTAGCGCCGATCGCATTCAGGCCCGAAGGCCTCGACCAGGTGACGCCGCAGGTCCGCGATCACCGCGTCGTTGTCGAGCAGCGTGTTGTCCACGTCGAGAAGAAATACCGTCTCTGTCACGGCCGCCACATCGACCACGAAGACACAAAGGCACGAAGCACGCACGAAGAAGATCCGGGTTTTCTGTGTGATCCTTCGTGTTTTCGTGTCTTCGCGGTCCCGGCGGTCCGTTCGGTTTGCATCAAGGCTCGGGCGGACAGGGCGCGTTTGCGTACCCCGAGCGGAAGGGCGTTACCACGCCGGTGGCCGGCTCGAACTTGTGGCGCCAGACGCAGGCGGTGTCGTTGGCGAGGAGGTGAATGGAGATCGAAGCGGTATCGGAGATCGTGCGGACGTAGTGGATGTCGTCCGTGGGCGGCAGCAGCGTGTAGCACTCGCCGCGTCCGAGCTCCTGGCGCCTGGCGACCTCGAGATCCGCGTGCGCCGGATCGCTGCCATCGTCCAGGCGGCGGTACACCGTTTCGTCCTGCCGGCCGCGATAGATGCCGACGAGCCCCCAGGCGAGATGATCGTGAACCGGTGTGGCCGCGCCGGCCGGGACCACGAGGGAGAAGAGGCAGAGCGCCTTGTCCTCGGCGCGATAGAGCGCGTACTGGCCGATGCCGCCGCCCATTCTGCTCGTCTCGTCCGGTCGGGCGCAGCTGTCGGGCAGCCAGCCCTCCTCGTGCAGCAGCGCTTCGAACGCGGGCCGCAGCGCCGCGACGCGCGCGGCGACGTCGGGCATCGCAGCGGTCAGCCGCCGCGTTTCTTCGATCAGCGCACGCAGCGGTGGAGTGTCGACGAGGAACCCGTACGGCTGGCGATCGTCCGGGTGCGGATGGTGCGCGTGGCCGAGGTCACACATGGCCTCAGCATATTACCGCGCACCCGCGAAACCTTGATCACGACGGAGGCTGCAGGTCGCCGTAGATGAGCATCGACACGGCCTGTTCGAGCGCTTCGATCGAGTAGGGCTTTTCGAGGAACGCCTCGCGCCCCGACCGCCGGGCTTCGTCGTCGACAACGCGGTCGCAGAAACCGCTCATGTACAACACTTTCAACTCGCTCATTTCCTGCCGCAGCCGGCGCGCGAGTTCCGCGCCGTTCATCTCCGGCATCATGAGGTCGGTGACCAGCGCGTCGATCCCGCCCATCGACGCCGCGAGCCGGAGCGCCTCGAAGCCGTTGGCGGCGAGGACCGGCTGATAGCCGGCGGCACGCAGCACACGGTCCGCGTACCGTCTCACCCCCTCTTCGTCGTCGACGACCATGATCCGCAGCGCCCTCGGCGTCGGCGTCGCAGTCACCGCCAGTTCCTGGAGCATCTCCATGCGTCTCGCTCCCTAGCGCTGCGCGCGGAGCGTCGCGGCGTTGCGAGCGTCGACGAACGCCATCAGACCGTTGGAAATGATCATGACCACGATGGCCTGCTTGCGCTGGCCCTTGCGCCACAACTTTTCGGCGGACAGGATCGTGGTCGCGGCGACGGCGGCCTTCATCGTCATGAACAGCACAGGATTGCCGACAACCGGTTTCATCACCGGGTTGAGCTCGACGGCGCCGCCGTGCAGCCCGGAGAGCGTCGAGTAGGTGTCGTACGCGTGCAGCGCGACCGACGCGGCGTAGAGACCGGTCAGCAGCGGCGGGCGTTGCGCGGTCGCCTCTTGTGTCACGACAACAGCCGCGGGGACCAGCGCATCGGCGGCAACCGGTGGATCTGCCGCGAACGCGCCCAGGGGAAGGAACGAGAAGAGCGCGAACAGGGCGATGCGTGTGTGAATCATGGAAACTCCTTGCCCGAGCAAAGAGCCAGATGAGTGCCGTCACGCGCGATGCCCTCAGGTCGTTGATATCACTCGACTTACCGCGTTGCGTGCGTGATGCGCGTCCGTGGGTGTGCGCCAGCATCGCGCGCTGTCCGTGCGGGTACGCCGCAGGTGTGCCTCTGGAAGTAAGAAGTACGAAGTACGAGGTACGAAGTGAAGACGGGAAAGGTAGAAGCAGGAAGACCGAGGACGGAGAAGGACCGCCGCGCTTAGGTAGCCTGGCGATGACGCGATTGCCCCGGCGCGCTTACGCGCCGGGTCCGAGCCGATCGAGCCAGCGATAGAGCGAGCGGCGGCTGACGCCGAGCAGACGCGCAGCCGCGGCCTTGTTGCCGCCGGCTTCGCGCAGGACGCGGCGAATCTGCTCGCCCTGCGCCGTCGACAGCAGATCAGGATTCGCGTCCGCCGGCCGGTTCGCTTCAGCCGGCTTCCCCGACACGGCCGCCGACGCGGCGGGTGCGGTCGACGTCACCATCGCTATCTGCAGCTCCCGTTCGGTGAGCAGCGAGCTGTCGGTATGAATGCAGGCGCGCTCGATCACGTTGCGGAGCTCGCGAATGTTGCCCGGCCACGCGGCCTGCTGCAGGCATCGCTCGGCCGACGGCGTGATGCCGGAGACCGGCTTCTTCAGCCTGGCGGCGCAGGCACGGATGAACGTGGCGGTCAGGTACGGAATATCTTCGCGGCGCTCGCGCAGCGGCGGGAGCACGATCTCGATGATGCCGAGACGGTAAAACAGGTCGCTGCGGAAGCGGCCGGCCGCGGCCTCGACACGGAGATCGCGGTTGGTTGCCGCAATCACGGCGACGTCGACTTCGCGCGGCTGCAGCGAGCCGACGCGCTGGACCTCGCCCAACTCGACGGCGCGCAGGAGCTTGGCCTGCAAAGGCATCGGCAGCTCCCCTGCTTCGTCGAGAAAGAGCGTCCCACCGTCCGCATGCTCGAACAGGCCCACCTTGTTGTCGGCGGCGCCGGTGAAGGCGCCGCGCACGTGGCCGAACAGCTCGCTCTCGAACAGGTTCTCGACGACGGCCGAACAGTTCACCGTCACGAGCCGCTTCCGATGGCGCGTGCCCAGCTCGTGCAGGGCGCGGGCGACGAGCTCCTTGCCCGTCCCTGTCTCACCGGTGATCAGCACCGTGCGCGCGTGCGGCGCCAGCCGCCGGATCGAATCGAACAGCTCCTGCATGACGGGGCTGCGCCCGACCATGCCGTGGAACTCGAATTTCTTGGCGAGCTCGGCATCCACTTCGAGGAAGCGCGCGCGCCGGTTCAGGCTTTCGCGCACCGTCGTCAGCAGGCCGCGCAGGCGGGTGAAGTCGAATGGCTTCGAGACATAGTCGAGCGCGCCCGCCTTGACCGCCTCGATCGCGCTCTCGATCGTCGCATCGCCCGTCATCAGAATGACCTGGCATTCCGGCTGGGCGATGCGAATCTGCTTCAGGACGTCGATGCCGTTCAGCTCCGGCATCTGCAGATCGACCATCGCGCCGTGCGGCTTCACCTCGCTCAGGCAGGCCAGCGCGTCCCTGCCGTTGTCCTTGTAGATGATCTCGAACCCGAGCTGCTCAGCCAGGCGCCCGACAATCTTCGGGACGCCCGGGTCGTCGTCCACCACCAGCAAGCGTGATCGTTCGGGTTGCGTGACCATGAGGTTGTGCGGCGTCGACAGCCATGTCGACGTGCGCAAGGTCAGGATAGCGCTATCAGAGGTCTCCGGCGAGTCGAAAGAAGGAGGCTGGATCATGGCGTGACCGTGGGTGCCGAGGATGCCTGCCGCACGAAGGTCGTGAGTGATTCAACGGTGAAGGGCTTGGCCAGAAACAGCTCGCCAGCCGTCTGCCGCGCCATGTCGTTGGCAAATCCGGACATGAACACGATCGGGAGGCCTGGCACCATCCGCCGGATCTCCACCGCCAGGTCGTGTCCGTTCATTTCCGGCATCACGATATCGGTCAGGACGAGCGTGAAATCCGGCTGGCCGGCGAGGGCCGCCAGCGCGTCTCGCGAGCCGGCGACGGCGACCACGACGTGCCCTTTGCGCCGCAGCGCGAGCTCGATCAGCCGCCGCACTCCGGGATCGTCCTCGACCACGAGCACTCGCGACGATCCATCGGCGACGTGCGTCGGCCCAGCCGTCGACACTTGCGGCGGCCGCGTCTCGAGGGTCGCCGGCAACTCGATCGACGCCGGCAGACTCAGAGCACTCATCGCGTCACCCGAGTGCCAACGACGTGCCATCGCCAGCGCGCCACGTTGCCACACCGCGCCGCATTTCGCCCACGCCCGCTGTGCCGCGACCGCACGACCGTGCGCACCATCGTGCGCGGCTGGCACACATCGCCCTCGACTCGCCGCCAATCGCCGGGCGGCGACCCACCCGCGGCTGGCCGGCCGATTGCTCAAACGCCGGTGTGGCAACTTGTCGTGTGAACGCAGTCGCGAGGACCAAGCCGTGAAACTCATGTCCCCCGTTGCCAGCGGATCGAACGTCGGCCGCTCGGGCTTTCCCGGCCTCCTGATCGACGATTCGCTGATCAGCCGCCACGATCTCTCCCTGGCCGAACAGCACGCCCATCGCGAGCACATGGAGCTGGCGGATGCGGTGGTCACGCTGGGCCTGGTGACGGAAGCCGACAGCTATTCGCGGCTCGCGCGGGCCGCGGGCCTGACGCTGGCGAGCCTGGAGGGGATCATTTCGAGCGAGCTGGCGATCCGCCTCGTGCCGGAGCGCATCGCCCGCCGTTACCTCGCCGTCCCGCTCCAGGTCGACAACCGCACGTTGACGTACGCGACCGCGCAGCCGTTCGACGCCGAGGCCGAGCGCGACATCGCGTTCGCGTCCGGCCGTCGCACGCAGGTCGTGGTCGCGCCCCGGTCCGCCGTGCTCGACGCGATCGAACGCGGTTATCCGAAGCTGCGCGAGCTCGACGTGCTCGCCGAGCGGCTGCAAATGGAGCGGTCGACCGTCGAAGACACCGATTCGCACGATTCCGATCGATCGGAGTCGTCCGTCGTCATCGATCTGTGCAACCACCTGCTGGGGCGCGCCGTCGACGTCGGCGCGAGCGACGTCCACATCGAGTGCGGCAGCGAGGGCACGCTCGTCCGCTATCGCATCTGCGGCGTGCTCGAGCCGATCCTGACGCTGCCCGCCAACGTGTCGCGGCCGATTCGCAACCGCTACAAGATCATGGCGCGCGCCGACATCGCCGTGCGCCATCGGCCGCAGGACGGCGCCTTTCACCTCAAGGTCAACGGCAGGGCGATCGACGTGCGGCTGTCGACGCTGCCGACGGTCGACGGTGAAAAGATCGTCATGCGCATCATCGACAGCCACAGCCCCCTGCAGAGCATCGATCGGCTGGGCTACGACGACGACACCCGCGTGCGTTTCGAGCGCGCGCTGGCGCGGCCCGACGGGCTCATGCTGGTGACCGGCCCGACGGGCTCCGGCAAGACGACCGCGCTCTACGCGGCTCTCGGCCATCTCCGGACGGGCCGGACCAACATCATCAGCGTCGAGGATCCGGTCGAGCGCACGGTCCCCGGCATCACGCAGATTCCGGTCAACGGACGCGCCGGAAACACGTTCGCCGCGGTGCTGCGCTCGCTGCTGCGCCAGGACCCGAACGTCATCATGGTCGGTGAAATCCGCGACGCCGAGGTCGCGCAGATCGTCGGCCAGGCGGCGTATACGGGCCACCTCGTGCTCACCTCGATGCACACGGTCGACGCTGCCACGGCGATCACGCGCCTTACGAACCTCGGCCTCGAACCGTACAAGATCGCCGAATGCCTGTCAGGCGTGCTCGCGCAGCGGCTGCTGCGCTCGCTGTGCCCGCACTGCCGCAGGATCAGCATCGACTCCGACGCGGGCGCCCGCGCGGCCGGACACGGGCCGACTTCGACGCCGATGTCAGCCGGCCCGGGCTGCGACCACTGCAAGCACACCGGCTACCTCGGACGCGTGCCGATCGCCGAGTTGTTGACGCCCTCCGACGACCTGCGCGACGCGATCGTTCGCGGCGCGACGGCCCACGAGATCCGCGCGGCGATGCGCGCCAGCGGGACGCCCAACCTGCGCGACCACGCGATGCGCCTCGTCGCCGCAGGAATCACGTCGATCGAGGAGGTCAACCGCGTCCTCGCCGAGGACGTCGACGGCGCACAGAAGGCACATGCGCGCCGGCGCGTGCTGGTCACCGACGACGAGCCGATCACACGGATGCTCGTCAAGCTGCTGCTGGAGCGCGAGAACTACGAAGTGCTCGAAGCCACCAACGGCTCGCAGGCCGTCGACATCGCGACGCGCGAGCGCCCCGACCTGATGATCGTCGATCTCAACATGCCCGAAATGGACGGCTACGAGGCAATCACGCGGTTGCGCCGCGACATGACCCTCGCGACGCTGCCGATCATGGTGCTGACGTCAGAGGAGGGACCTGGCGTCGAGCGCCGCGTCCTCGAACTCGGCGCCGACGACTACGTCCTCAAACCGTTCGACGCGGCCGTCCTGCTGTCGCGCGTGAACGGCGTGTTCCGCAGACTGAAAGTCATGGCGGCCTGAACGTGATCACTCCGATGTTCAACGGTAGCGCCCGGTTACGCAACCTCTCGCTGGCGCGGAAATTGACCGCGCTCGGCATGATGTCGGCGGCGGCGGCCCTGCTCGTCGGCGGCGCCGTCTCGCTGGCCTTCGATCTCGTGACGGAAGCGCGCGACGAACGACGGGAAATGGCGACGATCGCCACGGTCACGAGCATCAACAGCGCGGCGGCGGTGACCTTCGGCGACGGACCTGCGGCCACCGAAACGCTGTCCGCACTGCGCGCCAACCGGCACATCATCGCCGCCGCGATCCAGCTTCCGGACGGCCGGATCCTCGGGCGCTACGACCGCGACGCCGGCACGCCCGCCCGGATCAGACCGGCGGTACCGGCGGCGATGCGCGAGGCGATCGCCTTCGACTGGGACAATCTGGTCCTCGTGGTCAACCGGCCGATCGAGCTGGCGCAGGGAGAGGTGATTGCCGTCCTGCAAGTCGAGTCCGACATCGCCGAGCTGTGGCTGCGCGGCGAGCAGTTCGCCGTCGTGCTGCTGTGCGTCGGCATCGTCGGCGGTCTGGTGTCGTTCCTGCTCTCGAGCCGGCTGCAACGGGTCATCTCGGTGCCCCTCCTGAAGCTCACGGCGGTGACACGCGCGGTGACGCGCGATCAGCGCTTCGATGCGCGCGCCGAGAAGGCGGGCAACGACGAGATTGGCGAGCTCATCGACGGCTTCAACGAGATGCTGGGCGAGATCCAGGAACGGGATCGCCGGCTGCTGGGGCACCAGGAGGAACTCGAGCAGACCGTCGCCGCGCGCACCTGGGAGCTGCGCACGTCGAACAGCGACCTCGTGGCGGCGCGCGACCGGGCAATGGAAGGCAGCCGCGCGAAAAGCGAGTTCCTGGCCAACATGAGCCACGAGATCCGCACGCCGATGAACGGCGTCATTGGCATGACCGAGCTGGCACTCGACACCGAGTTGTCCGAGCAGCAGCGCGACTATCTGCTGACCGTCAAGTCGTCGGCCCAGTCGCTGCTGACCATCCTCAACGACATTCTCGACTTCTCGAAGATCGAGTCGCGCAAGCTGGAGCTCGAGTCGGTGCCTTTCTCGGTTCGCGATCTGGTCAGCCAGGTCCTCAAGCCGCTGGCCCTCAAGGCGGAACAGAAGGGGCTCGAGTTGCTCTGTGACGTGGATCCGGACGTGCCCACTGGCATCGTCGGGGATCCCGTCCGGCTGCAGCAGGTGCTGGCGAACCTCGTCGCGAATGCCATCAAGTTCACGGAAGAGGGGCATGTCCTGCTCGAGATCCGCGAAGAAACGCGCTGCGAGGGCGCGACGAGGCTGCATTTCCAGGTCGGCGATACCGGCATCGGCATCGCGCCGGAAAAGCACGCCACCATCTTCGACGCCTTCAGCCAGGCGGACGGATCCACGACGCGGCGCTTCGGCGGCACGGGGCTCGGTCTGACCATCTCGTCGACACTCGTGCACCTGATGGGCGGCCGGATCTGGGTGGAGAGCGAGCCTGATCGCGGCAGCGTCTTTCATTTCACCGCCGCCTTCGACATCGTGGAATTGACCGCGCGCGAGCCGAACGCCGAGGCACTCCTCGCCGGGCTGCCCGTGCTCATCGTCGACGACAACGCGGTCAACCGCCGTATCCTCCACACCCAGCTGACGCGGTGGCACACGCGGCCGACCGCCGTCGGCAGTGGTCAGGAGGCGTTCGACGCGCTGGCCGCCGCCGCCGCCGCCGGACACCCGTTCGTTCTCGTCCTGCTCGACGTCAACATGCCGGACCTCGACGGATTTCAGGTCGCCAAACGGATCCAGAGCCGTCCGGAGCTGGCCGGGGCGACGATCATGATGTTGAGCTCGTCCGGCCAGTACGGTGAAACGTCGCGGTGCAAGGAGGTGGGCGTCTCGGCTTACCTCACCAAACCGATTCAAGCCGAGGATCTGCACGACGCCATCTTCCGCGTACTGACCCACACGGTGGCATCGCCGGCCGATGTGCCGGCCGCGACGCCATCGGCGAAGATACCGGTCCGCCGCTTGCGCGTGCTGCTGGCCGAGGACAACGTCGTCAACCAGCGGGTCGCCGTCGGGCTGCTCACCAGACGGGGCCACGACGTCACGGTCGCGAGCAATGGTCAGGAAGCGGTGGAGGCAGCCGAGCGCGGCGGCTTCGACGTCGTCCTGATGGACGTGCAGATGCCCGTGATGGGTGGCATCGAGGCCACTGCGGCGATTCGCGAGCGCGAGGGCAACGTCGGCGGGCACCTGCGGATCCTCGCGATCACCGCGCATGCGATGACGGGAGACCGCGAGCGTTGTCTCGCCGCGGGCATGGACGGGTATCTGTCGAAGCCGATCGACCCGGTGATGCTCTACGCAGCGCTCGAACACGATACCGCGGGCCCGGCGCCCGCCGCGCTGCAGCCGCCCGCGCCGACCGTGGCGGTCGACCGCGAACAACTGTTGATGCGATTGGGCGGCGACGAGGAACTGTTGACCGAGGTCGTGGACCTCTTCCTGGCCGACTGCCCCGTCCGCCTCACGGCGATCAAGGCCGCCGTCGACGCACGCGACGCTGCAGGCATCCGGACCGCGGCGCACGCGCTCAAGGGCGCGGCCGGCAACTTGTCGGCGGTCCGATTGGTCGCCGCCACCCACACGCTCGAGCGCATCGGCGCCGACGGGCGGCTCGAGGCGACCCAGGCCGCCTGGCGGCTGCTGGCGGTGGAGGCGTCGGCCGCGATCGACGCGCTCCGGCAGATGACTCCGGCGCACACTCACGCAGGCATCGCAAGCGCATCCTGATACCTCGTCGCAGGGAATCTGATCTCCGGCAATTCCGCGACTCAGCCGGCAAGCAACGATGATGAGCCGCTGAAGCATGAGGCGCTCTCATCGTCGGGCGTACGGCCCGCGGATCGGCTGATTCGATTCTGGTGGGGACGTTCAACCTGACGCTCGTTCGAGCGCAGCGGCGGCGCTCGTTAGTCCTCAGCGTCGCCGAGAGGCGTCTCTGCGGGCCCCGCGATCACCGCACCATCGGTCTTGAAACGCGAGCCGTGACAGGGACAGTCCCACGTCTGTTCGGCGTCGTTCCAGCCGACGTGACAGCCCATGTGCGTGCAGATCGCCGATTTCTTTGTGACGGCTCCGTGCGCGTCGCGGTACACGGCCACGGCCTGGCCATTGAGATCGAGGACCCTGCCCGATCCGCGCGGCACGGCGCGCAGAGATTTTCCCCCCGCGCCGGCGAAGCGGTCGCGAATCATGTAGTACGGATAGTCCTTGTTTTCCTTGACGTAATCCCACAGACCCCCGATTGCCGTGCGCCCCGGATCGAAGAGCCGCGACCACGGGTTCGTGCGGCCCACGATCCGATCGGCCGCCATGATGCCGGCGAGCGTGCCGAAGGTCATCCCGTTTCCGGCATAGCCGGTGCCGGCAAATTGATGCGCCGCAGTGTCGCCGATGAACGGAAGCCCGTCAGCGGTCTCGATGACCTGACCCGACCAGCGATGCGTGATGTCGACCTGTCCGAGGATCGAGGTCAGCGTCCGCTGCAGGCGATCGAAACAGGCATCGGTGGCTGAAGCCTGGCCGGTCTTGTGGTCTTCGCCGCCGAAAATCACCAGGTCGTGGCCGCGCTGCGGCTCGATGCGCAGGTAGTGGTAGGGATCGGCCGTATCCCAGAACAGCGCGTCGGGGATGCGCCCCTTCTCGATGCGGCCGCCGATGACGTAGGTGGTGTAGAGCGCAAGCTTCGTCTGGAACAGGGTGGCGCTGAGGACCCCGGCGTTTCCGATCAACGGCGTGTGGGTGGCGAGTACGATGTCGCCACACGTCAGCGTGTGACCGTTGGACGTGACCGACAGCGGATCGTCGCAAAACGCCTCCGCCGCGGAGTGCTCGAAAATCATCCCGCCGCGATCGGCGATGGCGCGCGCGAGACCGTCGAGATACTTCAGCGGATGGAAGCGCGCCTGGCCGTCGAAGCGGATTCCCGGTCCGCCGACCAACGGCAGCTCGTCCATGAATTCAGCGTCGAAGCCGAGCTCCGCCGCGAGCTTCGCTTCCTGGCGCAGATCGCTGCGGACGTTGTCCTCGACGGGACGCGCCATCGGTGCGTGCAGATATCCGGGGACCCACGCAAAATCGCACGGGATCTGCAGATCGGCGACGATCGCGTCGATCTGGCCGATAGCCGCGAGCCCTGCGTCCCACGTCGCCTCGGCGTGATCGCGCCCGAAACGTTTCACCAGATCCGTCAACCACGCGTCGGTCACCATCGACAGGTGCGCAGTCGTGTGGCCGGTGTCGATCTGCGCGCAGCGGTCGCGCTCGAGAAGCGCGACGCGGCGCCCTTCCAGCGTCAGCAGGTATGCGGCGGTGAGACCCGTGATGCCGCCGCCGACGATCACGACATCGACCGCGTCATCACGGTCGAGTTTCGGAAAGCTCGGCAGAGACGCGGATTTAATCCAATACGGTTCGGTGGCGAGGCGCGATTTGGCAGTCACACCTTGACCTGAAGCAAGCCGGCCGCCAATCATGGAACCGCGAAATGCCGCGCCTTCGCGTCAACACGCCATTCTGGCTTGCACGGGATTCGGCGCAGCGCCGCGTCCGTTTTCCAACGTTGACGAAGGACCTGGAGGTCGATGTCGCCATCGTGGGCGGCGGCATTACGGGTGCGGCGCTCGCGTGGCGGTTTGCGGACGCGGGCATCCGCGTCGCGCTGGTTGAGGCGGCACGGATCGGTCGAGGCAGCACCGCGGCCAGCACCGCCCTCCTCATGCAGGAGCCGGACGAGGATCTCACCCAGCTCACGAGACGCTACGGCCGGTCGCGCGCCCATCGGATCTGGCAGCTCAGCCTCGCGGCGACGCACGATCTAGTCACGACGCTCGCGCGCCTGCGCATCGCGTGCGACCTCAACAGCCGGGACTCGGTGTACTACGCCATCGATAAGCGTGATGCGCGGGCCCTGCGCGGCGAGCATCGGCGCCGCAAGGCGGCGGGTCTCGCGTCGCACTGGCTGACGGGAGAGGCGCTGCGACGGCTGCTGCGATTCGACGCCGCCGGGGGGATCCGGACGAGCGGCAACGCGCAAGTCGATCCGTTCAAGGCGTGCGTCGGCCTGATGCGCGCCGCCGGCCGCAGCGGCGCCCGCATCTTCGAGCGCTCACCGGTCGAGCGCATCCGGCCATCCCGGCACGACATCGTCGTCACCACTCGCCGTGGCAGGATACGCGCCGACCGGGTCGTCGTCGCCACCGGATACGCCACGCCGTACTTCAAGCCGCTGCTCACACGGTTCCGCATGCTCAGTACGTTCGTGGTGGCGACGCGCCCGCTGACGCCGTCGGAACGGCGCCGCATCGGCCCAGGCCCGGTCATGATCTGGGATACAGAGCGGCCGTATCACTACGCGCGATGGACGCGGGATCATCGGCTGATTCTCGGCGGCTGCGATCGACCGGCTGTCGCCGGCCGTGAGCGCCGCGTGGCGCTCGACGCCGGCGCGCGAGCCGTGCACACGGACTTCGCGCGGCTCTATCCAGCGCTCGCCGGCATCGACATCGATTGCCGCTGGGAAGGGTTGTTCGCGACGACGGCCGACACATTGCCGTACATCGGCCCACATCGCCGCTATCCGCGGCAGCTGTTCGCGCTCGGATACGGCGGCAACGGCATGACGTTCGGGTTTCTCGCCGCGAAGCTGCTGCTCGACTGGTATCGCGGCGACCGCACTGCCGATCACGCGCTGTTCGCGTTTTCGCGATAGCGCCGGCCGCGGCGATCGGATCGGCTTACGTCGGCGGCGGTGTCGTCCGCTCGACTTCGATCGTGCACTCGCTGAGAACCGCGGCGAGGGCGCCGACGGCGGCGAGGATCGGCGCGACCACCGCACCGACGACGCCGACCGTCAGCGGAAACTCGGCCACGGTCCGTCCGTCCTGTTTGATGACGATACGGCGGACATTACCCTCGTGAAGCAGGTTCTTCACCGCATCGACGAGCTGTCCCGCCGCGACCTTGAACGATTCCTTGAACGTCGATTGATCCATAACGGTAGTTACGTCGGCGGCCGGTCGCGGGTTCAAGAAACGGGGCCGGAGCTACGGCGCCCTTTCAGGGGCGGGTGGGCGTCGGCAACGGCGGCATCTGCGCGGCCGGCAGCCGCGGCAGCATCTCGTCGCGCATCGCCAGCTCGTAGAGCGTCGCCGCGATCGCGATCGCCGACGCCTTCACGTCGTCCTCGATGACGCGCTCGTAGGTGTCCAGGTTCGTATGGTGCGTGTGCGTGTTGTATTCGATCGGATCCTGGCCGAAGCCGATGCCGGGCAGCCCGACGTTGTTGAACGACGTGCTGTCGGTGCCGCCGATCACGCGGCTGGTGGTCGCCGACGCGCCCGCCACGCCGAGGTCCTGGAACGGCGCGAGCGCGCGGCGGACGACGGCCGCCGCCGCCGGCGGTCCGAACACGCCGGCGCCGCGGGCGCGGCCGGTACCCGAATCGATGTTGAGATAGGCGACCAGCTTCGAGTACTCGGGCTGCTTCTGGTTCTCGAACGTGCCGAAGTGCTCCTTGACGTAGGCCTGTGAACCGAGAATGCCTTCTTCCTCTCCGCTCCACAGCGCCACGCGGATCGTTCGCCGCGGCGCCACCCCGATCGCCTTCAGGATCCGCGCGGCTTCCATCATCGTGGCGCAGCCGATGGCGTTGTCGGTCGCGCCGGTCGCCGACTGCCACGAATCGAGATGGCCGCCGAGCATCACAATCTCGTCCTTCTTGTCGCTGCCCGAGATCTCCGCAATCGTGTTGTACGCCGTCCGTCCCTCCGGGTAGACCTTGTTCACGATGTTGAACTCGAGCTCCACCGCGGAGCCGTCCGCCAGGAGACGCGAGATGCGGCCGTAGTCTTCGTTGCGCATGACCACGGTCGGCACCGCCTTCGCGACGTCGTAGGTGCGGTTGTTGAACGCGATGATCTGGCCGTGCTCGCGCGCCGCGTCGTTGACGCGGACCCTGGCGCCGTTGGCGACGAGAAACGCGTCGACCTGCTCGTCGATCTGCCGTGCCGTCATCGGCGGCGGGGGCTGGTCGTTCCCCCGGCCACGCCCGCGGCCGCCGTTCGGGTTGTCCGGGTCGTACTGCGCGCGCACGTCCTCGTCGGTCCGGCGTTTGGCCGGCGGGGTGATGTTGACCGGCACGATCGTGTGCTTGCCGACGAGCACAATCTTTCCTTTGACCTTCACCTTTTCGCCGTCGAGAAATGCGGCGAGCTGCGCCGCGTCCGGCCGGTTCGGCATCTGCATCTGGTAGGCGGGCGCGGCGACGGTTCCGTCGGTGCCCGGGGTCCAGGCCACCACTTCACAGGTCAGCTGATCCTTGACCGGCGCGGTGATGTGCGCCGAGAAGCGTTCGTTCACCCAGCCGGGATGCCCGAAGTCCCACGGCTCGAGATGGCCATTGGTGAAGCCCCAGGACTGCATCTGCTTGATCGCCCATTCGCCGGCGGCCTTCAGATTGGGCGAGCCGGTGACGCGCGGACCGTAGACGTCGGTCAGCACGTGGAGCGTCTTCATGATCTGCGAATGCCCGTTCTCTTCCTCGCGGATCTTCGCGTTGATGCCGGGGTCGAGGCGCGACTGGGCCGCCAGGGGCGCGAACAGGGCGAACAGCAGGGCGGCGGCGGAAACAGGTCTGACCATGCGGCAAATGTTAACTTTCGGGCGCGCCCCGCGTATATAGAAGGGTAATGACGACACGAATGGCCGTATTGACGATGATCCTGCTGGCCGGGCTGCCGCCAGCCGCCGGCGCCGGCCAGGCGAAGCCGCCCCAAGCGCGTGCCGCGGAAAGCGTGCCGGTGCAGGCTCAGGCGCCGCCGGTCGTGGACGAGCGAACGGCGCGCGACACGCGCGAACGGCTGCGCGAGATCTTCGAACAGTATCCGCCGTCGGTCGCCCAGGTGCTGCGGCTCGACCCGTCGCTGCTGACGAAGCCCGACTACCTGGCGCCGTACCCGACGCTCGCGTCTTATCTCTCCCAGCATCCGGAAGTGGCGCACAACCCGGTGTTCTTCCTGGGCGGCCCGTTCAACGGCCAGGAGTACCAGGGCAACCGCTCGCAGGCGGTGAACGCGATCGAGAACATCTTCATCGGGCTCGAAGTGCTGATCGGCATCGTGTGCGCGATCTTCACGCTCGGATGGATTACGCGGTCCGCGATCGAGCATCGCCGATGGCTGCGGGCGACGAAGATCCAGACCGACGCGCACCACAAGATCGTGGATCGCCTGTCGTCGAACGAGGATCTGCTCGCCTACATGCAATCGCCGACCGGTCAGCGGTTCCTCACCGCCTCGCTCGGGGTGCCGTCGGCGGAGGCGGCGCCGCCGCAGATCGTCGGCGCGCCGTTCAACCGCATTCTCTGGTCGGTCCAGGCGGGCATCGTGCTCGCGGCGGCCGGCTTCGGATTGCTGATGGCCAGACGCGGTGTGATCGACGAGGTCGCCCAGCCGCTGCAGGTCATCAGCATCCTGGCGATCGCGCTCGGCATCGGCTTCGTCGCCTCGGCATTCGCCTCCTACCTGCTGTCGCGCCAACTCGGGCTGGTGCAGCCGCACGTGCCCCATGCGTGACGTGACGCTCTCGCAGCTCGAGCAGTTCGGCGCCGCCGCGGCCGACAGGGAGGACACGTTCCAGATGGACGAGGACGCCTTCCGGCTGTTCTACGAGCGCACCGCGCGGCCGGTCTGGGCGTATCTGTCGCGAATGTCCGGCGACGCGCGGCTGGCCGACGATCTCCTGCAGGAAGCCTACTATCGTTTCCTCCGCGCCAACGTCAGCCACGAGAGCGACGCGCACCGCCGCAACTATCTGTTCCGGATTGCGACCAATCTGGTACGCGACATCCGGCGCCGGCCGCGCCTCGACGAGCAGCGCATGACCGAGGACGCCGAGGCGATCGACCACGCCGATCCGCAGAGCGCCGACGTCGCCAACGGCGCCGTCCGCCGTCTCGATCTCGCGCGCTCGATGGCGCGCCTCAAGCCGCGCGAGCGCGACATGCTGTGGCTCGCGTACGCGCAGGGATCGTCGCACAAGGAAATCGCCGAGACGCTCGGGCTGAAGACCGCCAGCATCAAGCTGCTGCTCTTCCGCGCGCGGCGCCGGCTCGCGGGGCTGTTGCGAGAGGGCGGGCGATGATCGCAGAATGCGCGCGGGAATCGGAAGTCCTCGAGGCCGTCGCGTTCGGCCGCTGGCCCGGCCACGGCGACCTGGCGGCGCACGCGGCGTCGTGCGCCATCTGCGCCGATCTCGTCGAGGTCGCGCGCGCGCTGCACGACGACCGCGACGCGCTCTGCCGCGAGGCGCAGCCGCCGGCCGCCGGCATGGTGTGGTGGCGCGCGACGATCCGCGCCCGAGCCGACGCCGCGCGCACGGTGACGCAGCCGATCTCCGTGCTCCAGGGCATTGCCGGCGCCTGCATCGTCGGCGGCGCCGCCGGCCTCGTCACCGTCGCGTGGCAGTCGATGCACTGGGTGGATCGGTTCGGGGATATGGCCGCGCAGCTCCAGAGCCGCCGCGCCGACATCGCCGCGGCATCGACGCTTGCCGGCGGACACGGTCTGCCGCTGCTGCTCGCCGTCGCCGCCGGCCTCGTGCTCGCGCCGCTGGCACTGTATTTCACGCTCGCGGACGACTGAGCGGACGACGATCAACGCAGAAATCGCAGAACACGCGGAAACAAAAAATTCTCTGCGAGTTCCGCGGGTTCTGCGTTGTACGTCTTGTTCTAAGGCGCCGCGACGAACGCGATCCGATCGCCCTTCGGGCTGATCGCGATCCTGGTGACGCCGTGCAGCCCGAGCGCGGCGAGATCGGCGAGCTTCCGCCACTCCTCCTGACCCTTCCGCCACCCGTACAGCACGTCCTTGTCGGCCATCACCAGCATGCCATCCGGCGTCCAGGCGCAGTCGGCCTCGCGCGCACCGGCCACCGCGTTCACCAGCGGAGTGATGCGCTTCGTCTTCGGATCGATCTCCTGAATCGACAGCGCGGCGTTCGTCCCGGCGCCGCTCCGGGCGACGAAGCTGATCGTGCCGCCGCCGGGGATCCGCTGGATCGATCGGTTGATGCCGCGCGCGAGAATCTCTGACGCTCCGGTGGCCGTGTCGGCGATCTGCAGCGTCGCCGGCGATCCGAGCACGAAGAGCGCGAGGGTGTGATCGTCGGCCCATGCGTGGTAGCCAACCGGCTTGACGTTGGTCAGCACGAGCTCGGGCGCGCGCCCGTCCATCGTGAAGCGCCACAGCCGCTGCGTGCCGTCGGCCTCGACCCGGATGACCGAGATGTGCGCGCCGT
>Ga0105248_10003674_pt1 | contig 16994 bp, 19 predicted proteins | sample KBSS34metaG_FD_81524 | JGI IMG/M metagenome (GOLD analysis project Ga0105248, IMG submission 81524) | Switchgrass rhizosphere microbial communities from Kellogg Biological Station, Michigan, USA - KBS S3-4 metaG | ecosystem: Host-associated > Plants > Roots > Rhizosphere > Soil | place... | reverse complement strand
TCAGGAAGCGCGGCGGGATCGTCCAGAAAATCCCGCGCGCGGCATTGATCCCGGTGAGCGCCACGGTCACGAACATCAGCGACACCCAGAAGTTCGACGAGGCAATCGCCCCGGCAAAGCCGACGGCCGAGGTCAGGCAGGCCAACGCAAGGTTGACGACCTTGCCACCGCGCCTGTCCACCTGCCCGGCCCAGACAATCATGCCGACGGTCGCCACCACGTAGCAACCGCTCGAGACGAACCCGACCTCCAGATCCGTCAGGTGGCCAAGCTTGATGATCTGCGGCAGGAAGAGACCGACGCCGTAGGATCCGACCAGAAATCCGAACTGCACGCCCGCGAGAATGAGCACCCGCGGATCCTTGAGCGCGGCGCCGAGATGGCGCACTTCCTTCTCGCGGCGCTCGCTGAGGATGCGGTCGCTGACGACCTTGCGCTCGGCATCAGAGAGCCAGGTCGCCGTCTCCGGCCGATCCGCGAGCACGCGGAGCAGCACCAGACCGAGCACCGCCACCGGCAGGCCTTCGAGCAGGAACAGCCATTTCCACCCGGATAGGCCGGCGATGCCGTCCATCTGCAGGAGCAGCCCGGATACCGGGCCAGCCACGACCGAGGAGATCGGCACCGCCACCATGAACCACGCGATCATTCGCGTCCGATAGGCCGACGGAAACCACGTCCCGAGGTAGAACGCCACGCCGGGAAAAAAGCCCGCCTCCGCCACACCGAGCAGGAACCGGAGCAGGTAGAGGCTCATCGATCCGGTCACGAAGATCGTCGCCGCGGAAATCAGTCCCCACGAAATCATGATGCGGGCAAGCCAGATCCGCGGCCCGACGCGATACAAGGCGATGTTGCTCGGGACCTCGAAGAAGCAATAGCCGAGAAACAAGATGCCGGCGGCCCGGCCGAACTGCGTGGCCGTGAGCCCGAGTTCCCGGTTCATGGTCAACGCGGCGAAGCCGAGGTTGTTGCGATCGAGATAGTTGAGGACGTAGGCGGCGATGAGGAGCGGCATCAGCCGCCAGGCGATCCTCGTGAAGACGCGGTCTTCGATGACGGTGGCGGTGGGTGGCAAGGGAGAGACAGCCGCTCGTTGCACAGGATCACTCAATGCGGAGCTGGCCGATCGATCGTGTTTGAAGATAGTCCCGCCGCTGATGCGCACACATGAGGTTGCCTTCTTGAAATCCGCGCGGATGGCCGAGCGAGTGTATCATTAGCAGCTTTTCGCGCTCCGGCTGAAGAGCGTGCCCGAGAACACGACATTCAACGTAGAAACCGCAAGGCTTCCGAGAGCGGCCAGGAAGTTCTCGCGATCTCGGCGTGCTCTGCGCTGAACGTCGTCTTTTTGCGCTTGTCAGGCCGGACACCGTCCATTCGCAACAACATGAGGAGCGCACGATGATGAGCAAGAGACTGGCGATACACATGTCCGCGGCGGCAGCGATCGGGAGCGTGCTTCTGACCGCGGTCATGCTCTCGGGCGTCACCGCCCACGCCGACAATGACAAGGACAACGGCAACGGCAACGGCAACGCGTGCAGCCAGGTGCCAAATTACGCGCAACTCAAAGCGGCGCTCACGACCGCCCGCGGCGTTGCCAACGGCGGATTCAATCTCGACATGTGGGGCAGCATCGTCAATCGCGATGGTATCGTCTGCGCGGTCGCGTTCACGGGCAGCGACCGCGGCGCCCAGTGGCCGGGCAGCCGGGTGATCTCCGCGCAGAAGGCCAACACCGCCAATTCGTTCAGCCTGCCGGGGCTGGCCCTGTCGACCGCCAACCTGTGGGCGGCCGTGCAACCGGGCGGCTCGTTGTTCGGTCTGCAGGAAAGCAATCCCGTCGACACCGGAGCCGCGTACCAGGGTCCGTCATCCAAATTCGGTACATCGAACGACCCTCTGGTCGGCGTCAAAATCGGCGGCATCAATGTATTTGGCGGAGGGCTCGCGCTCTACAACTCCCACCACATTCTGGTAGGCGCGGTCGGCGTCAGCGGTGACACATCGTGCGCCGACCACAATATCGCCTGGCGTACGCGCCACCTGCTGAACATGGACTACGTAACGGGCGGAGTCGGCCCCGCCGCCAGGCCAGACACCATCAATTATCAAGGCCTGGTGGCCGTGCCGAGCCTGGCCAACGACTTCTCCCATCCGGTCTGCTCGATCGCGGGAGACAACGGCGTGGTGGGGATCAGCGCCTTGCTGCCCGCGACGCAATAGCCTTACAACCGCGCCAGACGTCGTATGCCGGGACCGCAGGGGCCGCGAGAGGAACCAACGAATCCTCCGCGATCTCTGCGCGCTCGGCTCGGAAACGTTCGCGATCAGGGCGCTCGTGGCGTACCATACCCGACCAGAGGAGGTCGGACATGACTCACGTCAGCCACTGGCGCTCGCGCGCCCGCGTAATTCTGGCCCTGGGATTTGCCACCACGATGGTCTGGATCGGATCCGCCCAGCAACAGGCGCCGGCGGCGCCGCCCGCCGGCCGCGGGAATTTCGCCAACAACTTCCCCGGCAACATCGCGGTGCTCGACGCCAAGGACCTGCGCACGTCACGTATCCATTTTGACGCGGGCGCGCGGACGAACTGGCACGTCCACGCCGCGGCGCAGATCGTACTCGCCGAAAAGGGTCGTGGCCGCTATCAGGAGAAGGGCGGATCGATTGCGGATTTCGGCGAAGGTCAGCCGGTGTATCTGAAGGCGGGCCTGGCGCACTGGCACGGCGCCACACCTGACCAAGCGATCGATCAGATGTCCGTCTATGCCGGTGAGCTGAACTGGATGGAGAAAGTCACCGACGACGAGTATCTCGGCAAGAAGAAATGATCGCTTGGACCAATTTCTTATGAACAGATTCGTTTCGTCCGCATGTGTCGCAGTCGCCGCCGCGCTCTTGGGATCCACCGTGGTGACAACACAGGCGCCGGCCACCGCGCCGCTCGCGGCCCCGGTGTTCCATCACCTCCACATGAACTCGACCGATCCGGCGGCAGCGATCGCCGGCTATCTCAAGCTGTGGCCCACCTCCACGGAGAAGACGACCCTGGCGGGGCTCGACGGCGTCAAGAACGGCAAGGTGTACCTGCTGTTCAACAAGGTGGCCACGCCGGCTCCGCGGGAACCGCAGAGCGCGTACTGGCATCAGGTGTGGCTGACGCCGAACGTCCGCGAGTACGTGGCGCGGGCCCGCGCCAACAACATGGAGCCGGAGCCGCTTTACACGTCGGACGAGGGTCGCCACGTCGACATCAGCAGCGACACGATCGCCGGATCGCTGACCAGGTCGGCCCTCGCCGAGGCCAGGGCCAAAGGCGTCATGCCGACGCACCAGGCCGGCTTCACGTTCATCCACGGACCGGAGGGGCTGGCGGTCGAAGGGTTCGAGCGCGCGGGCGAAAACGGCCGTCTCGCGCAGATCGATATGTGGCAGGACGATCCCGTGTGCGCCGAGTTGTGGTACGAGAAGCATCTCGGCAGCACGCGCCGCGCGCCGCGCGGCGAAACGGCGCCGCCGACTGAAGCCACCTGCAAGGTGGCGCCTGGTGAGCCGACCTGGCCCTCAACCATGAAGCAGGGCACGAAGCGCACGCCGAGCGGGCGTGCGGCGTACGGAGACGTGGCGCTGTTCTGGTACACCGGGCCGGGCGGTCGTCCGCTCGCCACCACCCGCGGTCAGGCCGTTGACCACCTCGCGTTTGCCGTCCGCGATTTCGACGGATGGGTGGCGAAACTGAAACGAGAGAACGTCACGTTCCTGCGGGAGCCGTACAAGTTCGGCGAGTCGCGTGCGCTGATGGTGGAAGGCCCGAGCCACGAGGCCCTCGAGCTGATCGAAGACAAGTAGCGGGTCGGCAATCCGTGGAGCGATCGGGGCGCGAAGAGCGGTTCCAAACCACCGAGATCACCGAGCACACCGAGAAGAACCGCGTAGGAGGACCCGCCCTACGGGTGATCTCGGTGGCCCCGGTGGCCTCGGTGGTGAATCTCATCTCACCGCGACAGCGTGGCCGGAAAGCGCACGGCGTTGGGCTCGAGTTGCACGCCAAGAGAGTTCAGCGCCATCGACACCATCCGATAGCCGCCGGCGGTAATCAGCACGTCGAGCAGCTGCTTGGTGTCGAGACCTGCCGCCAGTGCACTCCACGTCTTCTCCGACACGACATCGTCGCGATAGAGCTCGTCCACGGCGCGCAGGAGAGCGATCTCGAGCGGGTCCCCGCCGCCAGAGTCGGGACCGTTGACGATGCGGTCCACGTCCGCGTCGGTCATGCCGGTGCGACGTCCGGCCGGCGCGTGCGCCGCCCATTCATATTCCGAGCGGCACAACAGTCCGATCCGCATGATCAACATCTCGCGCACACGGGGCGTGAGCGTCGACGTCCCGCGGATGTGCTCGGAAACCTGCGTGCGCGGCTGGTCCATGGCCAGGTGTCGCGCGTAGGTCCGGTAGATGGCCGCCACCGGGCGCCCCGAGCCGCTCCGATCGAGCCACTGACGGACCTCGGGCGACCACTCCGACGGTTCGAGCGGCGTGACGCGCGCTTTCTTGCCAATCAGCCGCTCGTCACTCCGCACCGCGGCCAGGTGGTGGGGAATATCGGAGGGCAGCCTGTCCTTGAATCGATCCTCGATCTGCACGCCGGTTGAATTCAGCGTCCCCGCCACCATCGTGAATTCTGCCACGGTGAACACCGCGTCCATGACTTCGGGCGTCTTGTAGCGCGCGGTCAACGCACTCCAGGGGCCATCGCTGACGAACGCGCTGACATGCAGCTCGTCGGCGGCGCGCAGCAGCGACGCTTCGAACGGGTCCCACCCCGGGGCGTCGGGCCCGCGCGCGATGCGCGCGAGCTCCTCCGCGGTCAGGCCGATCTTCTGCGCCGAATCCGCGTGGTGCGCCCATACGTAGCCGGCGCGACAGAGCCAGGCGGTTCGCAGAATCAACAGCTCCCGATGACGCGGGGTGAGCGTGGATCCGCTGGCGATGTAGCGCTCGAACGGCATGATGTTCTGCGCCAGGACGGGATGACGAAGATACGTCGCGAGATCGTTGTCGGCGCGGCCCGCCTCTCCAAAGCGCGCGACGAGCGCTCGCTGCGCCTCGGTCCACTCGCGCTCCGATACTGGAGGAATTCGGACAGCCGGCGTCTTGACGCGCGCGTCGGCGTCCCCGGCAGGTGTACGCTGTGCGCCTGCGCTTGGCCCCTGCAACAGCAACGCGGCCAGTGAGATCACGGCAAATTGGTGACGCATGGCGATGGTCCTCCTCGACCTCGCCCGAGCGAAGGCGAGCCGGTCAGATTCTACAGGCGTTGGCAATGCCGGGGCGAGTTCGGGCTCCCGGCTTCGGGCTTCGGGCTTCGAAGTCACGAGAGCGCCGGACCGAACGCCAGGCTGAGCAAGACGGACATTGCGACAGCCAGAGCCCAGCCAATGACACAGACCGCGACGGCCCGCATGGTGCTCTCGTAGTCGAGCGCCTGGCGTACGGCCACGACCATCGCCGCCAACATCCAGACGGCGGTCACCGCAAAGACCGGAACCGTCACGCCAGGGAGGATGCCCAGTATCCGCAGGCATCCCGGCGCCGCGGCAAAACCCGTCGTTCGCAGCAGCTCGCCGACATTCGAGCGCGTTTCCGGTGCGGGCAGGATCCGCACGCCGATTCCGTACGTCAGGAGCGACCAGGCGGCCCATGCCAGCAGGGAGACGATGCTCGTGAGCGCGATGTTGCCGGCGGTGTTGCCGTCGAAGCCACGAGACCCGACCCCAGCGGCGAGACTCGATATCACTACCGTCGCACACGCTTGAATCGTCGCGCCCTCGTCGGCCTCGACCTCCTCGTAGATGGCGGCATCGAGCGCGGCCGCGCCGATGAACCGTTGCAAGTACGTGTTCGCCATGGTCTCCCTCGCTCAGGTCCTCTGCCGCCGGTGGCACACGCTGCGCCTGGTCAGCCCACCGCCGCGCCACATCATATGAGACTTCTGGAGGCGGAGGATCGGGGCAGATGGTCGCGATCTGCCACGAAGACACGAAGACACGAAGGAAATCCGTGCATTTCTTGACCTTCGTGCCTCCCTGGCGTCTTCAACAATGACGCGGACGCGCTACCGGGGCGGGTCCGGCTGGCAGCGGTGCGAGCGATCGCGTCGCAAAGCGAGCTTGTCAGGGCGTGTGTTCAGCGCTGCTGCGTACTTGCTCGACCGACACATCGTGGGTCGCCGCGATGTTGCGGACCAGCAACGATTCGCATTCCAGAAAACGCTGCTGCCGCTCCGGAGTGTCCACCTCCGCCGCCACGTATTGTTGCGCCGATCGCGTGGCCGAGGCATTGTCGGTCGCGAGATGTTCACGGTCGCCGGGCCGGCTGAGCTGCAGCCGCCGCGACGCCTCCGGGGAGAGCGCGCAGAGCGAGGGGCCCCGCTGCGCCCACATGGCGAGGAGCATCCCGCCAAGCAGCACAACTCCGGCGAACGACGCCTTGAACCAGGGACCAGGCTCACGGCTGCCGCGAAACATGTGGGTCTTCTCGACAGGAGTTGATGCGCGGCCTGGCGCCAGGGCCGGCGGCACGGCATCGCGCACTCGATTGAGCTCGTCACTGACTCCGACCACCGGTGTCACGGCTCGCGTGCGGCGAGGTTCCCACTGACCGGGCACGGGCATCGTCACTTCGTCACGCAAGAGTGAGTGTAGTGAGAGCGAGCCCTGGCGCGCTGTGCCAAACGAGACACCGCCCGCCAGCACGGACCGTGTCTCCTATTGCACAGCGGGCGCCGGTCGCGATCACGCATAGTCAAAGAACACCGCTTGACGCGGCGCATTTCCGCGCCGGCGCCCCATCCGTCCAACCCGGAGCATCACCCATGAAGCACACACCGATCCTTGGCGTCTTCACCCTGCTGGCCGTCGTCTCGGCAACTGCGTCCACACCCGCGGCCTCCGTCTCGAACGGGCTGGCACAGGAAAGCACGATCGAAAAGGGCGCCGACAAGACGAAAGGCGCCGCGGAGAAGGCCGTAGACGCCGTGGCCAAGGGCACGACGGTCGCCGTCGACAAGACGAAGGACGCCTTCAGCAAAACCGGCGAGGTCATGACCGACACGTGGATCGAGACCCGCGTGCACGGCCGCTTCGTGGATGAAGCGCTCCTCAAGCACAGCGACATCAGCGTCGACGCCACCAATCACGTCGTCACACTGAAGGGAACAGTCCTGACGAAGGCGGGCCGTACCAAGGCGGCGACCATCGCAAAGGGCACGGAAGGCGTCCGGAGCGTCGTCAATCTATTGACCATCGGGCCGAAACCCGCCGTCTGAGCCGAGCGCCGAGCGTTGCTTCGTTCAAGCGAGGTGACTGGTGAGACGGCCGACGTGGCCGTCACACCCACTGCGCCGGCGGGGTGATCACGGCCTCTGGCGTCGGGCCCGGATCCGGCCGGCCCGAGCCTTCGAGCCGGCTGATGGCGCGGACGGTCATATCGTGATCGCAGAGGATCTGACATGACAGCCGGATGCCGGTCAGCCCTCTGGCGCTGAGGCGTTCCTGCTCGGCGGCAGTCATCCTGGCCGGCTCTCCCTCCACGAATTCGACCCGACAGGTCGTGCAGCGGGCGTTGCCGCCGCAGGCGTGCAGCACGTCGACGTGGGCATCCTGCTCGATCGCGAGCACCAGGCGTTTTTCCGCGGGGACGTCGAACGTCCCGTATCCTTCGACCGTCAGCTTCGGCATTTCTTCACTCCGGTGCGTCAAACGAAACGCGTTTCGCGCATTCCGCCACGCCTATTATTCGTGCGGTCCGGCTTGAGCCGGTCCTGCTTCAATCGTGCAACTTTGACATCCTCTGACCACGGTCAGTGAGGTCAGAGGGAGGCCGCGATCGTCGCTGGCCCACGGCTCGTCACACCCACCACGGTCCGGCTGAAGCCGCACACTACGGCTGGATTTCGCTGTTGATTCTACCTTGACCGAAATCGCGCCAATCGCGTCCGGGCGTGCTAATGCGTTCTTCCATCCGGTGAGCGTGAGGCTTTAGCCTTGCCGGGATCACGGCAACCCTGGAGGTTTGCACTTCTTCTGACGCTCAGCCCCTAACGCGGACGACCGGTGAAGACCGGCACGAGCAGGAATTCGGACAGCGCGTCGGCGGTCGCAAACAGCTGTCCGGTCCCATGATCCTTGAGCTGCACCACGCCGGTGGCGGCATCTTCGGCGAACATCAGCTCGAGGCGATCCTCCCTCGGGGGGAGGCCGTGGGCCGACGTGAACCGATAGTGGCAACGCAGGGCGGCCACCTCCAGGTGCGGTGCAACCGTCAGCGAGGCCGCCGGGGGAGCGGATTTGCGCACCACGAACCCGGCGGGTTCCATCGCTTCCAACACGATGTCGCGCAAATGGTTGCCCGAAAACTCGCTGAGAAACGCTTCGACGTCACGGGCGACCGTGGCTCGAAGCTCCTCGATGAGCCGGCGGCCATGCAGTTGGACGAGGTCCGCCTTTCGAGCCGCCATTTCCTCCTCGCGGACTCGGACCGCGTCGCGCTTCCGCTCGTCCTCCGCTATCCGCTTGATCCAATCCGCAACCGCGATGTCGGTGCTCATGTCAACCCTTTCGTTCGTCTCAAGTCTCCGAGCCTATCGCGACCCGCCAGTTCCAGGCTTGGCGCCCGCTTCCGCGCTTCATACGCTCTCAGGTTTGATGACAGGCTTGTTCGCCGGCTGGGCATGGAACGCCGTCATCAGGGCACGAACGCGCTGACGGCGGCGCAGCTTGTTGCGGCGATTCTTGTGAAATCTCGCGCGATCCCCGTTCAATCTCGACATGATGGCCTCATGTGGGTACGGTTTCCGGACTCGATGGTCAGTGGCGTCGATCGACGGAGTGCAGGATCTCCGCGACGGTCGGCGGCGGCGCACCGCGCCACACCATCAACGTCACCGCCGGAGGCATCAGGCACGCAACCAGCCAGAGCATGCTGGCACCGACGGTAACCGAAATACCGCTCAGCGCCCCGACTCCGGCGATCGCCGAGAGCGCCACGATCCAGGCAACGATGGCGGTTCCACGCTCAAAAGGTTTCAACATATGTGATGCACTCCACTTTCGTCGTTGAGGGAAACAGTGACCGGCATTCCAGAGAGGATCTGTCGATCGTCGTGACCACGAGCGAGGTTCAAGGTGTGAGGCGCAGTATGCGCGCTCGACACGGGGCCAAAGTTGGGCCGGTCGGCGCGCACCCTCGAAAATGAGGGGCACTACGCGAACGCTGGCAGGCTCAGCTGACTCGATCGACTATACACGATCCCACACCGGACATCTGCGGGCGCAGGTCGGTCCTTGCTCAGTTTGAATCGACGACCGATAGGCGGGCGCCCCGGGTGCGTTGCGGCAGAAGTAGCGCAACCTGCCATATCAGCCACGAAGGCACGGAGGCACGAAGCGCCAATGCGCAGGGATTCCTTCGGGTCGTCGCGTCTTCGTGGCAGATCTCGACGTTACGAATAATCAGGACTACTGCGATTTCGTCGGTTGTTCGGAGAGATTCGCGACAGCGGGCAACAACGCTTCAGCACCGGCCATGACGATCGTCGCCGACGTGAAGGGGACGCGCACGATGCCGTCGTTGATTTCGATGTCCTGCACCGCGCCGGGCTGGAAGATGTCCTTGATGTAGTCGTAACGCTGATCGACCACCTGCCCGCTGCCGTCGCGATAGGTGGTCTGATACTGCACATCCCGAAAGGCGACGCGGTTGTTGCGATTCGTCAGGCGAAACGTCCAGAGCACCACCCGGTACGGCCCGATTCGGCGTTCCACGTTGGAAAACTGGATGTCGTGCCGGTTGTCGTACGGTCTGGCCGGATCATCGAGCAGACGCGGTCCCCCGTCGACGGCAAAGGAGCGCCGATGGCCGAACATCTCCGGCTGCTTGAGCCGCACGGCGGCGGCGACGGGCGCGCGATTCCGGTACAGCGACTTGTCCGGCGCCTGCGCCAACGCCAGGCCAGCGTGGAACGCGAGGTTCGCCGCCAACGCCGCGGCCGCGAACCGCCGCCAGACCGGACGATCGATGAACGTCCAGCAGTATGCCGCGAAGGTCAGTGCGACCGGCGCGACCACATAGAATGCGTGCGCCTGCGGCGGCTCGATGACGAACCAGTAGCTGGCGTACACCACCGCCACCGTCCCGGCCACCAGCCATTTCAGCGCCCGCCACTCCGCATAGGGCGACTGGCGCCGGCACCATTCTCGCAACATCCACAGCGGCTGCCACACGCCGATCGCCCACACCGCCAGGGCAATCGGCGCAAGCCACAGATGCCGCAGAAAAAGCACCAGGCGTTTGCCGGTGTCGGGCGCGATGAACCGCGCGATCTCGAAACTGGCAAAGGAGAAGAAGCGGGCCAGGGTCGTCACCGCGATCCACGGATTCACCCAATGCGGGTGGATGTTCCTCGCGGTGCCGCCTCCTCCGGCGTGCCAGCCGTAGCGGACGATGGTCGGGAGCAGAAACACCCCGAAGACGAGCAGGCCGCACACCAATGCGGCGGTGTTGCGCGCGGCCGACGCTGCGCCGTCGGACCAGCGCGACAGCAAGGCGAGCGCCGCGTACGGCAGCAACAGCGGCCAGGACATGTGGACCTGCATGACCCAGGAGACCGCCGCGCCCATCATGAGGAAGGCCACCGCCGGCGAGATGATGCCCCGGCGAAACACCGGCACCGCCTCGAAGAAGCCGACAAAGAACACGAGGGCTGGAGCCAGCACGTACGACGGGTTGATGACGTGCGTCGAGAACTCGAGCGTCCACGGTAAAGTCATCAACCAGCCCCACACCAGCCAGTTGGGTATCGACGGAATCCGCCGCGTGAGATACCAGGCGAATCCCGCGAGCGCCGCCATCGAGATGATGTTGAGACAGATGAAAGGCGCCTCCGGGAAGGCCGCCAACTTCAGGGGGACGCCAACCAGAATCGACTGGAGCGCGCCTGGGATCTCGCTCATCGTCCACACCACGTCGGGGCCAAAATACGGCCACTCGCCCGTGGCGTAGTAGCGCAGACCCATGAGGAAGATCTGCGTTTCGTCCTCGAAGAAGAACTCGTTGGACAGTCCAAACAGCAGCCGGAACGCGAACAGCGCGGCGAGGGCGATCGCCCAGATCGTCGTGCGGCGCGCGGTGCTCGTTGACGTGGCGGAGGGTTCCAACGGTGAGTATCTTCGCACGTCTGCTCGGCCGAAAAGGCCGTCGAGAATGACGCGGCCCTCACGCGTTTCCTGACACGCCGTGACATTCGATAGAATGTGGCGCGTGCCACCCAGGAGAAACCACATGCTGAATCGCCCGGCTCTCGGTGTGATCCTCGCCGTCGCCTTCGTGTCGGCCACCTTCTTCACCGCCGCCGCGCAATCGCGGCCGGCAGGAGCAACCGTGTCATCGTTCTATGACCTGAAGACCTCGTATCTCGACGGCAAGCCGGCCGATCTCGGTGCCTTCCGCGGCAAGGTGGCGCTGGTCGTCAACGTCGCGAGCAAATGCGGGTTCACGCCGCAGTACGAAGGACTCGAAAAGCTGAACCGCGAACTGGCGCCGAAGGGCTTCGCCGTCCTCGGATTCCCCAGCAACGACTTCGGCGAACAGGAGCCAGGCACGCCGCAGGAGATCGCCCAGTTCTGCAAGCTCACCTACGATGTCACGTTCCCGATGTTCTCGAAGGTCGTGACCAGGCCCGGCCCGGAGCAGTCGCCCGTCTACACGTTCCTCGCTACCCAGGGCCACCTCCCGGCCTGGAACTTCAGCAAGTACGTCATCGGCAAGGACGGCAGGATCCTCGCGTTCTTTCCGAGCGACGTCACACCCGAGTCTCCGCAACTGCGCGGCGCCATCGCCAAGGCGCTCGAGTCGAAATAGTCGGAAGCGAACTAGTGGTCTGTCCTGCTCATTTTAAAGAGTCGAGATCTGCCACGAAGACACGAAGAACATCCACGCGCCTTTTAGACCTTCGTGTCTCCGCGCCTTCGTGGCTACTCCTCTACAAATGACGCGGACGCGCCACTAATGTCCTAGCAGCCGCGGCGCCGGATGGAGGCGATCGCTCGCTTCGACATGCCGGCCGGCTGGTGGCCGCTCCGATCGATGCCGGTCCAGTAGCCGGTGGCGACATCGGCTCTCGGCACGCCGGTCAGAGGTATTCCGCCGAAGAAGCGGCTGGTCTCGGCGGCGCGCGCGAAGGCGGCGCGCTCCGCCGCGGTCGCGTCGCTCGCGAGACGCGGCTCGAGCACTCGCCCAATCCACTCGTAGAGGCCTTCGCGCAAGACGAGGACGCGCCGATGTCCGCGCGTGTGCAACAGCATCCACGCCCGCGCCGCCGCCGATCCGCCATCTGCATACAGCACGACCGTCGCATCCTCCGGAACGGCGTGCGCAAGATCCTCGAAGGCGATGTGGCTGGCGCCGGCGATGTGCAGCTGGTCGTACTCGGCCCGCGAACGTAGATCGAGGACGCGCAGGCCGGAGTCGCCTCGAACGATACGGTCGGCAAGGTCGGGCGCCGAGATGTAGCCGCCCGCCGCGTCGATCTCGGATGTCAGCTTCGTGGCCGCGGCGCCGGTCCTGAGATCCTGACCTGCGGCGGCCAGGCCAAGGATGGCGGCGGCAATGACCAGCGTGGAATGAACGCGGCTCATCCGCGCGCGCGCTCGATGCGCGTGACGATGGCGAATCCTGCCAGTGCGACGGCGGTCACCACGGCGACGCCTACGCCACGTGACACGCCCGCGAGATCCGTGAGCGTGACCGCGCCAAGCGGCGTGCTCTCGTAGAATCCCGAGATCCAGTTGAACACGCCGTTGAACGCGGCGATGCCGAGCAACATGCCGCCCATCACGCCGACCCCATCGATTCGGCCCGCGGCTGCCGCCACACACGACGTCCCCGGGCACAGGCCGGCCACGAGGAACCCGGCGCCGAACAGCGCGCCGCCGAGGGCCTGCGGCAGCACGAAGGTTTCCGGCAGGTACACAAGACTCAGATCGAGCAGTCCGAGACGATCGAGCCAGAAGGCGCCGAGCATGGCCGTCAGCAACGCGCTGAACAGCACTTTGAAGACCGTGAGATCGGCGAGATAGAACTGACCGGCGAGCTTTCGCGCGCTGCCCAGGCCGCCGCGCTCCAGGAACCAGCCGAACGCAAAACCAATCAGCGGCGCCGCCAGCAGAACGCCGAGCGGCCCGAGCACGCCGGTCTCCGAAAGCGGCGCGGTCATCGCCACAGCCTCCGCGCCACCGGCGCGAGCGCGTATCCCGCCGCGAAGCACGTCGCGATGAACACCCAGCTGCCGGCCGACAGCAATGCGCCGCCCGTCAACGCCTGGCCGCTGGTGCACCCGCGCGCGAGCTTCGCGCCAAAGCCCATGAGCACGCCGCCGCCGACAGCCGCGTACATCCGTTGACCGCTGCCGATGTGGGGACCGTGTTCGATGGCGGTGCGGGTGCGGCCAGCCAGCCACGCGGACACGAAACCGCCAAGCGTCACGCCCACGAGCTCGAGCACGAGCCAGTCGCGGAGCGGACTGGTGATCCCCGCCGCGAGATAGGGCGCCGCGGCCGGCGACGTGGCGGCTTGCGCCGTGCCCAACACCGCGGCCGTGCCGCTGGCCACCACGCTCGAGAACGCACCGGACGCGCCCAGCCCCCGGCCCACCAGGACGTAGGCCGAAAGGAGGACCAGGCCGATACCGGCGCCGGCCAGATACGGATCGAGGTAGGGCTTCGTTTCTCTCATCACGTCTCGCGCTATCTTTCTCGCACTATTTTTCCACGGCGCCGCGATTGTTCATCGCCCAATCCTGGAACGAGCCGTCGTACAACACGACAGGATATCCAAGCAGACGGGCCGCGAACACGACCGCTGTCGCCTGCTGGCCGATGTGGCAGTAGGCCACGATCGAATCGCCCGCCTTGATGCCCGCGTCTTGAAACAACGCCGCCACACTCTCGCGACTGATCATCGCGGCGTTGTCGGTGATCTGCGAAAACGGGATGTTGACGGCGCCGGGGATATGGCCGCTCTTGCCGTTCATCGTGGGCTCGATGCCCTTGTAGAACACCGCGGCGCGCGCGTCGACCAGCTTGTGATTCGGGCGCTGCGCGATCGACTTCACGAACTCGGCGTCGACAACCACGTTCTTCGTCGCTCGCGCGCCGAGCGTGCCCTGCACGGCGGGCGTCGCCTCGGTCGTCGTCGGCTTGCCCGCGCGCTTCCATGCCGCCGTCCCGCCGTTGAGCAGCGACGTGCGGTCGCCGAGGCCCAGATAGTCGAGCGTGAACACGACCCGGGTGGCCGATTGCACCGCCTGGTTTGCGCCCACGGTCACGACGAGGCGGCTGTTGTCCGAGACGCCGAGGGCTGCCAGCTTCGTGCGCAACACCTCTGGGGATGGCAACTCGAGCATGAGGTCCTGCATGTTGCTGTGGTCGTGCGGCCGCGCGATGTCGTCCTCCGTGACGAGATGCGCGCCGGGAATGTGACCGGCATCGAAGTCCGGCCTGGCACCCACCTGCAGCACGACCAGGTCACGGTCTTTCAAGTGCTGCGACAGCCAATCGACGTCAACCAGCAGCGGCGCGCCGGCCTGCGCGAACGCCGGCGTCGACAACAGGGCGAGCCCGACCACGGCCACACTGACGTGACGGCCCAACCCTCGCCCGAATCGCTCGATTTTCATGCGATACACCTTTCGACGCGATGATAATGGCACTTCCTCACTTCCTAACTTCCTCACTTCCTAACATCCTCACTTCCTAACATCCTCACTTCCTAACATCCTCACTTCCTCACATCTTCAGCCCTCGCCCCAGTGAGGATGTTGCGCAGCCCGTAGTTGCCTTCGTGACACGCGTATTCGTAGACCTGTTCGCCCCGCGTCTTCTGCTTGAGCGTCATCGCGAACGTCCAGGGGCGCGTCCAGGTATGCGGATCGTCGAACGTCACCTTCCATTCGACGATGCCGGCGGCGACCGGCGTGAAGCGCTCGGTCATCTTCAGGTGCTCGCTCGCCCCTCGATATGCGCTGCGGGCCGTGAAATTCGTGGTCTCGACGACGAGCGTGCTGCCGTCGTACCAGCCTCGCGCGTCGCCGAGATCGAGGTGCAGGTCCTTGCCGATGTGAGGCCGGCGCTCGCCGCGATCGATCGGCACGACGCGGTGCTCGTGAATCATCTCGTAGCGCAGGGCCACCGAGTCCCTGCCCTGAATGATCTCGTAGTAGCTGCCATATCCGGCGGGCATCATCGAGCTGGGGATGCCGCGCGTGATGCAGCGGTCGTAGAGACCAAGATCCTCGTAGCTGTCGAACGGTCCGATCGGGTTCACGTTGCTGCTGACGCCACGGCCCAGGCCGGCGGCCGGCTGGTTCCGGCGCTGCACCGCCTCCGCGGTCAGCGGCGGCACCTTGCCGTCGGGCGGATCGATCACCAGCCAGGCGCGGCTGTTGCGGCGCTCGAACGAATCGAAGATGAGATGCGTCGGCGGGCGGATGCCGCCGGCGAATTCCGTCCCGGCCACGCCGGCGTTGAACTGCTCGTTGCGTTGTTTGTTGAGCAGCACGAGCTCCTGCGCGGTGATGTCTTCGATCCGGCGGCCCTCGAACTGGGCCGGCCGCTCGAACGGCACCCCCGTCTCATCGTCGTTGCTGTAGACGCCTGACAGCTGCGGATCCCCCCACGGCGTCCGCGGCGGGGTGTAGCCTTCTTTTGCGGCCAGCGCGGCCGCGGCAAGGATCAAGCCGGACGCGGCCAGCGCGGCGACAGTCCGATGGGACATGACACACTCCTGTTCGTCTCGAATTTTACCCGACCTCGCCCGGACCGCCTGCAGTTTCGGCGTGTATCAGTCTGAGGTTTACCACCGAGCACACCGAGTACACCGAGGCAAAACATTAGGATCTTTCCCGGTGATCTCGGTGACCTCGGTGGTTGAGGTGGAAATCGAGACACTATCAGTTTCGGCGAGACGGCGCCGGATGCCACCAGCCCGCACCGGGAGTAGACTACCGGCATGCTGAAACTCCTGGCGAGAGCCGCTTGTATTCCTCTGGCGGCGATGGCGATTCTTTCGGCCATCGCCTCTACGGCCGAGGCGCAGTGGGATCCGTATCCCTGGAAGAATGTCCCGCGCACCGCCGACGGCAAGGTGGACCTCGGTGCGCCGGCGCGGCGCGCGTCCGATGGCAAGCCGGATCTGTCTGGCTTCTGGATGCCCACCAATCCCGTGAAGCACCTGCTCAACCTCGCGGCGGACTTGAAGCCGGGCGAGGTGCCGCTGCAACCCTGGGCCGATGCGATCTACAAGGAGCGCATCGAGACCAACGGCAAGGACCATCCCGGCGTGCGCTGCTGGCCGTCGGGCATTCCCGAGAAGAACAATATTCCCGATGGCCTCAAGGTCGTGCAGACGCCGGATCTCATCATCTTCCTGCACGAATCCCGCACCATCTACCGGCAGATCTTCACGGATGGACGTCCGCTGCCTCGGAATCCCCAGCCGACCTGGATGGGTTATTCGATCGGCCGGTGGGACGGCGACACGCTGGTCGTGGAAACCATCGGCCAGAACGGCAGGACCTGGCTCGACATGCGTGGGCTGCCCGCGACGGAGGCGCTGCGGGTCACCGAGCGCTTCTCGCGGCCGACCATCGGACACATCGACATCGACGTGACGATCGACGACCCGAAGGCCTACACCAAACCGTGGTCGGTCAAGCTGTCCTGGAGTCTGCTGCCCGATACCGATCTCATCGAGAGCATCTGCGAGGAGAACAACAAGGACGTCCCGCACATGGTCGGGAAGTAGCGGCTTTGCTCACCTGACCACCGAGATCGCCGAGTTCACCGAGCAAGAACATTTCAAGAACGAACCGCTGTCTCGGTGTGCTCGGTGGCCTCGGTGGCTTCTTGAAGCCGCGAGGCGCCGCGGGT
>Ga0105248_10003672_pt1 | contig 17001 bp, 18 predicted proteins | sample KBSS34metaG_FD_81524 | JGI IMG/M metagenome (GOLD analysis project Ga0105248, IMG submission 81524) | Switchgrass rhizosphere microbial communities from Kellogg Biological Station, Michigan, USA - KBS S3-4 metaG | ecosystem: Host-associated > Plants > Roots > Rhizosphere > Soil | place... | reverse complement strand
GTGGATCTGGCGTTGGCGCGCTTCGGCGGCATCGATATCGTAGTCAACGCTGCTGCGATTCTGCGCGATGCGCTCATCTTCAAGTCCGAACGAGCAAGCTGGGATCGGGTGATCGAAACTAATCTCAGCGGCGCCTTCGCCGTGTTGGCGGCGGCCACGCCGCATATGCGCGATGCAGTTAAGGCCGGCCGTCCGCCCGGCCGCATCGTCAACATCATTTCCACGGCGGGGCTGTATGGGAATTTTGGCCAAGCCGCCTATGCCTCCGCCAAATCTGGATTGGTCGGGTTAACGCGCGTGGTCGCGATGGACATGGCGCGCTCGAAGGTGAATTGCAATGCCGTCGCGCCTTTCGCGGCGACGCGGGTTACCGAATCCATCCAACCGGCCAACGACGCGCAGGCCGCGTACAAGGCGCGTGCGCTGACGATTCCCGCCGGCTACGTGGCTCGCTTGGTAGCGTATCTATCGACGTCTGGTTGCGAGGCTACCGGGCAGGTATTCGGAGTGCGCGGCCGGGAGGTCTTTTTGTTCGCGCAGCCCAGGCCTGTTGCGCGCCTGGTCACGCCGAGTCTGCCGGACGTTACGATGGAAAGCCTCGATGCCGCCATTGCGCTGCAGATGCGCGATGACTTCACGGACCTCGGCACCGACTTGGAAGCTTTCAACAGCGAGCCTCTTCTTTAGCCTCTTTAGCCAGGAGCAACCTCATGTCCGAAATCACTACTTTCGAGGTCAAGACCGCGGCGGAGCTGGCGCTGCAGCCGCAGGATTATCAAGGCGCGGTACAGAAGATCGTAATCAGCCACGCCGTCAATGAACTATACGGGGCGCAAGTTTTCGATGAGCCGGCGATCAAGTATGCGCCGACCCCATACGCGAAGTGGTTGACCTGTCGAATTGCCATGGAGGAGTACCATCACCATGTTCGGTTCAAGGCGCTGGCCGACGAGATCGGGATTGCCCCCGAGCGGATGGATCCACAGAACAAACGGCCGCTGTCGATCTTCGAATTCGAGCTCAAGACGTGGCCGGAGTTTTGCGTGATCAAAGCAATTGCGGACTACGCCGAAATCCTGCAGGTGGAAGACCTGCTGCATTGCAGTTTTCATCCGCTGCGTAATCTCGCTCGCATCACGATGCCGGAGGAGAAGTTTCACGCGAAATTCGGCAAAGATTTCTGTCTGGAACTGATCCAGGGAGGCCAGGCGCGGGAAGTGCAGGATGCGATCGATCGCTACTTCCCCATTACCCCTGGATTCTTCGGTGCGAGTCAGTCCAAGAACAACGAGATGTACCGTCGTTTCGGACTGAAGCAACGCACAAATGACGAGATGCGAGAGGATTTTCTAGGGCGCGTGTCGGAGTTGGTGGAGAAGGATTTTGGTTTGAAACTTCCTGTGCTTGCCTAAGCAAGGAAGGCAGCATCCAACGCAGGGAGCGGAGGACACAGGACCGGAGGGAGTATGAGCCAACCTGCCATCGATATACGAGCGCGCCGCGATGCCTACTACCGGCGCATCGCCGCCAAACATCTCACGCCACTGTGGGAATCGATGTCCGCGCTGGTGCCCGAGCACCCGCAGTCGCCTTGTGTGCCGATGATCTGGCGCTACGACGAGCTGCGGCCTTGGCTTCTGGAGGCAGGCCAGCTGATCTCGGCGCAGGAAGCCGTCCGGCGCGTGCTGATCCTGGAAAACCCCGGCCTGCCTGGCTCCTCCGCGATCACGCAGTCTCTCTACGCTGGCCTGCAGCTTATTCTGCCCGGGGAGATTGCACCCAGTCATCGTCATACACAGTCGGCGCTACGACTCATCGTTGAGGGCAGTGGAGCTTTCACCGCCGTCGAGGGTGAGCGGGCGACGATGCATCCCGGCGATTTCATCATTACGCCGTCCTGGACTTGGCATGATCACGGCAATCCTGCGAGTGGACCGGTCGTATGGCTGGACGGATTGGACATCCCGCTCGTGCGGTTTTTCGAATGTGGCTTTGCGGAGAACGATCTCCAGGATGCGCAATCGCTCACGCGGCCGGAGGGCGACGCGCTGGCACGCTACGGCAATAACCTTTTGCCGGTCGACTACGAGCCGCAAAGCAAATCCTCGCCAGTGTTCGCCTACCCGTACGCCCGTACCCGCGAGTCACTGGAGCAGTTGCGCCGCAGCGGTCCGCCCCATGCATCCCATGGCCACAAGATGCAGTTCGTCAACCCGGCAACGGGTGGTTATGCCATGCCCTCGATCGCTGCTTTCATCCAGCTAGTGCCGGCAGGATTCGTGGGTACTGGCTATCGAAGCACCGACGGAACCGTGTTCCATGTCATCGAGGGCAACGGGGCCATCACGATCGCTGGGCAGCGTATGCTATTTGGCGCACGCGACACGTTCGTAGCTCCCGCTTGGCTACCTTATTCACTCACGGCCGATGCAGACAGCGTGCTGTTCAGCTTTTCCGACCGACCGGTGCAGCGAGCTCTGGGACTGTGGCGGGAACAGCTACTGCCGGCGTGATTCCGTTCCTGGCGAGCCTGACCGACGTAACATGGTTCGGTCGCTTGGGCCTGCCCCTTATTGAAGCAGATCAAAGCGGCGCTCGAGCTTACTTGCACGCACTAGGTTATGCGAAGGACACTGCCGTCACAGGTGTAGAGCGGTGGAACGAGGCGGAACGGATTGCGCGCGAACCAGCCTGGGATCAGCAATGGTGGACACGCGAGGAGGTCGAGCGCGAGCGGCTCATGAGTCTTGCTGTGGCCAGACTCGGACGAGCCGTTCTGCTCGATCGCCTGGGTGCTGCGACCGAATTGGCGTCCGAAATGATCCACGCTGCTGCCGCCAGCGCCGCGGAACGCGATGGAGTGACCGACGCAGCGCTGGTCCGTGCCGCTTCCGGTGCCGCCGCTATGGCTTTGCACGAAGCGGCGCTGGTGCCTCTAGCAGGCCAGGGATCGGAGCATGTGTTCGTGCGAAAATACGCGCTGTTCGCGGCGGGCCGCTGGCCGCTTGGTACGATACACGGCGTGTTCTACCTGTTTTGACTCCGCTATCTTGATATTTGGTTATCTTGATCTTGCTCGCCTGTTTGTCTCAACCTGCAGTGCTGAAAAATGACCAGAGGATACCCATGACCGAAGGCTACGTGATCGATGCTCCCGCAACACCCTCCGTTCCGGTCGTCGGACAGAAGGATCGCTTTCCTGTCCATCGCATCTACTGCGTTGGCAGAAATTATGCGGCGCATGCGCGCGAGATGGGCAAGGACCCGGACAAAGAACCGCCGTTCTTTTTCCTCAAGCCGGCCGATGCAGTGCTGCCTGAGGGCGGGCAGATGCACTATCCGCCGGGCACATCCAACTTGCATCATGAGATCGAGCTGGTCGTTGCACTCCACCGAGGTGGCTTTCAGATCTCGGCGGCCCGCGCCCTCGATCACGTCTATGGATACGCTGTCGGACTCGACATGACGCGCAGGGATCTCCAGATTCAAGCGCGCGACATGGGACGTCCCTGGGATTTCGGCAAGGCCTTCGATGAGTCGGCCCCGATCACGGCGATCTATCCGGTTGCGAGCCATGGACATCACTCGTCCGGCAGCATCACGCTCTCGGTCAACGGTGAACTACGGCAAACCGCCGACCTGCAGGACATGATCTGGAACGTGCCCGACACTATTGCGTTCCTGTCCAATTATTACCGACTGCAGCCCGGCGATCTTATTTTCACCGGGACGCCCGCTGGTGTCGGCGCAGTCAAGAAGGGCGATGTCCTGGTCGGTGCGGTGGCCGGGGTGGGTGAACTGTCCGTTACGATGATCTGAAGCCCTCCGCTCCAGAATACGCAATCAACCTCGGAAAAAAATGGAAGACCGCAAAACCTGGCTGGAGGTGTCGTTGAACGGTCCATGGGGACGTGACCGCCAACCGGGCATTCCCGTTACCGTCGAAGAGATTGTCGACCAAGGCATCGCATGTTCCAAAGCAGGCGCCGCCATCGTGCACGTGCACGCCTACGACGAGGCGACGGGGAAGCCCAAGGAGGATGCCGAAGTCTACGCGCGCATCATCGAGGGCATCCGCGGCGGCTCCGACGCTATCGTCTATCCGACAATTCCCATACTCGGTATGCCGCCTTTTCCCAAGGATGGACCCGCGGTAGAGCGTTTTTCCACCACGGAAGCGTTGGCTCGACGTGGTTTGCTCGAGTGGGCGGCAGTCGACCCCGGCTCGGTCAACTTCGCGTACTACGATGAGTTGCGCGAAGACGTAGAAGGATTCGTATATACGAATCCCGAGGATCACATCCGCCACGCGCTAACGTTGGCGCGGCGCTTTCGTTTCCATCCCGCCTTCGCCATATACGAACCGGGGTTTGCACGGATGGGCGCAACTCTGCATTGGCGCTGCAGCTGTCCGGCACCCATCTATCGATTCATGTTCTCCTCGGGCTACACGTTCGGGTTTCCGCCGGCCGACTATGCACTGACTGCTTACCTGAAACTGCTCGACCAAGTTGCTCCAGGCGCCCAGTGGATGATCGGCGGGCTTGCGGTCGATGTATTGCCAATGATCGGGCGCACTGTGATGGAGGGGGGCCATGTGCGGGTGGGGCTGGAAGACGCGCCGTTGGGCTCGGAGCGCTCCAATCTGCAGTGGGTTGAAGCCGCCGCACAAGCGATCACCGATGCGGGCGGTGAACTGGCCACGCCGAAAGATATCCGCGAGCTGATGGAGGCGATCGAGATGGGAGATGGGTGATGCGAGTGACAAGTGACAAGTGACAAGTGACAAAAAGAGAGGCTCCCTCTCCACCGTTAGCGGGGGAGAGGGCGGGGGTGAGGGAGCTCACTCGTCACTGGTCACTTGTCACCCTTCACGCTTCACCCTTCACGTATAATTTCGCTTCCTCCTTCAATCGCGCAAACCGCGGGACTTCAATGACAGCGCTGGCCAGAATCGGCATCACCATGGGCGATCCCTCAGGGGTGGGGCCCGAGATCATCGTCAAGGCCTTGCAGGAAATGTCTCCAGAGCATCGATCGGCTACGGCCGTGATCGGGAATCTGGACTTTCTCAAGCGAGCAGACAAACTGGTCGGTGCAAACTTAAGCTACACAGACCAATTCGATAATGCTCGCGGCGGCGTGGTGCCGGTTGCGCATGTGCCGACAAAAGATATGGCGCGGATCACCGACGGCCAGATCACTGAGGCAGGAGGCGAAGCCGCCTATCAATATGTCGCGAAAGCAGTGGAACTGGCGCTCGCCGGCAAGATTGCGGTCATCGTCACCGCGCCACTCAACAAAGGTGCCATGCATTTGGCTGGCCATCACTTCGATGGCCACACCGAATTGCTGGCGCACCTGACAGGAGCCAAGTCGTCTTTCATGCTGCTGGCCTCAGACAAGCTTTCCGCAGTGCATGTCTCGACGCATGTGAGTCTGCGTGGCGCCACGGAGCGTGCAACCACGGAGCGCGTCCTGGCTACCATTCGCGCCGGCAACGAACATTTCAAGGCGCTCGGTTTTGCCAATCCGCGCATCGCGGTCGCCGGACTTAACCCACACTGTGGGGAAGGCGGCATTTTCGGCAACGAAGAAATCGAACGGATCAACCGCGGCGTGGATCTGGCGCAGCAGGAGGGCATCAACGTCAAGGGCCCGATCTCAGGCGACACCGTTTTCTATCGAGCGCTCAAAGGCGAATTCGATCTGGTGGTAGCGCAGTTTCACGACCAAGGGCACATCCCGACCAAGCTCATCGCCTTTGACGAGACGGTCAACGTTAGCCTGGGCCTGCCGATCCGCCGCACATCGGTCGATCACGGCACTGCTTTCGACATTGCCTGGCAGGGGAAGGCGAGTCACGTCAACATGCGGGCAGCGGTTGCATACGCTCGCATGATGGCCGACCGGATGCCCGCACGCGCGGCTGCCTGAACGTACCAGGCAAATCTCAACGCAAAGGCGCAGAGGACGCTGAGTACGCAGAGAAAAGCAGCATGAGTTGATGTATATGCTGTCCCCGGAGATTTGGATGTCCCTATCAGACGCCTCGCCCTTTCTCCGACTGTCCCTGGTGATTTGTCCCCCTCTAGTATTTCTCTGCGTCCTCCGCGCCTCTGCGTTGGGTGTTGACTTGCCTGTTCGTCAAAAGTGAACCCAAAGGTCACCATCATCGCCGACGATCTCACCGGCGCGCTCGATGTGGCCGGTCCGTTTGCGTCGCGTGGTCATCGAACTTGGGTGGTCGTAGACGAAGCCGGATGCGAGCGGTCCGTGCTTCAGGGTGCGGAGGTGGTCTCCATCAATTCGGCCTCGCGCCACCTCGCGCCTGGCCTCGCAGCTAAACGCATTCGCGGGATCTCTGGACGCCTGTGCTCCCCGAGCACCGAAGTTTCGATCAAGAAGATCGACTCGACGCTGCGAGGGAACGTCGCTGCGGAAACGCTGGCAATGATGGATGCGGCGGGCCGGCCGAACGCCATTCTGGCACCTGCGTTTCCAGCACAGGGCCGCACGTTCGTGGATGGCGTCGTGCACGTCAATGGCGTTCCGCTCTCGCGCACTGGTTTTGCGCGCGATGCGCTTTCGCCGCCGCCGCTTCAGCCGCTCGACGCCGTATTCCGTAACGCTGCTCCGAGCGCGAAGATCTTCAAAGTGCCTGCTGAGGGGCCATTCGAACTGGCAGCAAGGGGCGAGGACCAGCGCGTCTTCGTCGTAGACGGCCAGAGCGAAGCCGATCTGCGGCACACTGTGGAAGCGTTGGGGCAACGTGTTTCGGACTGCGTCCTGGTCGGTTCCGCGGGCATTGCCGCCGCCGTCGCGCAAGTGTGCATGCCGTCGGGTCCAGCGCGCCAGCGGCCATTCGCTTCCGGTCAACTATTGGTCGTTGTTGGATCGCGCGCGGAGCAAAGCGCCCTGCAAGTCGACGCGTTGTCGCGGGAAGAGGGCGTCCAGATTTATGCCGCGCCCAATGGTCGGCTGGAAACGCTCGCTGCCCATACCAGCGATGCCCCCACCATCGTGCTGCGAGCGACCTCGGCTGCTGGTGAGAAAGAAGGCAACGCCGAAGAAGTGGCAGCTTCGCTAGCGCGACATACGGCGCGGTTGTTGCGCAGTCGCCCAATCGGGGCGCTGGTGGCTACCGGCGGCGATACCGCAATCGCTATTCTCCATGTGCTTGGCCAATCCGCCCTCGAAGTCATGGGTGATCTGCTGCCTGGAATTCCGTATTGTCGCTTGGGAGTGGACGGTCGACCTGTCTGGCTGATTACCAAGGCCGGAGGATTCGGTACGCGGGACACCTTCACCGAACTTGCGCGCCTGTTGCACTCGCCTCGTTAGATGTGTGCTGAGTGTGCCGTGCGCCTGAGTGCACCAGGCTGGAACCAGACGCAACGCAGCGCGGTCCATGCTAGGGGAGGCTGTGGTGGATGAGGAACGGACGCATGAAGTGGAGATTAATAGGCGCGCTATGTGCTTCACTGCTCTCGAGCGGAGCTCCGGCAGCCGATGCACAGAACAGCAACGTCAGACTCGGTCAGATCGGCATCAGTTTCTACGCCGTCACCGGAGGTGTTATCCAGGAAGTGTTGGAACGCCTTGGCCACACTGTCGAGGTCAGTCAGGGTAGTCACAGCCAGATTTTTCCGAGACTCGGTGCCGGCGAGATCGATTTGTTGGTGGCGGCTTGGTTGCCTCATGGCCACGCGATGTACTGGAAGGAATACAAGATGCGGGCGGAGGAACTCGCTGTCCTTTACCGGGGCGCGCGCTTCTACTGGATGGTGCCGACCTATATTCCAGAAACCGCGGTGTCCAGCGTGGAGGATCTCACCAAGGCGGATGTGTTGGCGCGCATGCAGCGTGAGATCCCCGGCACCGGCCCGGATTCCGGCTTGATGATTCAATCGACCAAGATGATGTCGGCCTATGGTCTCGATGCAGCGGGTTACGTGCTCGAGCCTGGCCCGCATGCACGCTGGATCGATCACTACGAGCGGGCGACGCGGGACGGTCGCTGGTTCGTCATGCCATTGTGGAAGCCGCAGTTCATCAACAAGATGGGAAACATGCGGCCGATCGATGAACCCAAACTGATCCTCGGCGAACCCAATACAGGGACATTAGTGGCCAGCAAAGACTGGGTGGCGCGAGCACCCCAACGCACCGTAGCAGTCCTGCGCCGCATTGACCTTGGATTGGATGCTGTGGCCGAAATGGACTACCTCGTTAACAAGGAAGGTAAGACTCCGCGCGAAGCCGCACGCGCCTGGATGACTGACAACCAAGAAATCGTAGACACGTGGTTGGCTAGTGTCCCGTCCCATTAGTTCGTGGCCGAAAACCGGACGAGAATCGACCTCATGCTGCGTTCCGAATCCTCACCAGGTGTGCGCACCGAAGCGCGGAGCAGGGGCCCCTTATTGGGGATGCGACCGCGAAGGTGTGCGTAAGAACGCGATTCCGCCGATGCGCTTTACATCCCGCTGCCGGGTCGCATCCCCGCGAGCGGGGCCCCTGCTCCGCCGTACGCGGGCGCACCTGGTTCCGGTTCGCGCCTTGCCTGAGGCCGATTTCGCCGATTTTCAAACCGACTCTGCTGTGCACACACTGGGCTATGACCACGCATTTCTTCAGGCAAGGGTTGTCCCACGAACCAACGGGACGGGACACTAGTGACTAGCACCCCCTTCGTGTGCCGGCAGGATCGGTTGTATCCCGTCGCCGGGTTCGCGGCAGTGACCGGTATCGTGCTGTATTTTCTTCTCTCGGTGCCGGTCCTGGCCGACACGGCGGCCACCGCAAATCCGCAAGTCGTGGTGGACGCTCGCCGTGACGGTGACGCCGTTTTGGTCGAAGCGCACTCGTCCCTGAATGCGCAAAGGCAGACGGCTTGGGATGTATTGACCGACTACGAGCACTATCCGCAATTCGTTCCGGACCTGACGTCGAGCCAGGTGTTGGCGCGTTCTGGCAACACCGTGATCGTTGAACAGAAGGGCGTGGCGGGATTTTTTCTGTTCCACTTCCCGCTCGAAGTGCGGTTATCGGTTACAGAATATCCGTTCGAACAGGTGACCTCTTCGGCGATCGGCGGCAATTTCAAGGATACGACCGGTGCTTACCAGCTCTTCGTCGAGGGGGAGCGATTGCGCGTGACATATACAGGGCGGCTGATTCCGACGTTCCGCCTCCCGCCGTTTTTCGGGGTTACTGCGATACGCATTGCGGTCGAAAAGCAATTCACCGGGCTGGTTCGGGAGATCCAAAGGCGCGAGGCTTTGCTTGCAAAGCCGAACCAGTGACCGCGGGCCTGGCGCGCTTAGAATCTCTTTACGTCTTCACAGAGCATACCAGCCGGCGTGTAAGATTCACCCCTCCATGACTCCGTACTGCATTGCATGTCCGTAGCCCGCTCGTCTGCTTCCGTATTCCTGTCTCCCGACAGCATTGCCATCGTCGGTGCGGGCGATCGACCGACCAGCTCCGGCGGGGCGGTTCTGCGTAATCTGCTCAAGTCTGGCTACCGCGGGCGGATCGTACCGGTTAACCCGAAGGGCGGCGAACTCCTTGGTCTGCAAGTAGCCGCGTCGCTGAAGGAAGTAAGCCCGGCCTGCGAACTTGCAGTGATCGTCGTGCGCCCCGATGGCGTCCTGGATGTCGTGCGGGAAGCTGCTGCGACCGGACATCGCAATTTACTGATCCTGCCTGGTGGCTTCGCGGAGGCCGGTGAAGAGGGCAAAGCTCGCGACCGCGAGCTTCGTGCGTTGGCCGACGAGCATGGGTTGAACATCGCCGGGCCGAACTGCGCAGGCACAATTGACCTGCTGGATGAGCAGCGGCCGTTTGCGGCGACTTTCTTTCGCGACCTTCCTCGGGCTGGAGGTGTTGCGCTGATTTCCCAGTCCGGCGCAATTGCCGAAGAGGTCGTAGCCTCCAGCCACACCCTCGGTATCCCGCTGGGCGCAATGGTTTCGGTTGGAAACGCCATGCAGTTGGGTCTGAGTGAGTATCTGGAGCATTTCGGCGCCGACCGGGCGTGCAAGGCAATTCTGCTCTATGCGGAGTCTTTCGGGGATGCGAAGCGGTTTCAGGCCCTTGCGCGCGCCGTGCGCAAGCCGATCATCGCGCTCATCGGCGGCCGAACTTCGATCGGCCGCGATGCGGCATTTCGCCATACGGGATCGACCGCGATGTCCAACCAGGACGCCGACGCGTTCTGCCGCGCGGCTGGGATCGTCCGGGTCAGCAGTTTGCGCGAGCTGATGTTGGCGGGTAAAGCATTCTGCGCGCATCCCGGAGGTATCGGGCGACGCGTGCTGTTGTTGTCCAATTCCGGTGGCCCGGGAGTGCTGGCGACTGATCAGTGCGTGCAGGAGGGCTTGGAGCTTCCCACGATACCATCCGCGTTGGTGCCGAGATTGCGCGCTTTCTATCCGCCGGAGGCGGTGGTCGCCAACCCGCTCGACCTGCTGGCTGATGCCCGAGAGGATCGTTTCGGCGGCACACTGGAAGCAGTTCTCGCAAGCGCTGCCGATGCATTCGATGCGATCCTGATCATTCACGTCGTGCCATTCATGGTCGATGCCGGTATCGTGGTCATGCGGCTCGCGGAATTGGCGCGCGATTCTTCGCTCCCGATCTTGCACTCCATGATGGGAACGCTGGAGCACAAGCGGCAGTGGATGATCACCATGGAACAGGCCGGCGTGCCCATGTTCGACAACGTCGAGGATATGGCGGCAGCGGCGGGGATGCTGGCGCGCTACCGGGCGTCAGCTGGTAATTCTTCTGGCAGTTCTTCCACGCAAAGCGCCACCACGCAAAGTCACTGACAGGAGACGACCGTGAAGCTGTACAGTTTCTCCCGCAGTTCGGCCGCATACCGGGTGCGTATCGCACTCGCCCTCAAGGGGCTCAGCTACGAGTACGCGAGCGTGAATCTTCCGAAGGGAGCGCAGTACCAACCCGAATACTCGGCAATCAATCCGCAGAATCTGGTGCCGGTGCTTGACGAAGGCAATCAGCTTTTATATCAGTCGCTAGCCATCATCCAGTACCTGGATGAGGTGTATCCGGAGCCGCCTTTGCTGCCGCAGGATGCTTTCGGACGCAGCCGCGTGCGTTCCCTGGCGCTGCTGGTGGCGTGCGAGATCCATCCATTGAACAACCCGCGCGTGCTCAACTATCTCACCGGCAAGCTGGGAATCTCCGAGGAACAAAAGCTCGAGTGGTACCACCACTGGGTGAAGGCAGGGTTTACGCCGCTGGAGAAGCGTCTGGCTGACGAGCCGGAGACCGGGCGCTTCTGCCACGGCGATGCCCCGGGTTTCGCCGACTGCGCGTTGGTGCCGCAGGTCGCCAATGCGAATCGTTTCAAGGTGGATTTATCCGCCTTTCCGACCATCGTGCGCATCAACGACGAGTGTCTGAAGCTGGAAGCCTTTCAAAAAGCCGCACCGCAGAACCAGCCGGATTGGGACTAGGCAACCGTTCAGTGGGGCATCCGGTAGATACATGTGAAATCTGTTATCGATCCCATCGATTGCCAAGCGGTTGTGCGCTTCCGCGAGGTGTTCCGTTGACGTAGAATGGGTCAAGCCGAACTGGGAGAATTCGACTGAAACTGAAAAGGGGCGCCTGCCCCAATTTAGGCTACCCAGGTCCAGGCACGGCGTACGCCCGGGGAAGCGTCCCAGCCGATCGGACAAACCGCCTTTGAAGGTGTTGCAATGAAGATTTCCACCAAGACCATTCCGCTCGTAGCCCTTGTAGTACTCGGTTTCTCGACGCTCCCAGCGCGAGCGGAGGGCGATCCGGCACCGACGATCCAGCGCGAACTCGCCATGCAGAAGTACAAGGGCTGCCATTTCACTGACGAAATGGGGAAATACCTGTACGAGTGCGTGAAGAAGAACGATGGTTTCGGTACGCACTGGTGCTACGACGAGACTCTGGACGTGTTCTGCCCGCCGCAATTCGAAGCGCGTAAGGCGGCGGAGGCTGCTGCTCCGCCCAAAGATAAGCCTACTAACTAAACTGCATCGACGGCGGTTGTCCCCAGGCAGCGCCGCAAACCGATCGCTCGTATGAATCCGCGTCCAGTGATAGTGCGCTTGGCCCGGCCGCTGGAAGCCGGTGACATTGCATTGATGTGTCGCGACCTCATCGAGCGCGGATTGGGATGGTCCTGGACGCGAGCCAAAGTCGCCAAGAACATGGCCAACCGCGACATAACCACCCTGGCTGCGTGTGACGGCAAACACATGATTGGTTTCGCCATGATGTATTTTGGCGACGATCATGCGCATCTCAATCTGCTTGCTGTCAAAACCTCCTACCAGCGCAGTGGTCTGGGCCGGCGCCTCGTAGCGTGGCTCGAGGAGTCCGCGCGTTGTGCGGGTATTTCGGCCATCCATTTGGAGGTGCGGGCCAACAACACAGCTGGACGGCGTTTCTACCGCGCGCTCGGCTTTCAGGAGGTGGCGCTATTGCCGCGCTACTATCGAGGAGTCGAGTCGGCGATCTGGATGGCCCGCGACCTTCGCACCCGCGCTGCCCAACCGCGCGTCCAAGGCCCTCAATCGACGTAGCGCAGCGCGCCTTTCGCCAGCAGGGCTGGTTCATCCCAGAATTGCAGTTTCTCCCCGCGCTTGACCTTATTCTCTGCCTCCGCCTCCTTCTGCCTGACCAGCTTTAGCTGAGCCGCTACACGCTGCGCTTCGTCCAGTGGCACCGCCACGACGCCGTCCCGGTCCCCTACGACAAGGTCACCGGGATGGATCGCAACACCGCCGCAGCTGACCGTCAGATTTATCGCACCGGGGCCCGTTTTGAACCCGCCGTTGGGTACGGTGCCGAGCGCGAACACCGGGACGCGCGCGGAAAGAATGCCCTTCACGTCCCGCACCAGCCCGTCGCAGATCACGCCTGCCACACCCAAACGCCGCGCCCAGTGCAGCCACAAGTCGCCGAGTTTGGCCGCGAGCAAGTCGCCGCCGCCAGCGATGACGACAACGTCTCCTTTCTTAACGAAATCCAGAATCGCCATCACCGCGAGAAGATCTCCAGGACTGCATAGCGCGGTTACCGCAGGGCCGCAACAATACATGTCCGGGGAGAGCGGTTTGATCCGATGATCGAGACAGCCACCGCTGTTGAATGCATCGGTCACGAAACCGGTGGGCGCACCCTTGAACGAGCGCATGAGCGCAGCGGAGGGTCGCACGATTTCTCGGCGAACGGTGAGAGCGACAGGGTCTCCAATCATGTTTCGATACCTGAGTTGTTGATTTGTCGAGGGGCGCTCTTCTGCCTATTGGTCCGGTGGCGCGCTGCGCGGAACGACGTCGACCAATTCGACCTCCCAGATGAGAGCCGAGCCTGGCGGCACGTCGTTTGGATACGGATACTTGTAGCCGTCGTAGGCGAGTTTGGGCGGGACGATGATGGTGCGCTTGCCGCCCACTTTCATATCGGCGATACCCCTCTCCAGACCGGGCATTACGCGTTTGAATCCGTACAGGAAGGTCAAGGACTCGCCGCGCGCCTCCGAGCTTGCAAACCGGTGGCCTTTGTTCTCCGGTGCACTCGGGTCATATAACCAGCCGGTGTAGCGAAGGACCACGTAGGCATCGGTCTGCGGGGCGCGTCCCGTCCCCGCGGTGCTATCGATGACCGTCAACTTGGTGGGTAGAGAGGCTGGAGCACTGGGCTCTTCGCTGTGCAAAACTGAAGCGGAGCAGGCTAGAGCGAGTACCAGGCAGAAGCGGGCGAGTACGGGTGCGGGCATGAAAGTCTCGGAGGCGGCGGCTAATACGATCGTGGCAACCGATTAAGGCATCGGAGCTTGGTCGGCATTATCTCCTAACTTGCACGGCGACTTGGATCCTTTGGCGAGTTGCATCCGCTTCAAAGCTCGAGGGGCGGCTCTCCGGTGGACGTCTTGAAAGGACTATGTTCATTCAGTTCATCCAGATAGCCGCTGATGCCGCGGGACTCACGCTCGAGAAAGCGTTTCACGGCAGTTGCGAATTGCGGGTGCGCCAACCAGTGTGCCGACAACGTTCGTGTGGGAAGGAGGCCTCGGGCGAGTTTATGCTCGCCCTGGGCACCCCCCTCGAACATCGCGATTCCGCGCGCGATACAGAATTCGATCGCCTGGTAATAACAGGTCTCGAAGTGCAAGCCCGAATAGAACTCGATGGCGCCCCAATAGCGGCCATACAGCGTGTGACCGTTGTGTATGTTCATGGCGCACGCGATCGGCTTTCCCTCGCGCTCACCCACCACCAGCAAGACATTGGCTGGCATCTGCTCGGCCAGCCTTCCGAAAAATGCGCGCGAGAGATAGGGCGTGGAATGATGCTGACGATAAGTGCGGTTGTAGCAGCGCGTGAAAAAATCCCAATCCGCTTCCGTCGCTTCATCGCCCGACAACCAGCGGAATTGGATACCCGCTTCGCGGACACGCCTGCGCTCCTGCTTGATCTTCTTGCGCTTGTCATGGCTCATGGTGGCCAGATAGTCGTCGAAGTCTCTGAAACCGGGATTCGCCCAATGGAACTGCACGCTCGAGCGCAGCATCAGCCCACGTGCCTTCAGTTCCTCCGCCTGTTCCGGAGGCGGGAAAAGGATATGTAGCGAGGAGGCTTCACTGTTGGCTGCCAACTCGAATGCCGCATCCAATAGACTACGTCGCCCGGCGGCGGTGGGAGCCAACAATCGCGGACCCGTGGCCGGGGTAAACGGGACTGCGCAAAGCAGTTTGGGATAGTAGCTGAGGCCGTGCTGCTGATATGCCTCTGCCCAGCTCCAGTCGAAAACGTATTCGCCGTACGAATGCGTCTTGAGATAGAGGGGCATCGCTCCGGTCAACGTCGCACCCTCCCACTGTGTGATATAAGCGGGTGCCCAGCCGGTGGAGGCGCTCGCGCATCCGGTCTCATGCAGCGCGTGCAAGAACGCATGACTCAGGAATGGGCTGTCTCCAGCCAGACGATTCCAGTCCTGTGGGGGAATCTCGGCCAGAGAGTCGAGGACGCGCACGTGTTTTGAAGGCATCAACTAGAGAAGACCGAGTCTTGCGTGCGCGAGCAAAGTGATCTGGGTCTTGCGCCGGAACGCGCAGGAGGCCCCACAAACTAGAACGCGTTCGATCCGGCGCTTATCCCGCTGCGGGGTCGTATCCATCGGCCAAGCCCGACACAACTTACTTCGCCCTCCACAGTTGCGCACGGGGGCGAGGACGCCGTGTAGCTCACGGCGCACGCATTTATCTCTCGTGCGGGAGTGTCTATACTGTCGCGGGTAGGGCTCAGACCGACGGCAGGTCCTTAAACTTGTGGGGTGCACCATGAAGAAAATCGAAGCTATCGTCAAACCGTTCAAGCTCGACGAAGTACGTGAGGCGCTCTCTGAGATCGGGGTCACCGGCCTGACCGTAACTGAAGTCAAGGGGTTCGGACGCCAGAAAGGCCATACCGAACTATACCGGGGAGCGGAGTATGTGGTGGATTTTCTCCCGAAAGTGAAGGTGGAGGTGGTTGTTGCCGACAAACTTGTCGAGACTGCCATCGAGGCTGTGATCAAAGCCGCGCGCACGGGCAAGATAGGCGACGGCAAAATCTTCGTCAGCAGCGTGGAGCAGGTTATCCGCATTCGCACCGGCGAGACCGACGAAGCCGCCGTTTGACCGGGAGCGCCGGGCGGAAATCTCAGCCACGGCAATTCGCGGCGAGGTTTCACATCGGGATCTCGATCTACGAGCCACGAACCACCAACCACGATTCACGAACGTCGAACCACGTAAGTCACTCATCCGGCGTATCGTCTCTCGCCTCGCACCGGGCGCCACTGGCCTGCAATAGCACCATCACCGCTCCACCGCCGCCGTCATTGGGGCGGGCTTCGCAGTAAGCCAGCACGGGAGCGCGCTGGGCGAGCCATCCAGCTACCTTGCGCTTGAGAACCGGCTGCCGGTTTTTCGAACCCCAGCCCTTCCCGTGGATTACGCGCACGCAACGCAGCCCGCGCCGATGCGCCGCGCTGAGGAAGTCGGCCAATAACTCCCGCGCCTCATCCGTGCGCAGGCCGTGCAGATCGAGTTGATCCTGCACTGCCCACACGCCTGAACGCAGCTTGCGGAGTATTTGGGGCGACATGCCTTGACGTAAGAACGCGAGGGCATCGCCGGACTCGAGATCCGCTTCGAGTGCCGGAGCATCGCTGAGGCTATCCTCCAGCACCTTGCGGTCGTCCGCCATGCGTTGGGCCGGGATGGGCGCAGGCCGAGGTGTCGGATGCAAAACCCGCCCCTTGTCTGGCAGTGGGATGGCATCCTTCACTGCCTGGCGAAAGACCTCGGCCTCTTCCTTGGCGCGATCCGCTTTAGTCGAAGGTTTGCTCATTTGGCTTCGAACCACCACCGACTTAGTGCCCGAGTTCGTCGAGATATCGTTCGGCATCCAGCGCCGCCATGCACCCACTGCCGGCGCTTGTCACGGCTTGGCGGTACACATGATCCTGCACGTCTCCTGCGGCGAATACACCTGGGACGCTGGTCGCTGTGCTATTGCCGGCACGGCCTCCGTGCGTGACGATGTAGCCGTTCTCCATCTCCAACTGACCTTCGAATATCTGTGTATTCGGCGTATGTCCGATTGCGATGAACAGCCCTTTGAGTTGCAGGTCGCGGGGCTGGCCGGCATGTGCCGGTTTGATGCGGATGCCGGTAACGCCACTGTTGTCGCCCAGCACTTCGTCCAATGTAGTGTTCCATTCGATGCGCACATTACCCCGCTGGGCTTTCTCGATCAGCCGGTTGGACATGATCTTCTCAGCGCGGAATTTGTCGCGACGGTGAACGACGGTTACGGTCTTGGCAATATTGGAAAGATACAGGGCCTCTTCTACGGCGGTGTTGCCGCCACCGATGACCGCCACGTCCTGGCCTTTGTAGAAAAAACCGTCGCAGGTGGCGCACGCAGACACCCCCTT
>Ga0105248_10003671_pt1 | contig 17013 bp, 9 predicted proteins | sample KBSS34metaG_FD_81524 | JGI IMG/M metagenome (GOLD analysis project Ga0105248, IMG submission 81524) | Switchgrass rhizosphere microbial communities from Kellogg Biological Station, Michigan, USA - KBS S3-4 metaG | ecosystem: Host-associated > Plants > Roots > Rhizosphere > Soil | place... | reverse complement strand
TTCATTTCAGGGTCAGGGTGTCGCAAACGATTTGCCGCCTCTTCTCGTTTAATATTGCGCTTCTCTATGTCTCGATTGCGCATAACTTGTTCAATCCTGCGAATGACGGGAATCATCACAAACATTGTGGCGTAAACTGCTAAGACCGGTGTCCACAAAAACCTGAAGTGTAATAGATGATTGAAGATGATAAACATCCACCAGGTGCCGAACAAATTTAAACCGGCAACCAGATAGATGCGCTTCAGCGCTTCGGGTGAGAGGTTGGAAAAGTTCCAGGTCTTTTCCTGGATAAAGTCTCTGTTGTCCAGGGCTGTGCTGTTGCTTTGTGTGTCTGTGGTTACTTGCAGCGATGGGAAAATATAGGCTATGCCGCCTTTTGCCGTAACCACAGGACGTCCTTCGAAGCGTGTCAGCACCGGCAAGATGCTGTCGTCGTCATCGAGCTCCGGCCCTATATATGGTGACAGCTGTTCTTTGATCACCACACCGCCGCTGTCTCTAATTGCTTGGGCGGCTAGTTGCCATTTTTCTTCATCGAGATGCAGATTGGGATCGCCGTCTCCGAAGAGGAAAGAAAAGCAATTGATGAAAAAGTTGCCTTTGCCCGGCATGTTGAATTTTGGTCGCTGGGCTAGCTTGGCACGCCATCCTACTGCATTTTGTGCACCTGTGCTGTCCCAGAATATCAAGTCGCGAAAAATGAGCAGACTGAAAAATTCAAATATTTCACCGAGTTTGAATTCTTCTCGATCGGAGCCAAGACTGCCGCCGATCACCGCAAATGCCATGAAAGCGGCAACAACAATTACCAGTGAGAAGCAGAGAAAAATACCAAATGATATTTTGAGCAGATAAAAGAAAACAGCAAAAATTTGTTTGCCCACGGCGGCGAAGAATGCCCTGATGCCTGTGGTTAGATAAATTGACTGGAAGGTGTTTTTGAAGCGGTAGGCGATGTCTCCGGCTTCTGAAACTTCAAGGTGGCCCCCGGTCTCCTGGGCAATTGTATTGAGCATGCTGGTAGCATTGTTGAGGGGCAGACCGGTTTTACTGGCCACGTCGGCGGCCGTCACCCGGTGACCCAGATCGGCGATAGCTTTGATAACTACTTGTTTTTCTTCGCGTAGCAAAGCCATCCGCTATTACTTCTATCAGTGAGCTGTAAGGGCGGCGACAGCCATAATGATAGCGATCATCGCGCACATGAGAGATTCCCCTGCCACCGCCCCTGATGCCACGGGCACGATGTAGAGTTCGGCGTTCTTCTTATTTATTTTTGCCCATATCTCGGCTAAAAGAGCGCCGATAAAAAAGGCCAGAGAGTTCTGGAATGGTACTACCCAGGCCAGGCCCAGTCCCATTGCCGAGGGGATAAAGGTGCGTAGTTTTTTCGGTGCCTTCTTATCGGCTATGGCCAGTGCGATGCCCAGGAGACCACCTATCAGCATACCCCAGCGCGCACTCTCGGGAACGTTCTGAATGCCTTTACTGAGAGCCATGGCTACAGCTTTCCAGACGTTGACCGAGGGCGGCTCAAACTTCTCCAGGGCAGCCACATCCGGCACCATCAGATACCAGGCCGGAATGATCGCCGCCACGCCAAAAAATACTCCGGAGAGCTGAGCAAGAAATTGTTTTCTGGGATTGGCTCCCAGTAGGTATCCGCTCTTCAAGTCAGTGAGAAGATCAGCCGAGCTGGAAGCGATATTGGCAGTTACCGACGCTGCCATAAGATTGGTCACCGTCACTCCCGGCGCCAGGACAGCCACGGTCAATTGAGTGATTTTGCCCATGGCGCTCATCGGTGTGATATCGGTCTCTCCCGTGGCCCGGCAGGCCACCAGAGCCAGGAAAAAGCTGAGTGTGACCGTGACAAAACCAACGTGGGGAGCGATTGAAAAAGCCAGGTACTGCAAGGCAATGCTGGCAATTGCCAGTGGCACTATACCTATTACAAGCCATTTCGTCGGTACTTCAATATCGGAGTAGTCGACGGCGGCCGTATCGGTAGCCTGATTTTCCGCTTTTTTCAATACACTCAAGCTGCGCAATATGGTCCGCCATTCCAGAGCCATGGCAGTCAGTCCCGAGGTGACCATGATCGCCGAACCTGTCCACAAAGACCATTCTTTGATCAGGCCATGGGGATTGCTTATCTGTCCCTGGGCCAGTGCATTGGGACCAAAAAAGAAATAGAGCAGGATGGCACTTGCGAGCATTGACGCTGAAACGCGCATACCGACCAGCATTCCTGCTCCGATCAAAAGCATGCTGGGTGAAAATCCAAATCCGGGAGTTTCTCCCATATTGACGTTCATCCAGCGAAAATTGAAGGGCAACAGTTCTGGAATTTTCAATTTCAGCGCCAACTGCCATTTGAATTCGCCATTGAGGAGCAAGCCATTTACCGCCGCCAGGGCCAGGGCAGCAACAAGAGAATAGGCTTGTTTGGTTGCTTCTACACTCTGCGCGTGCAGACTTTTTAGGGTTTGGGCCGCCGCCATTCCTGTAGGGAAGGCCAGCTTTTCCACATTGATCATCTGGCGTTTCATTGGTACGGCCAGGAAGACTCCCAGCAATGCCGAGACCACGGTCCAGGGCAAGACTACCGTCCAGGGTTGATGGTGGCCCTGAATCATGAGCAGGGCGCCAAAGGCCAGACCGACCGTGGCGCCTGTAGAGTATCCAGCCGACGATGCGGCCGACTGCATGCAGTTGTTTTCCAATATCGTCATGTCTGAGACATTGCGGAAGCAGAAGCGCACTACTTTCCAAATGACAAAAGAAAGGACGCAGGCTGTGATGGCGACGCCAAAGGCCCAGCCCACTTTGAGCATAGTATAAAGATTGGAGATGGACATAACCGCACCGAGCAGCCCGCCCATCAGCACCGCCCGCAGTGTCAGCTGCGGTACTTTGTCGCCCTGGTAGACATTTTTGTACCAATAGTCCTCGCTGCCGTCGTCACCTTCGACTACAAGTTTTGGCATGGCTTCAAGCGAATGCTCTCCCTGGCCGATTTCACCAGGAGTTGTAGCCAGATCGGGATTGTCTGAATCTTTATCGTTCAAATCGTTATCGCCCAAATTACTATCGCCCAATTTTGAAGTTTTCTGGGGCCATCAGTTATGGGGACCGTTGACCATACAGAAACTTTCGTTTTCCAATCCGCGCAGGGCGGTGGCTCTGGCGACGCGGCTTATGCCAAGCAGGAATGCCGCGGTGCGCAGGTCACATTCATTTGATTTGGCCAGTGTTTTGATTTCACCGTAGGCATCGAGCATCAAGAGCTTGAGTTCCTGGTTGACCCGCTCCAGGCGCCAACGGAACTGCTGTACATTTTGCACCCATTCGAAATAACTGACGATTACTCCGCCGGCGTTGGCGAAAATATCGGGGACGATGGGCACGCCCTTCTTGATCAAATATTCGTCGGCATCGGGGGTGGTAGGACCATTGGCGCCTTCGATAATAATTTTGGCGCGGATGTCCTGCACATTCTCGCCGGTGATGACATTGCCCAGAGCCGCTGGAATCAGTACGTCGCATTCGGTCAAAAGCAGCTTATCGGCCGCTATCGCCTCTGCACCGGCGAAGTCTTTGATCGACCCCTGCTCCCTGCTGTAGCGCATCAGCGCTTCTATGTCTATGCCTTCTTTGTTGTAAATTGCGCCGCTCAGATCCGATATGGCTACAATTTTGCCGCCGGCGGCATTGATAAAATGAGCCGTCCAGGAGCCGACATTGCCAAAGCCTTGAATGGCAAAAGTGGTTTTTTTGATGTCCATCTTGTGGTCTGCTAAAACGGCTTCGCAGGTGAAGTAGAGTCCCTGGCCGGTAGCTTGTTCACGTCCTTCGCTGCCACCCAGTTCCACTGGTTTGCCTGTCACCACCGCTGGTGTCCAACCGTGATACTTGGAATATTGGTCGACGATCCAGGCCATGGTTTGCGAATTACTGCCCATGTCCGGAGCTGGAATGTCCAGGCCTGGACCAATGATGTCATGAATTTCGTCGACAAAGGCCCGGGTCACTTTTTGCAATTCTGCGTGGGAAAGCTTGGAGGGATCGCAGTTAACGCCACCCTTGGCGCCGCCGTATGGAATGTTGGCAACAGCGGTTTTCCAGGTCATTAGCGAAGCCAGCGAATTGACCTCATCCGGGTCTACTTCGTGGTGGAAACGCAAACCACCTTTCATCGGTCCCCGGCTGTTGTCGTGCTGGACTCGAAATCCCTTGAAGACACCGAGTTCACCGTTATCCAGTTCGACTACAATTTCAACCTTGACTTCGCGCCTGGGCGTCATCAATACTGTCTCGATTCGTGAGCCCAGGCCAAGCTGTTTGGCGGCTCTCTGGAAATAGTGGTTAGTCGCTTCTGAAGCTCGCATCTTGGCCCCCCATTAGTCACCTAATAGGTTAGCACTTTAGCTTGCATAAACGAGGCTATAGTTAGATCGCGCCCAGGGCATAAGGTGCGCTGGAGCGGAAGAGATATGAGGCCCGTGAGGCAGCTTGGTCGGCACTGTAGACGTGGGTCTTTTTGTATTCGTCCACCTGCTGGTGGACAAAATTGATACGGTCCTCAGGCGACATCGCCGGGACACGAATAACTTTGACATTTCTGCTGCTGTAGCAGTTTTCCAATACAGCGGAAATTTCGTGGGTGAAGGCCAGATTTTCTCTGCGCACGTCGTTTTCGTCGAAGAAGTTCAGGGGCTCGACCAGGAAAGCCACAGCGTACTGCGAGGCGTCGAGCGAATCAAAAACTTGCGGGATCGGCATCTTATCGACTACATAATAGGCTTCGCCGTCGAACAGGCCGCGGTCCAAAATAATCGGTGTATTGAAATCCAGAATGGACGCTTCGGCTGATTGCTGCCGTCTCAGTACTTCGACCTGAAACTTACGTCTGTCTTCCCAGGGCAAATACTTGCCTTCCTTGATGACCTGGGTGGCGATTTCGTGGATGACTTTGAAGTTGCGATTGGCCAGGCCGTTGACTATCGTCGTTTTGCCTACCGAAGGACCGCCCGTAATTACAAATTTCATCCCAGATACCACCGATGCAAGATTTGGAGGTTGTAAGTATTCTTTGAGAGTAAGTAAATTCCAGGCCATAAACAAGGTGAATTATCTAAGGTTCGACCTTATTTTTGGGAATATCCCCACCCCTGACTAATGTGGATTTAGTGCCTGTTGCCTACCGGTTTTGTCCGGGGAGAGTTTAGTATTAGTGTAGTTCTAGCCGTTTCAGCAACTGCGGCATCGTTTGTATGCCCACCTGGTCGCCGGCTTCGATGGCACGCTCGGCGTCTTTGATGCTAGTTGATAGCAACTTAATGCCGGAGATTTCGGGGGCTATGACCATGTCGGCCTTATCCAGATCCTTCTTCTCGACCGATGAAAGCAGCAGTTCCAGACTGCGGTCGGCTGAGCTGCCAATCTTGCGGAAGTGGGATGGGGTCCATGTATCGAAATTTCCATAGGTGTCGACGGCCAGTACAAAGGCGTTGTCCATGCGATCGGCCATAGTTCGCGCCTGTAGCGACGGTAGGTTGGCCACTGGTCCACCATCTACAAGGAGGTAGCAGTCTCTGGCGTCGTCCTTGATCGAGCCCGGCAGGCGTATGAAGGTGTTTTTGGTCATGAGCACAGGCCTGCGCAAATAGGGTATGGCACAGGAGGCCTGAATGGCCCGGCCCAGATTGCCTTTGTTAATAGATACGGGTTCGGCGCTCAAAAGGTCGGTGCACACCGCCTCAAATTTGATCGGTAAACGTTCTATATCTAGGTTGGGATTCCCCTTATTGGGCTCCAGATGTTTTACCTTTTTGTCGATGAATGCAGCAAAACGATTACCGTGATAAAGGCCGTCATAGGGGTGATGGCCGAAGGCATGCGGAATGTACATTAGGGGGGCCACGACCAGACGAAATATCACTGGAACAGTAAGGTAGGAGCGGATCAGGGCCTTGCTCAGAAGCATTGTCTCTATTTCGTCCGGCGTCAGGCCGGCGCAATAGAGGCCGCCTATCAACGCACCAATACTGGTGCCGACTATGCCGGAAATTTTGACATGATTTTTTTCCAGTTGTCGCAGTATACCGATGTGCGAGGCACCGCGGGTGCCACCACCACCCAGACAGAGAACTAGCTGTCGCTGTTGTGTTTTCGGCTTCGTCGCTGATTGGCCTCTAGACCCGTCTTCTGCCCGGGCGGCATCAATTGCCAAAGTGTTGGCCAATGCTAAGACTGCCGTAATAAACAGGATAGATTGGGCACTGTGGCGGACTCGATGGAAAAGTGTCATGATTGTAAAGTAACCCTGGCTTGAGGAGACGATTTAATTATTGAGACAGGGGTTGGCAAATGTCCTCTTTTCTTAACTTTAATGAGCCAAATCGTTCTTTAGTATGAGGTACTGACATGTGTCTGCATGCTATAAATACAGTTCTATAATCGTGCTCTGGGTGTCGGCTCGCTACCCAAGCAGGACATTTGAGGGGGCACTATTTTGGATTCATTGCAATGGATAAACCTGGCTAAGGTAGGCGAATTCGCTGCCTGGTTTATGGGCACTATGCTCTACCTGGGTATGGGGATAACCCTCGGTTATCACAGACTGCTCACGCACCGCTCCCTGAAGGTTCCCCGGTTCGTTATGTATTTCTGGGTGGCCGGAGGTTATCTGGCTCTCATGGGCGCTCCCATCAGTTGGGTTGCGGTTCATAGACTGCATCATCAGCGCTCTGACCAGGACGGCGATCCGCATTCACCGCGGGACGGCTTTGAGCACGCACTGTACAAGTGGATGTTCACCATGCACGATCGTCAGCCCTCGGAAGAAGTGCGTAAGCAAGTCCCTGATTTGATCGACGATCCCGTACTCAAACTATTTGGCATCGATCACTCGGCAAAACAAGCTCAACTCTGTTTGTGGGTTAACATCTTTGCTCGCATCCTTATTCTGGTAGCTTTTGGACCGGTGGCATTTGTGGCCAATCTTCTGGCTTCAATCACTGTTTTCTGGAGCCCACAATTTGTAAATACGGTTTGCCATTTACAGAACCACGGTTATCGCAATTTTGAAGTGCGTGACGACAGTCGCAACGTTCCCTGGGTTGGTCTTCTGGCTATGGGTGAAGGTTGGCACAATAACCACCACGCTATGCCTCGCTCGGCCCGTCACGGTATCAGATGGTTCGAATTTGATATCACCTGGTGCACTATCTGGTTGATGGAAAAACTTGGTCTGGCTACCGAAATTGTGCGTCCCTCGATGCAACCCCAGTCGGCTATGGATGCAGCTAAAGCTGCAGCTGTAAATTTCCGTGAGGAAGGGGCTGAGCTGGTTAACAAAGCCAGAGAAGAAGGCGCCGAACTGGTCAAGGCCGCTGAAACAGCCATCAGCAACGCCGCCGCCAATGTCATGCCGACACCAAGCGAAGTGAATCAATAAAGTAAAAGGCGCGAGATGTGCCTTGTACAAGAAACAGAAAGAGCGCTGACACTTTAATGTGTGAGCGCTCTTTTGTAATGGCTTTTCGTTGGCTAGTGGCTAGTTTTTTGCCTTCCAGATAGGGTCCTGGAAGTTGCCGTCTTTGCCTTTGGCGGCCTTGGGCTCAAACCAGCGTGTCATTGTCATTTTCTGTTGGGTGTAGAACTGGATGCCTTCGGAGCCCTGGATGTGCAGGTCGCCGAAGAAAGAGTTGTTCCAGCCGGTGAAGGGGAACCAGGCCATCGGGGCCGGCACGCCTACGTTGACGCCGATCATACCGGCGTTGAAATGACGTTTGAATTCTCTGGCGCTACGACCGGAATTTGTATAGATTACCGCTCCGTTGCCGTAGGGGCAATCGCGGCCAACCGCCAGCGCCTCTTCCAGGTCTCCGACTCGCACCACTGATAATACCGGTCCGAAGATTTCTTCTTTGACGATGGTCATATCTGGTTTGGCGTGGTCGAAAATAGTCGGTCCGAGGAAGAAGCCCTTGCTTTTGGCTGCTTCGACCTTACGGCCGTCCAGGGCCACTTTTGCGCCCTCGCTTTCGCCTTTTTCGATTAGACTTTTGACTTTGGCCAGGTGTTCGGCGCTGACGAGAGGACCCATATCAGGGTGGCTGCCGCCGTCTGTCGGACCGACCGACATCTTGCCTGCGGCCTGCACCAGATGTGGTATCAGTGCTTCGGCTGCATCGCCGACCGGCAAGGCCAGACTGCCCCCATGCAGCGCTCACCGGCACAACCAAAGGCCGAGGCCTGCAGCGCTTGCACGGTTTGCTCCATGTCGGCATCCGGCATGATGATGATGTGATTTTTTGCGCCGCCTGCGGCGTGCACACGTGCGCCGTTGGCCGTGCCGCGGGTGTAGATGTATTTGGCGATGGTAGTCGAGCCGACAAAGGAGACGGCTTTGACGGTCGGATGATCGAGAATGGCGTCAACACAGTCTTTACCGCCGTGCACGATGTTGAATACACCGTCGGGCAAGCCTGCTTCTTTGAGTAGATCGGCAATCATCATGCTGGTCAGGGGCACACGCTCGGATGGTTTGAGAATGAAACTATTACCGCAGGTGATGGCGATTGGATACATCCACAAAGGCACCATAGCCGGGAAATTGAATGGTGCGATACCGGCGCAAACACCAATCGGATGGCGCATAGTTTCGCAGTCCACGTTGCGAGCAATGTTTTCCATACATTCGCCCATCATCAGACTGGGAATGCCGCAGGCAAATTCCACTACTTCAATGGCGCGCTGGACAGAGGCTTTTGCCTCCGGCAACGTTTTGCCGTGTTCGCGGGTCACGCATTTTGCGATATCTTCATAGTGGGTCTCCATCAAGTGTTTGAACTTGAACATCACCCGGGCGCGCTCGACGATGGGCACTTCTTTCCAGAGGAGAAAGGCTTCGTAAGCGGCTTTGCAAGCCTTGTCCAGGTCGTCTTTGCCACCTAGCGGTGTTTTGGCTATGACTTCGCCGGTAGATGGGTTGTAGACCTGTTGATATTCAGTGGCGCTGGAATCCACCCACTGCCCGCCTATGAGCAGCTTGCACACTGTGCCTGTACCAACGCCCACGCTCGTTTTTGTCGCCACCATGAGCTTTCCCCCCAGTGCCTTGATCAGTAAGACTTGGCAAAGGATATACCTTTGGCCCGGTAAAGACAATCCTTTATATGTCTCGAAATTCGCTATGCTGCAAAGGCAATGCCTGGGCCCGAGCCCGTGCTCGCGCCTGCTTGAAAACTTTCTAACGGAAGTACAAACCTGTCTCTAGACTGCTTGGGCCGGAGCTAGAAGCCGTTTGACTGAGCCTTATCCGTAGCCTGTTGGGCAAAGGACTGGGCCTGGCTGGCCATGGACTGGGCCTGACTGGCCATGGTCTGCAGTTCGGGGTTATTGCTGTTTGCCGCCAGCGACTGGGCTCCAGCCGCCGCCGCTGTGGCACTGGCCGCCGATGCACGGGCTTCGCTGGCAGCGGACATCTGAACGCTCCGATTGGTGCTGTTCATCGCCGTTTGCATTGAGGTCTGGGCCTTCTGTGCAAATGTTTGAGCCTGGGTCAAACGGCTCTGCACCCGGCTGGAAACAGATTGTGTCTGACTGGCTGCCTGGGAGCCAAATTGGCTGGTTTGATTTCCGGTCTGATTTCCTGTTTGGCTTCCGGTCTGGTTAAACGCTTGTTGTGACTGCATTGACGGCGATTGCGCCGGCGTGCCCAGTCTCTGCTGGCTCACCTGTTGCATGCGCCCGCCCTGCGAACCCTGTGAAAAAGGATTGGCCCGTCTCATATTGGATCGACCGGCGTTTGGTGAATTGATTGGATTTTGAAATCCGGCATAGGCACCGGATGTGTCCTGCCCGCCGCCTTGTCCACCACCTCCAGCAAAGGACTGTCCGCCTCCGCCTCCGCCCGGGCTTTGACCGGGTGAGCCCTGATTGCCAAAATTCTGGCCGCCCTGGTTCATGTCGACAAAGTCTTGATTGCCGTTGTTCTGGCCACCGTTCTGGCCGCCGTTCTGGTTACCGCCGCCATTTTGCCCGCCGCCGGTGTTCGTGCCCTGATTGGGAGTAGCACCCATGTTGAGTGGTCTATCCTTGGGGAAAATTACAAACTTACCTTGCTTGGCTGTGCCGAAGGCATCAGACGTGGGATCGAAGGTCATCGTGCCGCCGGTGGCGCCGCTGCCCGCATAGGGGTCTTGATACTGGCCACTACCGGTGGTGCCACCGTAGTTGGGGCCGCCGGTGCCGTAGCCGCCGTAGCCTCCCGTCTGCTGCCCGCCTGGTGAGTAGACCTGGCCGGGCGGTGGTTGGTCAAAGCCATAGGAGCCACCGCCGGTATTGCCTGTGTAAGTCCCGCCGGTGTTGCCTGTGTAGGTCCCGCTGCCGGTTGTTGAGCCGCCGGCGCTGCCCGTGTAGTAGGGATCGTAAAAGTCGCTCTGGGCTTGAGCCGGTGTCGTATGCGACGTCAGCATCACGGCCCAGACCAGGGATAGTCCAAAGCCGGCCAGTATGCTGTTTAGAGTTTTGGGTTTGCCTGCAGTCATCTATTTATACCGTTACCCGGCTTTATGTAGTTCGCTTGTCTCAGGTTTCTACACTTCTCTGACGTAGCTTGCGAAGCTGATCATCATGGGTGAGTGCAGGAACCTCTCCACCCTTGAGTGTAACACCGACTTTGTCAGCCATAAATCCCAGTTTTCGTAATAGCCACATGTCTGGCCGCTTTTTTTGCAAACTTTCTCGCAAATGACGTATGTTTCTCAGGAATTCGCCGTCATCGAAGGTGCGAATGCGCTCGAATCCGCCGGCCAAACCTTTGGAGCCGTGGTTGCAGTGCAAAACCTGAACTATGTTGGAGACGAGTACCGGACCCAGAACCGCGACCGACAGACCGTCGCCTTCGCTTTGCAGGAAATCCACCTGCAGCCAGGTGCGTGCCGTAAACTTGGCCTTAAGGACTACCGGCTCACAAATCAATGAGTTGAAGGCATCGGGACCGATGTCCCGCAGGCACGCTGTGCGAGCATAGGCAAATGCATCTTCACGGCGGGTGCAGAAAAAACTGTAGCTATTGCGCCCAGGCTCCAGAAAACCGGTTTTGTTGATTTCCCAGCGTCTGTAGCAATTGGTGCCGTGGTAGAGGAAAATCTCATTATTTTCCGCGTCATAATCCACATCCGAGCGACTTGCGGCAAATTCCACAAGCGGCGGTGGCGCTTCATAGTGCGGTAAGTTTTCCAGGACTTTTTCCCCGTTTTATGCCTAAGGCATATACTCGGCTTAGGGCTGAGACACACTCACTCTTAGTCCTATTCCCGTTCAACTGACGAACCTAACCCGCAAGTTGCCGTGGGCCAGATTATTTATCGGAAGTATGATTTTGTAATCGAACTTTGGAAGGGTGCCCGAGGCTAAGTACTGGCCCCGGTTTCGCACTTATTCCATATGTTTTTCCCTGGCGCTCTGAATGGCATTGGTAGCCTCTTGCAGAGCTTGGCGCACTTTGCCGATATTGGATTCAGCAGCTTCACGAACCTGAGAGGTCAGGTCGGACCGCTTGTTGCTCAGTTCGCCAATGAGATGTTCGCCTTTGCTTTCCAGTGATTCGAGGTTCTGCTCGATGGTACTGGCGAGCTGTTTACTTGCCTCAGCCTTTAGAGTTGCCAGCTTGCTTACGGCATGGTTGCGCTCTTCGGCCAGCTCGGGTTCGCTGTCTACAGTCGAAGCTTCGGCCAGGTGTTTGAGGGCATATTCGCTGTCGGCCATACGGCGTTCCGTTTCGCGAATTTTGTCGCCCACTTCGCGGGTGCGCACCATCAAATCGCTGCTGGCGCGTTTGAAATGGTCTTCCACCCCGGCTTTGATGCCACGGCCGGTCATTTCCACTTCCTGCACGCATTCATCAGCTACTTTTCTCAAGCTCTCGCCGGCGTGATTGGTGCCCTGTTCCAGTTTGGCTACTTCGGCGTCGAGACCGGAGTTGGACTCATTGGCTATTTGTCTGGACATGTCGGCAATCATCGTGCGGATGATTTCTTTTTGTTCGTTCAGACGGGGCAGGAGAGTTTCAGTTAGAAGATGCTTGGCCTTTTGGGCGATCGCCATTTCGGTAACTGCGATTGTGTGGGCAACGGTTTGCTCCAGCTCAAACTTCGTATTCTTCAGTTTTTCGCAGGCTCGTTCAAGAGACGTCTCGATTTCTTCCACCATCGAACGCATGTTGCGATCAAGTGAGCTGGAAATGGAGCTGGTTTCTTCGTTCATACGCTGTTCGAAGCGATCGAAGCGCTGAGCCACTTTCTGGTTATACTGATCGTGGCTTTCTTTGAGTTGAGCCAGAATATTTTCTGAAAGATCGGTCAACTCTTTGTTGCGACTGTCGATCAAATGATCCAATCGGGTTCTGACCGTTTCGGTCAGTTTGTCCAGCTCCTGCCTAAATCCTTCAGAAGACCGGCTTACTTCTTTGGTCAAGAAAGCCTGTTCGCTGTCCAATCTGTCCCAACCATTCTGGGCAATTTCTTCAATAGCTGATTGCGCTTCGCTGGCGTCTTTGGCCAGATTGGTCTGGACATCGGCGGCCAGATTATCGAGCTTGAGTTTGAGCTCCGAGGCCAGGGTTGATAGATTTGTCTCCGCTTGCTTTTCGACATCCTGAGCTTCTTTTACCAGGGTGTCCACTTGCTGGCTCAGTCTGCCGCGTAGTTCTTCGGCGCGCGAAGCCATCTTGTTGGCGGCTTTGGCCACCTGCATTTCCAGCTTGCTCATGAGCGAAGTCATTTCGTTCATCATCAGGCGCGCGTCCTGACTGCCGGTACCGGTGGCGGCGGCCGCGTTGAGCGGATTCGCAAGTGAATCGCTAGTGCCGGAGGTTGCCTTGGCTGGAGCAGCCGGTTTAGGTCTGAATGGCAGGGCTGTGTTGTTGGCGCTGCTGGACGTGCCTGTGGCTGTTCCCTTCGTTGTATCAGAGTCGGCAGGAACTTTGGGCAGAGCGTCGGAGCTGGCGGTAGAGGCTTTACCCGTCGCCGCGGTGCTTGTAGGCTCGTCCGTCGTAGCTGCTTCGGACACCGCTTCCGCGGTCGCCTGTACTTCGGCCACGGTATCGGCTGCTTGCGCGGGCAGCACTGGATTGTCAACGCCGCTGGCGGTTTTGCTGCGCAGGGGGCTGGAGTAGTCGCGCGGGCGCACTCTAGGTTGTTGCGCATCGCCGGAAAGTTCAGACGATGCTGGTGCAGATGTTGGTTCTGGTGTGGTTACTGGCGAGGCTGGAGCCTCGGTTTGTGACGCGGGGACGGCCGGCATATCAGTATATGAATACGAATATGTGGTGGACGAAGGGGCAGGAGTTTCAGCAGGTTTCACAGGTTCGGCCGTCGGCGCGACTGCTGCTTCCGCACCGGATACGGTGGCATCGACTTCGTCGGGAGCGGCGAAGAGGCTTTCGCCCGGATCTACAGCCGACCACATGGCGCCGCTGTTCAATGGCGTTCTATCTGCTGAGTACGTACTTTCGGCGGGAGCCCAGGTATCGGCGCCGGGTACAGCTTCCGCTGCTGCCGGCAAATTGGTCTGAGATGCCGTCGGTGATTTCTGTGCCGGCAGATTGGTTTGAGAAGCTGTCGGTGATTGCTGTGCCGGCAGATTGGTTTGAGAAGCTGTCGGCGATTGTTGTGCGGCGAGATTGGTCTGCGATGTGGTGGGTGAAGGCTGCGCCGGCATGTTAGTCTGAGACGCAGTCGGAGACGCAATCGGCGCTGGCTGTGCTGCTAGATTGGTCTGCGAAGTTGTCGGTGATTGCTGGGCTGAAAATTCACCGGTCAAATGGTTGAAGAGCGAATTGGGCTGAGGTTCGCTGCTCTCGGGAATGGCAAAGGCGCCAAGCTCCTGAGCCTGTTGGCCCGGCGCGCCCACTTGAGGCAAGTCGGTGCGGGAAGTACTTGCAGCCGAGGGTTGCGCGGCTGCTTCAGCGGCAGCTGAAGTCGGGGTGGGCAGAGCGTCCAAGATGCTCAGACTGGGCACCGCCGGCTCACTGTCTGATTGGGATTGCGCACCAGATTCGTCCAAAGATCTGACTTTCTCGGGCACCGGCAATTCACCGCCGGCTGAGAGCATACTGTCAAAGGACGTTTCGGCCTTCTTGCCTGCTGTCGGATCGAAGGTCGTTGGCGCAGACCAACTGGGATCGGGGGGCGGACCGGTGATTTCTTCCCGGGGCGTCTCGTGCACTATGGCGTCGGGGTTTGTTTCGAGGGTACTGCGCGCGGCATTGGCGAAAATGTCGGCATCAAAGTTGGGACCTTCTTCTGCAGGTTCAGATTTGTACTGGCTGGGATCAAGCTGCCAGCTGTCTATTTTGGCAATTTCCGGTTCGGAGATTTCGCCTTTGACATATTTTTGGAAGTGTTCGTCGCCGAAATATTCTCTCAAGCGGCTTTCTTTGCCTTTGTCGCGCTCGGAGCGTATTTGTTGCTCTTGGGCGATTTCTTTTTCCGCGGCTTCGACCGCAGCAGACCCTGCATGACCTTGCTCCCAATCGTTCATAAATTGATTGGAGAAGTCTTCTTTAGGAGCGGGCGGGGGCGGCGCTTCTTCTACCATAGGAGCGGTCGCGGCAGCCTGAGGCGCAGCTACCGCCTCGTGCGACATGATAAACCACTCGGGCACGGCGCCTTTTGCTTGACCGTTGCCGCTGGGCGCTGGAGAAGCAGGCGAAGCTGTCGTAGCAGGCAGGCCTGTCATAGAAGTGTTGGGAGCCGGACTGGATGGAGCGGGAGCAGGCGGCGGAGGCGCGGGGGGCTGCATCGCCGGCGTATCTGTCATAGACGACATACCTGTCATAGCAGGCAAGCCTGTCATCGAAGTTGTAACTCCGGGGATCGGCAGGCTGTCCATACTGGAAAGACCAGTGAATGATGTGGACGGTCCTGTGGGCGGAAGCGTATCCATATTATTGAGTGGATTTTGAGCACCATACTGTTCGCTCGGGTCTTGCCCTGAGCCTGGTGTCAACCCTTGGCCGAAAGGAAGGCTGGGCAGATCGGCTGAGCGACCGCCTTCGGCTAGATTTTCAAAGGCCATAGCTTGCTGTGGCGCGCCCTGTTGCGGAGCCAGGGCCGAGAGCAGACCCATGCCGAAATCCCCAAAACTGGAGCTGGGTTCCGGTGCTGCCAAAGGCTGAATCGGGCTCTCGTAATTGAGCTGTACCGGCGGTTCCGGTGCCAGCGCTGAGAGATCTATGTTGCCGGCTTCGGTGGAATAGTTGTCTTGTAGATGAGCGACATCGGCCAGGGGATCGACGCTGTAGAGTGATGCTTCGGCCATGGCAGGCGCTTTGGCCGCCGGTGCGCTGTCTTCTTCCGAGCGCACAGGTACGAAGCAAGATTTCATGATGGCTTTGCTTTTGTCTTCCTGCCGGCCTTCAGGCGTGAAGATCATGTGGCAAATCGAGCCGATATCAATTAGCTGTTTGCCGACCTGGGTGCTGAGTTTGGCGCCGAGTTGGGCCAGGAGAGCCAGGGCAGGTTCTTGCAAGGTTGCGCCTTCCACCGCCAGCGTACGGCGCGAGCCACCCTTTGCATATTCGGAGCCGAGCTTGTATAGAGCTTTTATGGCATTGTCGTCCATTTTTTGGATCGGTCTGGCCGCCAGATAATTAAAGTCGCGACCGTCTAGAATGGCCTTCATAGCTTTTTCTAGCAGAAGGGTGTCCAATACTCGAAATTCGTAAGCTGAAGGAGTGACTATGACGGCAACACATTTGCCGTCATCTTTGCTGACTACGACGCAGAGATCTTTGACACGGAATGTTTCACCCTGATCTTCGCCACGCTTGGAAAATGATGAGAGCCCGGCGGGAGCGGCAACCGGCTCAAGACAAAAAATGAGATAGCCAGGCTCGTACTGGGTGCTTTCATTCACGGCCCAGTCGTCGGGCGAAAGCGGTTTGTGACGATCAAAGGTGCGCAAAAAACCTTTTACGTCTGGGATTCTTAGGTGATTTTGACGAATCATTGAGTTCATTGCTAGTTGGCTTCTCCGGCGGCACGGGCTATCTCGCGCAGAGCGTTATTTTTTTGCTCGGCGATCATATCTAAAAGTTTTTTGCTTGCATCTTCGATTTCACCGCGGGCGCTGGTGCTGTCGGTGGTGATTTTAAATAGTGATTGGTCGTAGGCGCCCTTCATATCGCTATCTACTTCATTGGCAATAGCGGTGAGGTTTTCCTTGGCTTCTTTAGTCAGCTCTTGCAGGCGCGATTCGAAGGTGTTTTTGATCGAGATCAGCTCGTCTCTAATTTCGTTTATCACTTTTGATTTTGCTTCTGAGAGTTGGCGTCTGACTAAGTCGCTCTCATTGACTTTGCTGTTGATGCGACCGACGAAGGCCTGCATATCGAGCTGCATGCGCTCGGTTACTTCGTCGCATTTTTTCTTGATATTCTTTTCGCCTTCACGGGATGCTACCCGCAAGTTGCTGACGATTTCATTTGTATCATCGCGCAATTGTTTGGCAGTATCAGTGCCCAGTTCTTGCACTTGCTCTATGGTGCCCTGGAACTTCTCGTTCAGGGCTTGTTTGTTGGTCTCCACACAGGCCGAAAAGATTTCGTTTATATCTTGTTCGATATTGGTCAATATTTCGTCGATGCTAGTGCTGAAAGCATCACTGTCATTAGCAAAATCTTCCTGGCCCTCTTTGGCGTAGGATTCCAGTTTTTCAAATTCGATTTTGAAATCATTGTTGAGGCGTTGCATCAGGGTAGAGAAATGACTCTCGATGTTGTTTGCCTTCTGCATATAGTTGCGAAACAGAGCGCTATTCGACTGCTTCTCACTACCGCGCGACTCCCATAGAGAGTGATCCAATTTTTGCTGTAGTGTATTGGAGAAGAAACTCGACTGCGAACGCAGACGCTGGCCGCTCTGATAGTGCTGGGTTTGCAGCTCGGACACGGCGCCTTCGGCCGAGGATGAATAGTGATCCGATGCGCGCAGA
>Ga0105248_10003665_pt1 | contig 17036 bp, 20 predicted proteins | sample KBSS34metaG_FD_81524 | JGI IMG/M metagenome (GOLD analysis project Ga0105248, IMG submission 81524) | Switchgrass rhizosphere microbial communities from Kellogg Biological Station, Michigan, USA - KBS S3-4 metaG | ecosystem: Host-associated > Plants > Roots > Rhizosphere > Soil | place... | reverse complement strand
GCTTCCGGTCGTTGCTGCGGCAGTTCGCGCTGGCGCTCATCGTGGCTGTTCCGCTGGCAGCTGCGGCGGCATCGCAGCAGACCTTTGCAACGCCGGAAGCAGCCGTCGATGCGTTGGCGGCGGCGCTCAAGTCCGACAGCGACGAGGCGATGCTCGCGCTCTTCGGCGACGAGTACCGGGACCTGATCCTCCAGCCCGATCGGGCGGCGACGAGCGCGAACCGGGCGCAGGCGCTGGCTGGGATGCAGACGCTGCGTGTGCTGAAGGCGCCCACTGCAGATCGGCGCGTACTCATCATCGGCGAGGAAGCGTGGCCCGTGCCGATACCGATCGTCCGTATTGGAGAGCGCTGGCGCTTCGCCAGTGAGGAGGGCGCGGAAGAAATCGTCAACCGACGCATCGGCGGGAACGAGCGCAATGCAATCGAGGTGCTGCGTGCGTACGTCGACGCACAGCGCTCCTACGCGAGCCGCGACCGCGATGGCGACGGCGTGCTCCAGTACGCGCAGAAAGTTGCGAGCACGCCTGGGAAGCAGGACGGCCTTTACTGGCCGGCGGATGAGTCCAAGGGCGAGGAACTGAGTCCATTCGGACCGTTGCTCGCGGCAAGCGCGGATTATCTCGCCGGTCACAAAGCTGGCGACCCATTTCGTGGCTACTACTTCCGGATCCTGACGCGGCAGGGAAACAGCGCGCCTGGCGGAGCCTATAGCTACATCATCAACGGTCGCATGATCGCCGGGTTCGCGATGGTCGCGTTCCCGGCCGAGTACGGGAAGAGCGGGGTGACGACGTTCATCGTGAGCCACAACGGCAAGGTCTACGAGAAGAACCTCGGCACGGATTCCACTTCGCTCGCCGCAAAGATGACCACGTTCGATCCGGGCGCGGGCTGGAAGGAGATTTTGCAATGAGTACCGGCCGGTATCGCCTTTCACGATTCGCCGGGTTCCGTGAAGGACAGCTCATGGAAGTGGAACACTTTAACGTGCGCGTCTTCTTCACGTTGCTGGTCCTCATGGTCCTGGTGGTTCTCGGGGGCTGCGCAAGCCGGCCGATCAACGAGCCGATCACACAGTTCGATCCGAATACGGGCTATCGGCCGTATCTGCTGATGCCGAAGCGCGTGAACAACGATCCCGGCACGCTGTTCTTCCTCGCGTTCTCCGGCGGCGGTACTCGCGCCGCGGCGCTCTCCTACGGTGTGCTGGAAGAGCTCCGGCGTACCGAGGTCGTGATCGACGGGCAACGCCGTCGGCTGATCGACGAGGTGGATATCATCAGCGGAGTGTCGGGCGGCAGTTTCACGGCGCTGGCGTATGCGCTTTACGGTGAACGGCTGTTCTCAGAGTACGAGCAGCGCTTCCTGAAGCGCGATGTTCAGGGCGACCTGGTCAAGCGCGCACTCAACCCCTTCAACTGGTGGAAGTTCATCGGCGGCAGCGCCGGGCGCTCGGAGCTCGCTGCGGACTACTACGACGAAATCCTGTTCGACGGGGCGACGTACGCCGACCTTCTTTCCAAGCAGGGGCCGGTCGCGGTCGCCAACGGCACCGACATCTCGACCGGGTTCCGGTTCTCGTTCTACCAGAACGACTTCGACCTCCTCTGTTCGGACCTCAACAAGGTGCGCCTGGCGCGGGCAGCCGCGACGTCGTCCGCCGTGCCGGTGGTGCTCTCCGCCGTGACGTTCAACAACTACGGCGGCACCTGCGGCTACGAGTATCCGCCCTGGGTTCAGGACGTTACCAAGCCCGAGGGACGCGCCCGGCCTTCGGCACGCGCGGTCAAGCGCTACCTCGAAATGAAGGAATTTCAGAACAGCAAGGATCGTCCGTATATCCACCTGGTCGACGGTGGCGTGGCCGACAACATCGGCATGCGCGGCGTGCTGGAGGCTCTGGAGGCGGCTGGGGCGAGTGCCGCGTACCGAGGCGACGTCCGCTTCGGCGCCATCAAAAGAATCGCGGTCATCGTCGTGAATTCCCGCTCGGCGCCGAAGACCGACTGGGACCGCCAGGAGGACCCACCCGGCACGATCGCCCAGGTTATGCAGTCCGCGGGCGTGCCCATCGACCGCTACTCGTTCGAAACCATCGAGCTCATGAAGGACCGCGAAGAGATCTATGGATGGCGGCGGGAGATCGCGATTCTGCGGGCGCGCGTGGCGGGCGCGAGCGAGGCGGAGGCCGAAGCGGAGGTCGCGCTGCCGAAGCTCTCGGTTCAAACAATGGACATCAGCTTCGACGCGATCAAGGATCCGACTGAGCGCGATCTTTTCATGAACATGCCGACATCATTCGTGCTCCCGGGCGCGGACGTCGACCGATTGCGTGAGATTGGCGCGCGACTGCTGCGCGAATCGGAGGACTACCAGGCGCTGCTGCGTGAATGGGGTGGCTCTACCACCACGCGAGGCGCGGGAGCGGACTGACTACACGATACCGTCGCGCGTAGTTGCGGCAAGCACGACATCGGACGGCAAACGAACAGGGGAACACATCATGCGCACTACGAAGCTCAAACGGTCTTTCATTTGCACCGCGGCAACCGTGATCGTCGCGGCGGCCACCTTGGTGTTCGCGAACTTCGCGTCGGCCGCTCCGGACGGCACGATCGATTTGACGCTCTACAAGGCCGGCTTCATCGTCGGCGGCAGTGGGGGCAACGGCACGCTGAAGTTCAAGGGCAAGCAATATCCGGTGAACATCGGTGGCGTCAGCCTCGGTGCGACGATCGGTGCGTCGAAGGCCGAGCTGATCGGCGAGGTCTACAACCTGAAGAAGGCGAGCGACATCGAAGGCAGCTACGCGGCAGGTCAGGCGGGTGTAGCGATTGTCGGTGGCGACAAGGTTGCCGAGCTCAAGAACTCGAACGGCGTGGTGCTGAAGGTCAAGGGCAAGCAGGTCGGGCTCGAGCTCGCGCTCGACTTGAGCGGCATGAATGTTTCGCTCAAGAAGTGACGCGGCTTGCTGCAGTCCGTGCACGCCGGTGTCCTCGCGTCGTGATGATTGCGCCCGCGCCCGTCGAACTGCGCGCGTTATGTATTTCTCTCAACTCCAGAAGATAACCATGGTACGGAAGATTCTGGTGCTTAGCCTGCTGGCGACGTCGCTTGCGGCAGCGAGTGCCTATGCGCAAACGGCCCACCCGGCGCCGCTAAACCGGCCGCGAACGCGGTCGATCCCGCGGCAATCGAGGCCTTGAAGAACATGGGGGCCTATCTGCTCACGCTGAGGCGCTTCGAGGTATCGACCGAGCTGACCGGCGAGAAGGTTCTGGCCGATGGCCAGAAGCTGCAGCACACGGCGACGGCCGAAATGGACGTCGAGCGTCCGAACAAGATCCATGTGGTGATGAAGAGTGCCCGCACCCAGCGCCAGCTCGTTTATGACGGCAAGACAATCAGCCTGTATACGCCGGCGCAGAAAGTTTACGGGACGCTCGCGTTCAACGGCACGCTCGACAAACTCATCAACCTGCTGGAGGAGAAGTACGGCATGCAGATCCCGCTGGAGGATCTCTTCCGCTTCGGGACGCCGGATGCGCCGCTCGACAAGTTCGAATCGGCGATGTATGCGGGACAGGACTTCATCGACAACGACCTTTGCGACCATTATGCGTTCCGCCAGGACAAGATCGACTGGCAGATCTGGATCGCCACCGGCAGCAAGCCATTGCCGCGCAAGGTCGTCATCAAAAATCGCGCCGACGAGGCGCGGCCTCAATCGGTTCACATGATCGACTGGAACCTGAAGCCGACGTTCAAGGACACGACGTTCAAGTTTGCGGCGCCCAAGGGTAGTTCCAAGATCGAGATTGTTCCGGTCAAGGCTCAGTAGAGGAGAACCAACATGAAGAGAACATTCGGCAAATGGTTTTCAGCCTCGGTGGCTGCGCTCGTTCTGGCCAGCTTCGCCATGGCCCCCTACGCTGATGCCGCCCGTGGCGGTGGCGGCGGTGGCGGCGGCGGTGGCGGCGGCGGCGGTGGTGGGGGGGGCGGTGGGGCGTCTGCCGGCGGGGGCGGGGGTGGCGGCGCTCGTGCCGGTGGCGGAGGCGGAGGCGGTGGCGGCGGTGGCGCTCAAGCCAGCAACAGCAGGGCGGATTCCCGAAGCACCGATGTGCGCAGCAGCAGCACCAACAACGTCAACGTCAACAAGAACGTCAACGTGGAAGGTGGTGGCGGGTGGGACCGCGACTACCACCCGGTTGCGGGCGCCGCAGTGGTTGGCACTGCCGTCGCGGTGGGTGCCGCGGCGGGTGCCGCAGCGGCTACTCCAACGTGCACGACTGTGTATTCCGGTGGGAGCGCCGTTCAGACATGCCAGTAGCAGCAGCGTGAACCGTCGATTGTCGTGCGGGACGTCGAGTTGAATCTCGCTCATGCGGACAGGGGACAGCGGGACCCTCGTTCGCGTGGGCGATTGCATGACGATGCGCGCCAGGGACGTCATCCATAGCATGGCCGATCTCAAGGGAAGGGGACCCGATATTGAGCACGATGCGCCGGTGCTCGGCGTCATTCGACTGTTGCTTGCGCCTCTTTTGCCGACGAGACGAGCCGGTTCGCTAAACGATCTCGCGCGGCGCGTGGCCCAGCATCCGGAAATCGCTATTCATTCCGCAAAGGTGTGGGGCGATCTGCCCGAGTCGGCGCGAACCGCCGTCAAGCGAGAAGTGCAGATCGTCGCGCGGAGTGTCGGCGGCGGCGGCTGAGACAGCCACGCCGAGTGCAGTCACGTTGAGTGGCGCACTCGCTCCTTGGGCGAACCATTCTTCCGCGTCCTTCGCGGCGGCTGTGGTCGAGGGGCCACTCATCTGGCCGGGATCGTTACCACTGGTGCGGCCTGTGCCGGCACACCCTCGGTGAGCGAGAACGCCATCATCAGAAACGTAAGCGTGCGCTTCGATTGCTGGTCGCGGTCGTCGATCCAAAACCACTGGTCCCGGTATCGGACCCCTACGTACACGTTTTCGGGTGGCGAGCCGCCGTTATGAACGGTGACCAGCGGCGGAAACATCTGTTGCTGTTCCACAGTGCGTTGCGGGCTGTAGACGCGCCCTTCGGCGATTTCGGCGGCCGGAACATCAATCTGAGACGCGAGATCGATCATGACTTGCAGTATCGAGCGCGTAAGGATCGCGATCTCCGCATCGGTTTCGGGGGACGATCCGTATACCACGCTGAACTCGCGTGCTGCAGGATCTAACCCAAGTAGCTCACGGATACTGCGGGTAAGGGGTTCCGTCTCACCTGACGACGGACGGAAGAACATGACCACGCTCTCCTTGTCCTTGGTCACTTTGGTCCGAAATCCCGCTCCGCCTACGGCTTGGGATTGCCGCAGAAGGGTCGTGAGCTCGCGGAATTTAGGATTGCCTGCACGGGGATTGCCGGCACCGCCATAGTCATTCTCGAGACCGTTGATGGAGTTGACGCAAATCCTCAGTACGAGGTCCGCTGGATATCCGGCCTGAATGAGGGACAAGATTCCGCTCACTGGGATTGGTGCCATCAGGCTGCGCGCGAACTTGTCGCCGGAGAGCGGCTGATAGGTGATCGTCGGTTTGTCCGAGTACTGTCCGGCGGCACCCGCGCTGGTGAAGGTGTCACCATTCCGCCCGAGCGGAGTGATCTGGCCGCCAATGCTGATGTCGCCCTGGACTGAATACGCGCTGATGACCGATGTGATGTCCATGAATACCGGTGCATCCGTGTAACGAACCTTCAACAGATTCAACAGCGTCTGCCTTTTCCAGGAATCCGAGATGGCGGCGACGTAGTCGAATCGGTCGCGCACGACCGTGGGCGGCCCAATGCTCGCGCAACCGGTCAGCATCAGTAGGTACACGCAAACCAACCTGGTTGCCGCTCTCATCGAACCACTCCTTTGCTCGAGGCCATTCCGTTCAACTTGGCGATTTCAGATGCAATCCGCGTTCGCGCTCCTTCAAGAAAAGACCGTTGCATATGCTCGCCAGTCAGGCATTGACCGTTATCAATCACGACAACATTCGCGTGAGCTAGATTAATGCGTTTGCGGAGTTTCCGCCGATCGCCTTGGCGCGCGTCGGTCGCGGGGGATCCCCGCATGGGCTCAAGCGCTGCGCCCGTTACCTTCGAGAGTCAAACAATGGTGTTGCAAGTTGAAGCAGGACAGGTCGATCAGTGCGCAAGCCTGGCGCTGGGAGTATCCCCGTTCCATTGGCCAAGGCCATCAGTCCTGTTACCCGTGAAAGCTCAGCAATTTCGGTGGTTGTTCCTCTTCGGGCAACTCGTCGGAAAGCCTTTTGCGGAGTGGAGTTCCCGGGCTCGGGACGAGTATGAGCGCTGATTCACTGCTTATCCCCCAACGCAGTGTGAATTGGCGGATGCGCGTCGCACTAATCCTGTGGGTTGGCGGATTCTTCTTGCCACTCGCCATTCCGCTCGTGAGCGGAATGCCATTGCCGGTTGCCACGAAGACGGCGCTGTCGGGGCTTTTGGTGTTCGGCCTGCCACAACTACTGACGATTATTGCGATCGCGATCGTCGGGAAATCGGGCTTTCACTATCTCAAGGAACGGGTGTTCGGCGCTGCGAAAAGACTCGGCCCGCGGGTACACGTGAGCAGACTTCGTTATCGAATTGGCCTCGTGATGCTATTTCTCCCACTGGCGGTGTCACTTCTTGAACCCTATATCACGCTACTGCCGGGCCCGGCGCTTCTGCCACACTGGATCTATGCGGCGGTAGACGATACGCTCTTCCTTGCGAGCTTCTTCGTCTTGGGCGGCGAATTCTGGGACAAGGTCATGGCCCTCTTCATTTACGAGGCGAGAGCGGTGCTTCCTGCGACGGCGAGTGCTCAGGTCGCGGAGTCCCTGTCAGTCAAAGCCTGACGGTGACACCCATCTACTGAGTGAGAACATCCTCACTGGAGATCTGAAGTTTTTTGCGTAGCGCCACGCGGGGGTAGGATCGATCGCCCCGCAGGCACAGGAAGCCAAACGTGGGAAGTTTCGTAGCAAGCTCAACGTTGAGGGTTCGCGGTTCCATGTCATGAAGGTGGCCGTTTTCAGCGCCAAGCGCTACGACCGCGAGCTGCTGGCTGCAGCGAACGCCGAGGCTGGCCACGACCTGGTCTTTTTCGACGATCTTCTCGACACCTCGACGGTGGCACTCACCGCTGGTTCCGGCGCGGTGTGCGTGTTTGTCAATGATCGGGTCGATGCGCGAGTGCTTTCGGCATTGGCGAGCGGTGGCACTGGACTCGTCGCCTTGCGCTGCACCGGCTTCAACAACGTCGACCTGAAGGCGGCAGCGGCACAGGGTATCAAGGTCGTCCGCGTAACAGAATATTCGCCGTACTCGGTTGCAGAGCATGCCGTAGCGCTGATCCTGGCACTTAGTCGCAAGATCCACCGTGCCTATAACCGGACACGGGACGGCAATTTCGAACTGGATGGACTCCTGGGCGCCGATCTGCGCGGGCGCACGGTGGGCGTCATCGGGACCGGCAAGATTGGTCGCGTGTTCGCGCGCATCATGACTGGGTTCGGCTGTCAGCTCATTGGCTACGACAAGATACCGAACTCGGATTTCGAAGGTATGGGGGGACGCTATGTCCAGCTGCCGGAGCTCGCAGCGTGCTCGGACATCGTGTCGCTACATTGCCCGCTCACGCCCGAGACCCATTATCTTGTCGACGCGAGCGCCCTCGCGTTGGCGAAGCCAGGAGCGATGCTGATCAACACCAGCCGCGGAGGCCTCGTCGATACCGAGGCGGTGATCGCGGCGCTGAAATCGGGGCAACTTGGCGCGCTCGGCATCGACGTTTACGAGCAGGAGACCAACTTGTTCTTTCAGGACCTGTCGAGCACGATTATTCCCGACGATTTGATCCAGCGGCTAGTGTCCTTTCCAAATGTGATCGTCACCGGCCACCAGGCATTCTTTACCCGAGAAGCGATCGGAACGATTTGTGCAACGACAATTTCCAGCATCTCAGCCTACGCCGAGGGCAGGCCGCTGGAGCACGAGGTCCACGCCGTCGTTTAGCGGGAATCCTAAGCAAGCGGCCATCTACCGACCGGGGCGCCGACTACGCCTTAAGTCTCGATCACTCGATCAGCGCGTAGAAGTATGGCCTGCGGGATCTTGACGCCTAGGCTTGTGGCCGTCTTGAGGTTGATGACCAGCTCAAACTTATTGGGCCGCTCGATCGGGAGGTCGCCCGGTCTAGCGCCGTTCAGAATCTTGTCGACATAGGTCGCAGCGCGGCGGCTGAAATCCGCCGAATAACTCAACAGCCCGCCCACGCGCGAAAACGGCGTGTTCGAGTAGACGCCAGGAATGCGTAACGAGGCGGCCAAAGCCGTGACAACCTCCGGAAACCTTCTGAGATTAGGATCGGGCAACGACACCAGCGCTTCGCACTGCTCGCGTGCGCAACGCTCGGCAACACCTGCCAGCTGTGACGGGGACTCGGCGACCGTTTCGGTTAGTCTCATGCCCAGCGCCTGGGCGGCCGCGCGCGATTGGGCGCGAACTTCGGCCTCTACCACCCCGCGTCCCGAAGAGAGGCTCGCGACTCGCTTCGCGTACGGGGCGATCTCTCGCACGAGCTCGAACAACTTCGCTGTCAGCTCGTCGCTAAGATTGAGCAAGCCAGTAACGTTTCCTCCGGGCCGTCCAAGACTTTCGATGAGCCCCGTTTGGAGCGCGCCCGAACCACCGGCCATCACGATCGGCAACGAAGGTGATTCGCGGTGCAATGCCTGGGCACCGACAACTTGAGACGCAACAGCGATGAGAGAGGACCGCGCCTGTCCGGCAACCCGCAAGGCGTTCTGACTGTAGTCGAGCAATCTGTTGCACACGGCTTCGGCACTTGCTAGCCGCCCGGCCTTCGCCAGTTACCCGCGAGTCACGACCACGTGCCGCTTAGCACGTGCCGCTAGTTCATCTCCGCGGCCGTGCCTGGTGCGGGTGTGAACCCCAGATCACCGCGCGCGAGCGCAGCGTCTCGGCCGCCGAAACCCGCGAGCAGTTCGGCCTGGCGTGCTTTGGCGCGCGCGTCGACCGCTTCAGGGTCGATCACTTCGCGTAGCCGGCGCTCGCCTTCTTCCAGGACTGCAGCATGACGAGGTTCGCCCGCGACGTCGTTCAACTCCTCGGGATCAGCCTCGAGATCGAACAGCTGCGGACGATGCGTGACATAGTGACAGTACTTGTAACTCCCGAAGCGCAGCATGTATGCGCCGGCCGTTGAGCCGATTGCGTGATACTCGGAAACGACGGGCCGCATGGGCCTGGCGCCATTCGCGATCGCGAAAAGCGATTCGCCTGGCAGCTCGCGTCCGCCGACGTAACGCGCTTCACCGACGGACTCCATGATGGTGGGCGCGCAGTCGATATGCGACGTGGGCGTATCAACGACGCGCCCGGGATCGACGTCCGGTCCCGCCAGGATCAGCGGCACGCCCGCGCTCTCCTCGTAGAAGGTCGATTTGCCCCACAGCCCGCGCGCACCGACGTTATCTCCGTGATCGCTCGTATACAGGACGCGCGTGCTCGACTCTAGGCCGCAGTCGCGCAACGCGCGCAGCACATGCCCGATGTTCTCGTCGAGTGTCGACACGAGGCCCGCATAACCTGCGACGGCGCGCTTCACATCGTCCATTGACGTGAAATGCGTGTCGTAGTCGACCGTGTGCGCATAGGTGTCGATGTACGGGTGATGGGGGCGCTCGTGGCGAGCGTACTGCTTGGGCATCGGCAAGTCGCGCTGCCAGTAACGGTAGAACCAGTGCGGCGGCGCGGTGAGCGGGAAGTGTGGCAGCACGAACGATACGAACAGCACCCAGGGCCGATCGTGCCACTTCGGCGCTTGCTCGTGCAGCCATATTTGCGCACGTGACGCGATATCGCGGTCGTACGCGGTGTAGGGAGACTCGCCCGGACCGGCGCGCTTCGCCATCTTGTCGCCGCCCTTGCGTTTCGGTATGTCTTCGCGGACGAGCCCTTTGACGTCGCCGATGCCATCGATGACATGCATCGGAACGATCTCCTCCGAGAAGCCGTGATCGTCGCCGGTCCGGCCGCGGAAGTGCAGCTTCCCGATCGAGACGACGCGGTGTCCGCGCGCGCGCAGCTCGTGATGCCAGCTCGGCACTGCGCCATCGTAAGCGTCCGCATTGTCCCAATAGCCGATCTCGTTGACGTATCGGCCGACGGCGAAAGCTGCACGCGCCGGAACGCAGATCGGGCACGTCGTATACGCCGACGAGAAGCGCGTACCGCGCGTCGCGAGCGCGTCGAGATTCGGTGTCGTGATGAAGGAATGTCCGGCGACCCCGAGGAACTTCGGATTGTGCTCGTCGGACATGAGCACGAGAAGGTTGGCGGCATTCACGACAATAAGTATTATCGCATCGTCATCCGCGCGTTTTGCTCGACCAAGGAGGGAAAGAGGATGCACCTGATCGTCGCGTGCGCGCTATTCGTCCTGAGCGTCGGCGCCTATGCTCAGGGTTACCCGAACCGGCCCGTGAAGCTCATTGTCGCTGACGCCGCGGGTGGCGCCCCCGACCAGCTTGCGCGCATGCTTGCGGAGAATGTCTCGCCCGGCCTGGGTCAGCAAGTGGTCGTCGATAACCGTCCGGGTGCAGGGGGCGTTCTCGGGGCCGAGATCGCCGCGAAGTCGGCGCCGGACGGCTACACACTGCTGATGATCACGAGCGCGATCTACGCGATCCTGCCCAATCTCCGCAAGAACCTGCCCTACGACCCGGTCAAGGATTTCGTGCCGATCTCGCGCATCGCGACGGCTTCGAACGTGCTGGTCGTCAATAACGCTTTGCCCGTAAACAACATGGCGGAGCTCATCAAGCTCGCCAAGGATGGCCCGGGCAAGCTCAACTACGCGTCCGCCGGTATCGGCACGCCTGCACATCTCGCTGGTGAGATGCTGAACCTCATGGCGGACGTCAAGGTCGTGCACGTGCCATACAAGGGTGCTGCTCCGGCGTTGCTCGACGTGATCGCCGGAAGCGCGCAATACATCATCACGTCTCCGATCGCGGCGGGCGCGCACATGAACGGCGGCCGCGTGCGACCACTCGCCACGACGGGCATCGATCGCAACCCCAGTCTGCCCAACCTGCCGACGATCGCGGACACGGTTCCAGGCTACGAGATCGCGCAGACTTGGGGGATTGTCGTGCCGGCGGGCACGCCCCCGGAAATCACCCGGCGACTGAGCGACGAGATCACAAAGGTGATGAGGATGGACGACGTGAAAGCGCGCGTTCTCGCGACCGGCGCGACGCCCGCATCGGACGGACCCTCGGCGTTCGAGAGCTTCATGGCGGTTGAACGCAAGCGCATGGGCGAAGTGATCGCCAAGAGTGGAATCGTGCTGACAGACTGACGAGCGCTTTTACGCCGCCTTCGGCCCGCAGTCGACCGGAAGGTAGCGTGACAACCACATGGCGACGTTCGGGTCCTCCCCAGTCAACTCGCGCAACCACGCCGTATATCCGAGCAGGTCCGCGAGCGGTGCCTCGCCTTCGAGCACGAAGGCTCCTCCGGTCTGGGACAGCCGGTGGAAACTGCCGCGGCGACGGATGAAGTCACTCTCGACAAGATCGCAGTAGCGTTCACGGACGTTCACGAGCACGTCCATCCATGGCTCGAGCATCTGGATCCCATGCACCATGCGAACGATCGGTGCTTCAACCACAACGGTGTCTCGATAGCTGGACATCAGCGTAGCTACGGCGCGCTGCAGCCGATCTTCGCAGCGGCCCAGTATCCTGAGGCCGCCGTGATCCGCGACGTGCACCGTATCGACGCTCGCTCGGCGGCGCCATGGTTCCTGTATCAGCCGCAAACGCGTTTCAGATTGTTGGCTGCGCAGCGTTTGCTCGATCGGATACTCGGCATGCCACAGCGGCTGCGACTTTGAATTTTCGTCACGCCCTCGCGCGCCCGCAAACAGCCGAAGGTTCATGCGTATCTCCATGTTGAGGCCGCGCCGTGGTGTACCAGGCGTTCGGCATTGTTCACCTTGAGGGCCGGGCGACTGCATGTCGACGCTCCGCACACCGATGATGGCTGACTCGCGTTGCCGACATAAGTCGCCTCGCGCGAATAAGAGCGTTTCCGCTCGTCACCATGAGCGTGGAGAAGTCAGCTGCGAATGTGCCGACTTCGCGTTGATGTGGAGCAGGTTCGCTTGCAGACGGCGTCGGGGCCCGCAAAGCCCGACGGCGTCAAGGCCGGACAAGCCCGCCCGGAATGCCGCGATGCCGATCGATGGGATTCAGGGCGAGGGTCGATTGCAGTGGCGACCGCCCCTCGCTCCGACTAGCGCATTTCAGGGAACGTCACGGGTTACTTCGAGCACGCGCAGACGCCTTCGTACACCGTGCGGGAAGTTCCACTCAATGCTATGGCCAGTGGACAGACCAAGCAGCGCAGCACCCACCGGCGCGAGCACGGAAATTCGCCCCTTGGCTACGTCGGCCTCGTGCGGGTACACGAGCGTCACCGCACGGGCATCACCACTAGTCTCGTCGACGTAGTGAACCCGCGAATGCATCGTCACCACATCGTCGGGTACTTCGGCGGCCGGCATCACATCGGCGCGGTCGAGCTCGGCCTGAAGTTCTTCGCAGTCCAGGCGCCGCAATGCGTGGAAGTGGGCGTGGGGAATGATCAGTGTGTTCACTCGAAATCCGCCGGTAGACGTAACCCGTTGAGGTGACGCTGAGAATATGGCAGCGCGCCGGCGGTTCATTACCCACCCGCGCGTCACATGACTTTTTCTTGAGGGGCACCAATGCCCGCCCTTACCCGGCTTCTATCTGTTCGATCGGACCCGTGCGGCCCTCAGGGCATTCGCCGGTACCTTCGGCGTCCAGTCGCGATCCCAATAGGGCGGGGCCGCGAAGCGGGCCAGCAGGAAATCGATGAACACGCGCACCTTCGCCGAGAGATGGCGATTGGGCAGATAGAGCGCATGCAGGTTGCGCTCCGACGGCACGTACTGCGCCAGCACGGCCTGCAGCCGGCCCGCCTGGAGGTCTTTGCCGACGATGAACGTGGGCAGCAAGGAAATGCCGAGGCCGCCGAGCACCGCCTGCCAAAGGGCCTCGTCGTCGTTCAACGTGAGATTGCCTCGCACCGGGGTGACCACTTCGTTTCCGGCCGCGCGAAAGCGCCACAGTGAATCGGGGTTGGCGTGGGTATAGATCAGACAATTGTGGTCGGCGAGACCAGCCGGTGTCTCGGGCACGCCATGCTTGTCGAAATATTCCGGTGTGGCGCAGACAACCCGGTTGACCGGCGCGAGCTGACGCGCGACCACGTTGGGTGGCAGTTCGCGGGCAATGCGGATCGACAAATCGAACCCTTCCTCGGCCAAGTCGAAGAAGCGGTCGCTGATCGTCAGATCGACGCTCACATCCGGATACTGCGCAAGAAATTCGGGTAACGCAGGCGCGATATGGAGCGTCCCGAATGCCACGGGAGTCGTCAGCTTCAGAACACCCCGAGGCTCCCCATGCAGTCGTCCGACCAGAAGCTCCGCCTCCTCCGCCTCCTGCACGATGCGGGCGCAATGCTCATAGAATGCCGTGCCGATTTCGGTAAGGCTCAGTTTGCGGGTCGTACGGTTGAGGAGGCGGGCGCCCAAAGACTTCTCGAGCTTGGTGACCTCCTTGCTCACCATCGACTTCGACAGACCCAGCCTCCGGGCAGCCTCGGAGAAACTCTTGGCCTCGGCCACCCGGGCGAAGACCGCCATGCCGACGAGGTTCTTCATGAGCGTGTACCGCGGATGACGCGGCCGTGGCGGTGAGCGTCATTCCTCCCACAACGACGACGGGGCATCGCTACGCGAATCTGAAGCGCCGCCACGGCGGCCGGGCGGCGTGAAGGGTTGCAAAGTGCGCACCTTCGCCCAGTCCTTTCGAGAGGGAGATCACGTGAGACGCGATCAGGCGTCGGACTTGCGCACTCTTGTCGACTCCGGGGGAGCAGCCGAATATCGCTCGTTTACGATGCTGCCGGGTTGCGTCGACGACGCAGGATCGCTCGCCGGAAATGAATCGCGGCTCGCTTCATCGATCAACCACTCCTCGTGCCGGTTCGCATTGTCGGCAAGGCGTGATCGCGAGTCGCCGTCGGTATTCGTCATCGCCTGGTCCTCTATTCGATACATGCCTGCAACTGCCCGGCATCTCGTGTCGCGCAGACAAACACACCGGCGGTGCGCGTTGTCGTATGCGGCATACGGCGCGATCGTACACAAGACGCGCGTTGGCAGCCAGACGGCGAAACCAGGAAACGGTGTGGTTCCAAACGCAGCGTTGTGATTAGGCAGATCGCGCCCATCTCCTTAGGCTAAGGAACCGTCGTGCCGGTTCGGTGCACGCCGGCCGAACCCAACCGGAAGATACGATGGAAACGCACCTGCAGGTTGTGCTGATGATCGTGGTAGCGATGCTGGCCTCGTTCATGGGCACGATTCGCTTCCTGCTCTCCAGGAGGCGGGCAAATGCCGCAAGCGAAGTTGGCAGAAACACGCTGCCATACAACGACTGAAATCTCCGGCGCACTCGCGCCGGCAGTGCCTTCGCTGCTCACTTACGCGTTGTCTTATCTGAGGGAGCGTCGGATATTGGCTGCGCAGCGAAAGATGGGCATTGAACACGCCATACCGGCTTGGTCTGTCGTTTCGAGCGATGGCACGCCGTGCAAGCGGACGTCGTGAGAAGATTATCCGGCAGTTGCTTGGAGAACGAGCGGACGCTTTCGGACTCGAGGCATGCAGTGCAATTCGTTGCAGCGATTTCTTGCCTGGATCATGACGAACTGCCTTTGAAAGGAGACGAAGCATGAACCGTGCATTTCGCTTTGTGCTAGTTGCGATCGCCTTCGTCGCAAGCACCTTCGCCCTCGCAGATGATCGCGATGAATACAATCGGCGGTCCGCAGAGCGGTACGTCGCCATGTTCGACATGGCCGATGTCAACAAGGATGGTCTCGTCTCGCGCATGGAAGCTCGTGGCACGATCGAGCTGGAGGCCCATTTCGACGAACTCGACGTCAACCGGGACGGCAACATCACGCGGGACGAGCTCACGCGTTACATTCAGTCCACGTACCACTGACCGTCCTGGAGCGATGCCCTTTCGGCGCCGCTTTCGTTTCCAACGACGACAGGTAACACCTTGTCTTCGTTCGGCCGGCTGCGACGGAGATCCCTATGCTGAGGCTATTGCTGCCCGTGGACGGATCGGCGGGATCCGACCGCGCCGTCCACGTGGCCATCAAGCTTTACCGGGACGTCACACCGGTACGGATTCACCTCCTGCACGTGTTGCCGCACGACGATGGGATCGCGCTTGATCCGTCACCCTCGGACGGAGCCGCGAGCAAGAATCCCGGCGACGGCAACCGTGGCCTGTCCTCCGCGCGTGCGCTGCTGGACGGTGCCGGGATACCCTATGCGAGCGATGTCCGAAGCGGATTCGTTCCGTCGGCGATCATCGAGTACGGCCGCGCGATGGAGTGCAACGGCATCGTGATGGGTACGCGCGGCATGGGGTCCACCGAGGCGCTTCTCGGCTCGATCGCAAGGCAGGTTATTCAGCTTTCCGATGTCCCGGTGACGCTCGTCAAGTAGACAGCCCTGCGGCGAGCGCGGAGTTCGATTCGCTCCGAGGCCCCGCCGCCGAAGATCGCGCCGGTGCGATGTGAAAGAATGGATTCGCGACCAATTTCTCTCGAGCAGCAATCATGTCCTGGCTCGTTCTCATCCTCGCCGGCCTGTTCGAAATCGGCTGGGCGATCGGTCTCAAGTACACCGACGGCTTCACGCGGCTTTGGCCAACGGTCGGCACCCTTGGTGCGATGGTGATAAGCGTGGGCTTGCTCGGCGTGGCCATGAAGGACTTGCCCGTCGGAACTGCCTATGCGGTGTGGACAGGCGTTGGCGCGGTTGGCACGGTGTTGCTCGGCATCTTTCTTCTCGGAGAGTCAGCCGCGCCCGGCCGCCTGATCTCTGTCGGGCTGATCATCGCGGGCATCATCGGTTTGAAGGTCGTATCTCCGTCATGAGGAAGCGGTAGCGGGCGCACGGAGATCAACGGGTGTTCGGCGCGGTGAGCGAATTTTCTTCAACCCGCTTCGGGCGACGTGCACCGAGGTGTCCCGAAGCGGCATTACCAGGCAGCGCACCGAACAAGGCCGAGGAAAGCGAAATGTCGCTCCTCGCAGCAGTGGCCTTCGTTCGGATGCCTTATCCGAGTTGGACCGCGAGCATCGAGACGCCCCCCGTCGAACCCTTCGACCGGAAATGAAACGTTGTCGCCGTCCTCGCATTGCGCGAGCACATACAGCAACGGCAGGTAGTGAGGTGCAGAGCGTTGCGGACGTTACCGGGTCCTCTTGCGTCGGTCCACTCGAATCCCGGGAATGATCGTCCGATCGCCCGTTGCATCGAATGGCCCTTCCGGGCTCCAACAATGACAGCTGCGCGGCAGCGGCGTGCCGCCTTGCACTCACCCGTGCGAGCAACCCGGCGAGTCGTGCCAGAACCAGGTCGCGCCGATTGCCGACTGCGCCGGCGAGCCTGGTCCTGGCTTCGACACGCTGCCGCAAATCCTCCTCGCTGCGTTTCACCCGATCAGCGTATTGCCGCAATTCACGAGCCCGCAATTTACGGAAGTCCTTGCCGAACACCACCGTAGTCCTGTGTTTGTCCATACGCTGACGATGGCGTCCACGAACCCGGCCACAAGCGCTTCCGCGTGAACTCATTGTTTCCGACCTGCACCCGCTCACGGCAAGCCGCTCGAGATCGACTGTTAACATCGGAAGATCGGCATCCCCGCCGCGGGCTGAAACGCACGGTGCGCCGCTAGTGGACTGTAACGGGGGAAGCGGTAGTGAACGATAGTGGTATGGCGCCGCTAGCCGGGCCGAGCGCAAGGCGGCGCTGCGCAGCAAGGGTAGGCGCCCTGGCAAGCAGCGGCAACGCAGC
>Ga0105248_10003662_pt1 | contig 17047 bp, 15 predicted proteins | sample KBSS34metaG_FD_81524 | JGI IMG/M metagenome (GOLD analysis project Ga0105248, IMG submission 81524) | Switchgrass rhizosphere microbial communities from Kellogg Biological Station, Michigan, USA - KBS S3-4 metaG | ecosystem: Host-associated > Plants > Roots > Rhizosphere > Soil | place... | reverse complement strand
CTCGTCGCGGGAGATCCCGTCGATCACGCGGTCCACCGCCGCGGCCCGCGACGGCGTCGGGCGCTCGTGCAGCCGCCGCACCGCGCGCCGCAGCGCTTCGACCGTCGTGAAGAGCTCGTCGCCGCCGTGGTCGCGGATCGCGTCGCCGAGCAGCGTCGTGAGGAGCCGGACGTCGCGACGGAGCGTCTCGGGCACGGGGCGCTCCCCGCGGCCCGTCGCGTCGGCCGCGCGGGACGTCACGACCGCGCTATCCCGTGAACGCGTCGGGGTTCAGCAGCGTCGGCGGTCGCGTGCCGTCGATCGCCGCGAACACGTTGTCGACCGCGAGGTTCCCCATGGCGTTGCGGGTGTCGACCGTCGCGCTGCCGAGGTGGGGGATCACGACCGCGTTCTCGAGGTTCAACAGGCGTGGGTTGACCGACGGCTCCTGCTCGAAGACGTCGAGGCCCGCGGCGAAGATCTCGTCGTTCTCGAGCGCATCGGCGAGCGCCGCTTCGTCGACCACCGGGCCGCGCGAGGTGTTCACGAGGACTGCGGTCGGCTTCATCCGTTTGAACTGCTCGTGGCTGAAGAGGTGTCGCGTCTCCTCGGTCAGGTTCGTATGGATCGAGATCACGTCGGCGCGCTCGAGCAGCTCGTCCAGCTCGACGCGGGTGGCGCCGGTCTCGGCCTCAACCTTAGCCGGCAACCGGACCGCGTCGCTGTAGATCACCGTCATGCCGAAGCCCGCGGCGCGACGTGCGACCGCCTGTCCGATCCGGCCGAACCCGACCACGCCGATCGTCTTGTGGTGGACATCTTGGCCGAGCATCATCAGCGGCCCCCAGATCCACGGGGTACCTTCGCGCAGGAACCGCTCGCCCTCACCGACACGACGCGCGGCCGCGAGGATCAGCGAGAACGCCGTGTCGGCGGTCGTCTCGGTGAGCACGTCGGGGGTGTTCGTCGCGAGCACGCCCGCGGCGGTGCAGTCGGGCACGTTCACGTTGTCGAAGCCCACGGCGTGGTTCGCCACGATCTTGAGCTGCGCACCGGCGGCCGCGAGCAGCTCGGCGTCGACCTTCTCGGTCAGCATCGTGATCAGCGCGTCGCGGCCCTGTACGACCTGCAAGAGCTCGTCGCGGGGGATGCCGAACTCGTTCTCGTGGACGGTGACGTCGCAGCGCTCGCGCAGGCGGGCGAGCGGGGCGTCCATGATCGGGCGGGTCACTAGCACGTCGGGTTGGCTCATCGGTCGCTCCTCGATCGGCTCCGAGGGTGGGAGCTTGCCACGGTCCTCGCCGCCGGGGGTAGTCGGCCGGGACGCCCGCGGGTCGTGCGACCATGGGCGGGTGACCTGGACCCTCGAGACCGACCGACTGCACCTGCGTCCGATGGAGCTCGACGACCTCGACGCGTTCGCGGCCGTGGTGGGGGACCCGTACGCGATGCGGTTCTATCCGAGGGCGTTCGACCGCTCTATGGCGCGAGCATGGATCGAGCGGACGCAGGGTCGGTACGAACGCGACGGATTCGGGTTGCTCTCCGTGATCGAGCGTGCGACCGGGGAGATGATCGGTGACTGCGGGCCGGCGGTGCAGGAGACCGGCCACGGCACCTTCGTCGAGCTCGGGTGGCACATCCGGCTCGACCGCCAAGGGAACGGGTTCGCGACCGAGGCGGGCCGGGCGTGCCGCGATCAGGCATGGGCGGCGTTGGACGTGGACCGGCTGATCAGCATCATCCGGCCCGAGAACGTGCCGAGCTGGTCGGTCGCGCGCGCGCTCGGCTTCCGGCCGTGGCGCGGCGACGTGCGCGTCGGCATGGCGCACGTCCTGTGGTCGATGGAACGGCCGGACATCTAGTCGGACGCCACCGTCCGAGACGCTGTCGCCGTCACCGAGTCGTGTCGAGGTCTCCCATATTCGGTCGGGCTGGCGGGTCGATCCGACAACCCAACGTACGATGCGGCGATGCCAGAGGACGTCGCTCCTCGCGCCGATCCGCTCACGATCGGGTCGATCGTCGTCAGGGTCTCGGTGCTCTTCCTCACTATCCATCAAGGCCTCGTGGGATCTCTCTCTGATGATCTCCCGAGGTTCCAACAGATCTTCCTGTCGCCTGGCACGCCGTATCGGGCTTTCCCCGTCGAATACGCGCCGGGCGAGCTCATCTTCATCCGGCTGGCGGGCTCCTCGTCGATGGCGACGTTCGCGACGCGGGTCGCCGTGGTTGCGTTCCTTGCTGACCTGGCCGCATGGGCCGCCATCAGGTGGGCGTGGGGGCGTGCGCCCGCTGCGACCTATCTCCTGCTCGGGACGCCCCTTTTGCTCTTCGTCTACCAGCGATTCGATCTTGTTCCTGTCGCGATCGCGGCTTGGGCGACGGCGCTCGTCGTCCGCGACCGGGAGCGGGCAGGCGGCGTGGCCTTCGCCGTAGCGATCCTCACGAAGCTTTGGCCCATCGTCATCATCCCCATGCTCTTGGTGCAACGTCGTCGCAAAGCGTTCGTGTATGCGGTGGCGACGACCGTTCTTGCACTGGTCGTGTGGGTCTGGGTGAGCGGCCTTGACGCACTTCGTCAGGTCGTGACCTTCCGGCATGCGACCGGATGGGGCATCGAGAGCGTCGTCGGCTCTGTGGTCTGGATCGCCACCGGTGGGCCTGTTCGCCTCGAGCAGGGTACGCCACGGGTGGGCGATGTTCCTGTCTGGGCACCGGTGCTGCTGGGTTGCCTGCTGTTGGTGCTCCTGGCCGCTATCTGGATCCTCGCGAACAACCGGCCGGCGGATTCACCGGGAGCGGCGGCCCTCGCGGCGGTCGGCGCGTTGCTTGCGTGCACTCCGCTGTTCTCGTTGCAATACGCCGCGTGGCTGCTTCCGTGGGCCGCCATCGCTTCGACGAATGGACACAAAGCGATGGTCCGTGTCGTGGGGATAGTCACGGTGCTGACCGCCGCGCTCTTCATCGTCTACGACCCCGGGCGTTCGGGTTGGTCCCAGTTGCTGGTAGTTGCGAGGAACCTCGCTGTCGTGGCACTTCCCGTGATGTGGCTTGCTCCGCGAGTTCGGGAACGGCTCCCGATGCCGTCGCGATGAGCGCCATCTCCGCTGCACGACGTTCCACGTCTTCCAGCTTGATAGTCATGCTGGTCCTGACCAGCGTCGTCTTCCTCGCCGGCGCCCTCCAAAAGGCCCCGTGCGCGAATCGGGGGTTCGTCGAGCGGAACACGGGCGTCCAGCTGCAGTGCTACTCGGACGTCGCCACACTCTTACGGAACGAACAGCTTGTTGGCGGCCGTCTGCCGTACCTCGATGCGTGTGTGCCCTCGCCGAACAACTGCGACGAGTACCCGCCGATCACGATGTACACGATGCGCGCCGCCGCTTGGGTCGGGGGTGAAGGAGACCCCTATCTCCGGTTCTATTGGGTGAATGCCGGCATCTTGCTCATCTGCGCGCTGCTGACCACTGCGTTGCTTGTGCGATTGGGGGCGCGGACCGAGCTGTTCGCGGCGGCCCCGACGCTGGCGATCTACGGAACGATGAATTGGGATCTGATCCCGGTCGCCCTCACCACGGGCGCATTGGTCGCGTTCTTCCGGCGACGCGATGCACTCGCGGGAGCCATGCTCGGGCTCGGTGCGGCTGCGAAGGTGTACCCGGCGTTCATCCTTGTCCCTTTGATCGGTCACCGGCTCGCGACGAACGACCGAAGAGGCGCGGTCCGGCTCGCGGTCGCTGCCTTGACGGCGTGGCTCATCGTCGATATCCCCTTTGTCGTCGCCGCGCCGGGGCCATGGTCCACATTCCTGCGATTCAACGCCGACCGCCTCGCCGATCACGGCACCCTGTGGCACGCGGCCTGCACGGTGGGAGCCTGTTTCTCACCTCGGTTCATGGACCTGGGGACGGTCGCCTTGACAGCGGGTGGCACGGCGCTGATCTGGCTCTCCCTGCGGCGCGCGGATCCGGAGTTCCCTCGATGGACCATGGGGTTCCCGATACTGGTCCTCTTCTTCCTGACGAGCAAGGTCTCCTCATCGCAGTACATCCTGTGGATCCTGCCTTGGTTCGCGCTCACGGCTCGGGCATTCATGCCTTACATCGCCGAGCAGGCCACGGAGGTGTTCGTCTACATCGCGATCTTCTCGTTCTTCGCGGCGACCCAGGGCGGTGAGGGGGTTTCCTACCCGATCGTGGCGTTCGCGCTCCTCGCTCGCTCGGCCGCCCTGGTGTGGTGCCTCTACGTCTGGTTCCGGGGCGTCGCTGCGGACGCGCAGGCTCCGATCCGGGTGGCGACGAGCTAGGTCTCAGCGATCTCGATCTGTTCGATCACGACCGGTTCGGCGGGACGGTCCATCGTTCCGGTCTCGGTCGTGCTGATCGCCTCGACGACCTCGTATCCGTCCGTCACCTGTCCGAAGATCGTGTGCTTGCCGTTCAGCCACGGCGTTTCGGCGACGGTCACGAAGAACTGACAACCGTTCGTTCCTGGACCGGCGTTCGCCATGGCGAGCCTGCCGGGTTGGTTGAAGGTTGGACCGTCCGGGGGACATTCATCCTCGAACACGTAGCCAGGCCCGCCTGTGCCCGTTCCCGTCGGATCGCCACCCTGGATCATGAAACCGTCGATGACCCGATGGAACCCGGTCCCAGGGTAGAGGGCTTCGTGCCGCTCCGCGCCGTCACGCGGATCTGTCCAGGATCGACCGCCCGTCGCGAGGTCCACGAAGTTCTGCACCGTCTTCGGGGCATGTTCTGGCATAAGTGTCGCAGTGAACGATCCTCGGTTCGTGACGAAGGTGGCAGTGGTCATCGGGACAGTGCTCCTTCCGCGTGGGCCGGGTGGCCAGCCTACCGGCTGGTGGGTCCACGGGCGCGCTGGGGGCTCAGGTACAGTCGCCGCTGATGTCGGGAGCGCCGCAGGTCGGGATGCGTGACGCCTCGCCGTCGCTGAACAGCGGCGTCGATGCCGAGGATCGGTATCACCGCCGGTTCAGTTGGGGACTCATCGCCCTGGTCGGCGGTCTGTTGTCGCTCCGTCCGATCACGTCCAGTCTCTGGATGGACGAGCTCGGAACATGGTGGGTCATCAAGGACTCGCTCGGTGATGCGATCGACCGCGCGGCGCGATACCAGGGGCAGTCGCCGGTCTTCTACGTGATCGAGTGGCTCGTCGCGAGGGTCGGTCACGCGGAGTGGATCCTGAGGCTCCCATCACTCGCTGCGGCGACGCTCGCCGGATTCCTGATGTACCGCCTCGGGCGGCGTCTCCTCGATGCGGACCTTGGGCGGCTGGCGCTGTTGGCGTTCGTCGCGTGGCCCGGGATCGCGTTCGAGGCATCCAACGCTCGCCCCTATGCGCTGGCATTGCTCGCGACCGTCGCTTCGGTCGTTGCGCTCGTGTGGTGGCTCGACGAAGGGGGCCGAGCCCGGGCCGCCGTCTGGGTTCTCTGTGGCGCGGCTGTGATGTACGCGCACTACTTGTTCCCGCTCGTTCTGATCCCCGAGCTCATCTACGCCCTCGTCCGGGTCCGGGAGGGCTCCACCTCGATCCGAGCGAGGACGGTCTTGCTCGCCGCGGGCGTCATCGCGTTGCTCGACCTTCCCCTGATCGCACAGATCCTGTCTCTTGCCGACCGGAGCGGATCGCTGTCGATCCCCGGCTCGGTCTCCGTGTCTTGGCTCACCGACCTCCTGATCCCTGCCGCCGCCCTGGGGGCGATCGTGTTGGGCGGGGGCTTGGCTTGGCTGGCCAGCGCGGTCCGGCTCGTCCCGCTTCGGGTGAGGCGATCATCGGTTGTCCTCGTCCTTGCGTGGACGATCATCCCGCCCTTGATCCTCGGTGCCGTCTCTCTGTTGACGCCCGTACGGTTCGTGACGCTTCGATACACGCTTTCCGCGGCCCCGGGCGCATGTCTGCTGTTCGCCGGCGCCGTGAGAGCCTTGGAACCCGCATCGGCGCGACGGCTGGTCGCGCTCGTCTTCGCACTCCTGTCGGTCCTCTCGCAGGCCGCCTCGTTGAAGGCGCTGGAGGATTGGCGCTGGTCATCCGCGCAGGTCGCCGCCATGTCGGACAGCGGGACCGTCGTGCTGATGCATCCCGGTCTCGTCGAGTCATCGCAGCTCGACTGGTTCAGCGATCCGGAACGACGGAGTTATCTGTTGTCGCCGACCTCGTACTACAGCTTCCCGGAGCAGATCCTTCCGGTGCCCTATGACATCTCGACCGAGGGGGAGCAGTTCCTCCAGCGCGAGCTCGATGGGATACCCCCGGACACGGATCGACTCATCTATCTCACGCGATTCTCCGGCGTTCCCTACGTCAGGTGGTTGGAGGGACGGCTCGAACCCGAAGGCTGGAGCGAGGGCAGGGTCGAGTCGCGAGGCGCGATGGAGATCGTTGAGTTCGTGCGCGACGGCGCTACGTCGTGATCGGGCGAGCGATCACGAGGGTGACGTCGCCCATCCATCCAACCGGTATCGATGGGTCTGCCTTCGTCGCGACCGCCTCGACGACGCCGGAGCCGGGGAACGTCCCGGCTGCTCTGTGCAGCACGTACGACAGGTGGAACGATCGAGGCACGACGTCCCAGGAGATCACGTCGAACCCCGCCTCGCGGAGCATGGCGACCAGGGTGGCCGGTCGGAAGTAGTGCAGGTGCGAGCGGATGAACCACGGCCAGTTGGCGCCTCGAGCGCGACCGTGCACGCTCTCGACGTTGACCGTCGACAACACGAGGATGCCTTCGTGGTCGATCGTTGGGCGCAGGCTTCGGAGGGCGTCGAGGGGATCCGTCAGGTGCTCGAGGACATCCAGCATGACGATGGCATCCGCCGACCCTGGGGCGAGGTCGAGCGATTCGACCGTCCCTTCTCGGAGGTCGACACCGAAGCGTTCTTGGCCCTGTGCGACGGCCCAAGCTGACGGCTCGATCCCCACGGCGTCCCAGCCCGCGGCGCTTGCGACCGACAAGAACAAGCCCATGTTCGCGCCGATCTCGATGAGCGATTTTCCCCGAACCGCATAGGCAGCTATCCGCTCCGTGATCCAGCGGAACAGATCCCGGCGGGCCTCCTCCTCGTCGAGGTACTCCTCGTCCACGACCTCCCGATATCGATCGAGGATCTCGTTGCCGGACAGGGTTGGGAGCGATGAGAGGAGCCCGCAGCGCGGGCACTCCACGATGTCGTCATGTTGTCCCAGCGCCGAGGTTGTGCATCGGAACTCTTCGCTGGGCGTATCGCCGATAACGTTCGAGGGATAGCGAAGCACCATCCGATCGTTCCCGCAGAACGCACACGTGGCGATGACCATCTTCCCGCGAGGCCGCGGAGAGCCGCCGCGTCGCCACGACGGAAGGTAGCGAGCTCCACGGCGACCACGGGCGAGCGCCTGCTTGGCCGCATATATCGTGCCGTGCGTCACGTACTCCAATGACCGGGAGATCGAGATCGACGAGGATTCTTGGGTGTAGCTCGTCGGGATAGGAACCTCGACGACCCGGAGTCCCGACGTGACCGCGTCGACCAGGAGCTCCGCGTCGAACGAGAAGCCCTCCGGATACTCGAGGAAGGGCAGCGATAGGAGCGCTCTTCGCGTGTAGGCCCGCATGCCGCTATGCATATCGGTGAAGCGCGTCCCCAGCAGCAGGTTCTGGGCGGTGGTGGTGAGACGGTTGCCGATGTAGCGGTACAGGGGCATCCCGCCACGCAGCGGATCTCCCATTCCCGCGAACCGAGACCCGAACGTCATGTCCGCGTCGCCCGCGAGGATCGGCGCGATCAGCAGGGGAACCGCCTTGGGCTCGTACTGGTAGTCCGGGTGCAGGAGCACGACGATGTCGGCACCTGAATCCAGGGCCAGCGAGTAGCAGCTCTTCTGATTCCCCCCGTATCCGCGGTTCGCGGGGTGGACGAGTGTTCGGATGCCGAGCTTTCGAGCCACCTCCGCGGTGGCGTCGCGGCTCGCGTCGTCAACCAGGATCAGCTCGTCAGCGATCCCATCCGGGATCGCGGAGACCGTTCGCTCGAGAGTGGCTTCGGCGTGGTACGCCGGCATCGTGATCACGACGTGTGGCATGGGCTTCCTTATCGGCACGGACCGGCGCCATCGTAGCCACGACCTGGTTTCCCGAGGGGAGAAACCTTGGGTCGTTCACGGCTCCGCCGATAATGAGGTCCGTGGATGGACTGCTGAGTCTCCGGCCCCGACGGAATCCAGACGGGGGATTCGGACCCGTGGATGGGGCGGCGTCGGAGGCGGAATCGACCGCGTTCGTGGCGCTTGCTTTCGGGGACGCTGGGGCGCAGGGATGGCTCGAGCGTTCCCAGTCACCCGACGGATCCGTCGGGATCACGGTCGGCTCGGTCGTGCGGGACGCATCCGCCCTCGGGGCGCTCGCCCTCGCACCGGGTGCGGCCCGAGAGCGGGCGCTGGACCGTGTCGTCCTCGTCAGTGGCCGGAACGGCCCCGATCCCGCCGTCACGCACTTCGGATGGCCGTGGACGGACGACACCCATGGATGGACGGAACCAACGGCTTGGGGACTCCTCGCCCGTCGGACCCTTCGGCCGACGGCGTCGGATCGCATCGCGGACGCGCTGGCGATGTTCCGAGAGCGAGAGTGCGTCGGCGGCGGTTGGAACTACGGCAGCCGAGAGACGCTTGGCGTCGACCTTCGTCCGTACGTTCAGACCACAGCCATGGCGCTCCTCGCACTCGGCGACGTCGAGCCGGCCCTTGTCGACCGTGGTGTCGCCGAACTCGAACGGAGCTGGCGCTCCGAGATAGAGGGGATGCTGAGCACCGCGTCCGCAGCTTGCGCGCTGGATGTGTTCGGAAGTCCCCACGCGGGTGCGGCACGCGATGCGGTGGCGACGATGACGCGGGACGGTGCTCCTGACACCGTCGCCGCGTCCTGGGCGGCGTTCGCGCTCAGCGAAGGAGGCCCGTGGCACGAGAGGTAGATCCGGTGCATCCGAGGAACGACCACGATCCGAAGGTCTCGAGACGTGACTTCATCGGGCGCGCAGCCGTCGCCACGGCCGCGGTGGTGGGTGCAGCCGTCGTGGGTGGTGCGATCGTCCGCACGCGAGGCGAGGAGCAGCTCTGGGACGAAGACGCCTTCAGGCCGCCGGGGCAAGCGCGCGTCGCGGTGGTACCGCGGACGTCGTACACAGGCAACCTCACCGGCGTCGTGCTCGACGGGCTCCGCGCGATCGGCGCCGACGTATCCGGCGCTCGCGTGCTGCTCAAGCCGAATCTCGTGGAGTACGACCCCGGCTCGGTCATCAACACGGATCCCCGACTCGTCGCAGCTACGGTCGAGGCGGTGCGGCGGCTCGGTGGTGCATCCGTCAGCGTCGCTGAGGGTCCGGGCCATCGACGTGACACGACCTACGTGATGCGCGCCTCCGGCCTCATGGAAGCACTGCATAACGTCGACGCGCAGTTCATCGATCTCAACGTCGCGCCGGCCACTCCGGTCGGTCTGCGGTCCCGCTACACACCACTGGGGACGCTGTGGATCCCGCACGCCGTCCGAGATGCCGATGTCGTGATCTCGATGCCGAAGATGAAGACCCACCACTGGGCCGGCGTCACGTTGTCGCTCAAGAACTGCTTCGGGTGTCTGCCGGGCCGTGTGTACGGCTGGCCGAAGAACGCCCTGCACTGGGTCGGTATCGACAACGCCATCGTCGATGTCGCAGGCGCGGTCCGTCCCTCGTACGCGATCATCGATGGCATCGTCGGCATGGAGGGCAACGGCCCGATCGATGGCACGCCCAAACAGATGGGGATCCTGGTGTTCGGCGACGACCCGGTTGCAGCGGACACGACCGCGGCAACGATGATGGGCTTCGACCCGACCCGCGTGACATACCTCGCGGAGGCGGCCCGATTCCTCGGTCAAGGTGACCCCGAGCAGATCCTGCAGGTGGGGGAAGATCCGTCGGCGCATGTGTCTCCGTTCCAACCAGCGCCCGGGACGGAGACGGTGGTCTCCGCGGGATCGTTCTGATCGTCAGAAGACGAAGCCCCAGTTCATGAACGCGGCGGACAGCGCGATCCATCCCAGCGCGAACGACACCACTGAGACGACGAAGACCTTCCCGCGCAACGCGAGCGCCATCGCCCAGAAGAGCGGGAAGCACACGAGGAAGAACCTGGGCGCGGACAGGAGCGGGCGAGCAGGGAGCGGGTAGGAAAGCACGAGGAGGGCGGTGAGACCGACGTAGAGCTGCGCGTTCGATCGCAGGCGACGCCATGTCCAGACGAGTGGAAGCAACAGCGCAATGGTGAGCAGTAGGTCGACCGTCCAATAGATGCCGCGAGGATCACCGATCCCTTCGATCGCGAGTCGCACGGCGCGGCCGATCGTGATCGCGGGTAACTCGAAGGTGCGGTGCCAACTCTCTTGGGCGCGCCACGGCGCGAATGCGTCTCCGGAACGGATGAGCCAGAACGTGCCGTATGCGAGGGGTGCCAGGAGCGGAGCGGCAGCGGCGGCCAGCGCGGCCTTTCGGTCCCTTCCAGGGGGAAGCCGCCAGCCGTCCACCAGGAGTGCCGGAGACAGCAGCACGCCGATGCCGCGCGTCAGGGCCGCGCCGAAGCCGGCCAGCGCGAGCAAGCCCCAGCGCCGCTCCCGGGCGAACCAAAAGGCGAGGAGCGACAGGAGCAAGAACAAGGACTCGCTGTAGGGCGCGAAGAAGAAGAAGCTGACTGGGAAGCATGCGATGAGGACGACCGCTCGCCTCCCGACTTCCACCGAGTACTCGCGCGCTGTCAGTGCATACAGGACGATGAGCGCAGCGAGGAAGGAAATGTTCGAGACGAGCGTCGCTGCATCGAAGACCGAGAGGGGCGTCGCCGCGACGAGCGCACGGATCGTCAACGGGTAGCCGGGGAAGAAGGCGGCGATCCCTTCCTGCGGCGAGTATCCGTCGACCGCAAGATGTTCGTACCATCCGGCGTCCCACCGGTCGGTGCCGTCGAGCGCGTTGTGCCACCCTGGAGTGGCGGGGACCAGCGCCTCAGCGGCGGCCGAGGAGGGTGGCTCGACGGTTCCCACGGCCAACACGGCGACGATGGACAGCGCCACTCGTGCGATGACGAAGACCGTCGCGCAGAAACGAAGTCCGTCTCGCAACCGAACAACGTTTCCACGCGCGCGCGGCTCTTGCTCTGCGGCGAGGTCGCTCACTCGGTGTGTCTATCACGGGCTCCGGCTGATGCCGCCTTGGATGGAGGCTAGCTTCGTGCCAAGGACCGCCGGATCGTCGGTTGGTGCCGCGCAGACGAAGCGCTCGCAGACGAAGGCAGTGGGGTGTCCGTCCTTCGCCGATCGACCGTGCAGGAGCGGCACCGTCCCCCGGGCTTGGGCCTCACCGACGACGCCGATCGCGAGGACGGCGTTGGGGAGGAACCGCGTGTCGACCTCTCCACGCATCTCTCGAACCGAGGAGAGGGTCGGACCCACCACCGCGATCTGTTGATTCGGTCCTTCGAGGAGGTCGATGACGCCCAAGGTGTGTCCGAACGCGGTCGGGTGCTGTCGTGCCTGGGCCGAGACGACGCCGACCGCCGCCCGCGCGGCGTCCTCCAGCTCGGCCTCCCCCGTGAAGAGCGCGAGCCTCGCAAGCAGCTCGGCGGCAGCTGCATTGCCGCTCGGGGTCGCGGTGTCGACGATCTCTCGGGGCCGCGTCACCAGTCGGTCCGTGCCCTCAGCGGTGAGGAAGAAGCCGCCACGAGGGTCACCGAACCGCTGCCTGATCTGCTCGCCGCACCATGACGCTTCCCGGAACCAACGGACATCACCCGTCGCCTCGTAGAGGCCAAGGAGACCTGTACCGAGGAGCGCGTAGTCGTCCAGGAATGCTTCTGCGGACGCACGACCCGCCCGCCAGGTACGGCCGAGCCGACCGTCGGGACGCATGTGATCGGTCACGAACCGCGCTGCACGAACGGCCGCTTCGACGTAGGGGGTGTGACCAGTCGCCCTGGCTGCTTGCGCGAGCGCGGCGATGACGAGGCCATTCCAGGCAGCCACCACCTTATCGTCGGTTGCTGGGGGGGTTCGGCTCGCACGGATCTCGCGGAGGACGCGCAAAGCGCGATCGGTGTCATCGGACTTGTCCACGAGAGGATCGTCGACTGATTCGCCGCCGGAGGATGTGTCGGCACGCCACAAGACGTTCAGGCCTTCGAGGTTGCCGTTGGGCGTGGCTCCAAGCGCGCGGGCGCTGGGTTCACCGATCGCATGGAGGAGCTCGTCCCAGGACCAGGTGTAGTACGCACCTTCGACGCCGTCGCTGTCGGCGTCCTGGGAGCTCGAGAACCCTCCCTCGGGCTGCTGCATGTCGCCGATCAGATACGCGGCGGTCTGGTCGGCGACCGTTCGGAAGGTAGACTCGCCCGTCACCTGCCAGGCCTCGACGTACAGCTGGAGCAGCTGCGCGTTGTCCGACAGCATCTTTTCGAAGTGCGGTATCCGCCATCGTGCGTCGGTGCTGTAACGAGCGAATCCGCCGCCCACGTGATCGCGGATGCCCCCGGTCCCCATACGCGCTAACGTCGTCGTCACCATCTCGAGCGCACCCACTCGTCCGCGCGTGTGCTGGCGTAGCAACCAACGCAGCGTCATCGGTTGGGGGAACTTCGGGGCGGATCCGAATCCACCCCATCGCTCGTCGAAGCCTCTCACGACGACGGCGTACGCGTCGTCCTGGATCGACCGATCCAGTCCCGAATCCTCGCTCGACGCGATGCTGGTGCTGATGATCCCGACGACCTGGGTTCCTTGGCGCTCGACCTCATCACGCCGAGCGATCCACGCATCGTGGATACCTTCCAGCACCTGTCGGAACGACGGCATGCCGTGGCGCGGTGCGTCGGGGAAGTACGTGCCCGCATAGAAGGGCCGCCCGTCAGGTGTCAGGAAGACGGACATGGGCCACCCGCCGGATCCCGTCATCGCCTGCACCGCGTCCATGTAGATGCTGTCGATGTCAGGCCGCTCCTCGCGGTCCACCTTGATCGAAACGAAGTGGTCGTTCAGGTACGTCGCCACCGATGCGTCTTCGAAGGATTCGCGCTCCATGACGTGGCACCAATGGCACGCCGCATATCCGACCGACAGGAAGATCGGCACGTCGCGCCTGCGAGCAGCGACCAACGCGTCCTCACCCCACTCGTACCAAGCGACCGGATTGTCGGCGTGCTGCAACAGATATGGGCTCGTCGCATGGGCGAGGCGGTTCATCGGCCCGGTCGTCATGCCTTCAGTGTCTCGCTCCAGAAGCGTTGCGCGGATGCCGATGTTCGGGGTGGGGATGGAGATGGATGCAGACGTTCGTGTCTTGGTGATGGAGCGGGGCCTCGCGCTCACGCACGAACTCACCGTTGCCTGCCGGCACTCCGGCGTTTCGGTGTTGGGACCGGTTCATGACCTCACGGAGGCGCATGTTGCCGCGTCCGAGGTGCCCGTCGACGTCTTGGTCTTCGAACTCAACGGTCCGTCGATCCAGGCACTTCGCGAAGCGGCGGAGGGCTTCGGCGGGGTTCGGATCCTGGTGATGACCGATGAGCTGGACCCCGAGGTCGGCGCCGCGGTTATCGCTGCGGGGGCAGCGGGGCTCATGGAGCGCCACGTTGAACGCTGGTCCGTGCCGGATCTGCTGCGGCGGGCGGCGGCCGGCGAACTGATCCTTCCCGCGACCCACCTGACCTCACTGGTCGACCTCGTGCGCGTTTCGCGGATCGATCAAGGGGGGGGCTCCAAGATCGAGGCCCTCACTCGGCGTGAACGCGAGGTATTGGCGCTCTTGGCCGACGGACGAACAACGCAAGAGGTCGCCGACGCCCTCTCGATCAGCGTGATGACGGTCCAGAGCCATGTGAAGAACGTGCTCGCCAAGCTGGGCGTCCATTCCAAGGTTGAGGCGATCCGATTCGCTTGGCGTTCGGGCGCGTTGGCCATGCCTGCCGGAGCCTGAGCGCTCCCGCCTGGTCGGAGTGGCGTGCCGCATGATCCTCACAAGGGTCGTCATCGTGGCGACGCACCCGGTCCTCGAACGGATGATCCGGTCGGCGGCCGTTGCGGCGGGACTCGATCCGGTCGAAAGCGCAGTCATCGAGGATCTCCGCTCGATGATCGTGGAACCGACGATCGTTGTCGTCGATGCCGACGCGCCGGACGGATCATCGCTGCACCCACTGCATCTCCTTCGCGAGTCCGGTCACGACGTTCGGTCGATCGTGCTCTGCGACCGTGTAGATGGCCGACGCGCGCTCGAAGCGCTTCGACTCGGCGCCTCTGCCATCGTGCGCAAGCAGAACGACTTGCGCGAACTCGAAGAAGTCCTTGTCCAGGTGGCAGGGGGAGAGCGCGTGCTGCCGCCCGAACTCGAACGCACTCTGGTGGATGAGCTTGGTCGACTCGCGCGGCAAGCCAGAGAGTGGTCCTCGGTCGGATCGGCTATCACGCGACGGGAGCGGGAGATCCTCGTGCTGTTGGCCGAGGGGTTCACCACCCAGCAGGTTGGTCGTCGGCTGGGCATCTCGCCGAGGACCGTGGAGACGCACGTCGCGAAGCTCTACCGCAAGCTCGCGGTGAGCACGAGGTTGCAAGCTCTCGCCCGAGCCGCGTCGCTGGGGATCATCCGGCTCGACGCCTGACCTCATCGGCCGGGGCTTTCCTGCCGATAGGGTCGACGAAGATCCGGGCGACTCACGCTGGGGCCCTAGGCGGAGGGACCGATGCAGGAAGGAACCGATCCTCCGGCGCGCCGTCGAGGGCGCTGGGGCGTGGTCATCGTCGAGCCGCTCGCGGTTGTCCGCGCAGGCCTTGCCGCGCTCATCGGGCTCCAGGACGACCTTGAACCACTGGCGCAGGCGGGCGGTGGCGAAGAGGCCCTGGCAGCGATCGCCAAGGTGCGCCGAACGCGCGTCGTCGTCCTGATCGGACTGGGCCTCGAGGGCCCGGAGGATGCTCCCTGGTTGATCCGCGAGGTTCGGGAGAGGTATCCGGCCCTCGCCGTGCTGGCGATGGGAGCTGACGCCGATCCGACGGCCATCAGCCGAGCGCTGTTCGTCGGAGCCGACGGATTCGTCGACAAGTCGGCCGAGCCCGCCGAGTTCTTGGACGCGCTTCGGCGAGCCGGCTCACGAGAGACAGTGCTCGCCGGGACGGGGCTCGAGGTGGTCGGCATGATCGCGGACGGGCTCGAACGGCGTCGCGATATCGAGCTCATGCTCACACGTCGGGAGCGCGAGGTGTTGGCGATCGCCGCCGAGGGACTCACGGCTCGTGAGATCGCCGTCCGGCTGAATGTGCGTGAACGAACCGTCACGACGCATCTGAGCCGCATCTACGCGAAGCTCGGCGTGGGTGGCCGGCTGGCTGCCGTCCGGCTGGCTGCGCGATCGGGCCTGGTGAGCGTCAGTACACCGGAATGAATCAGGTGCGGACGAGGAGCGCTCCGTCGTCATCGCTATAGATCTCGCGCCAGCCTGAGTCGGATCGTTCGAGTATCGGAAGGAGAGCCCAGTCCTTGGATGCCACGATCGCTTCGACGTTCCACCGATCCAATACCTCTTGCCAGGACGCGCCGGAGAAGCCGACCTCGCCGTAGTCGTGCCAGATGTCCTCCGGGATGATCTCGATCCTCGAATCAACGAACACAGGGATGTCCGGCAGCGCGAACTCGAACCAGGAACCCCAGGGCTGATACACGAGTGTTCGCGTGCCAGGCGCGAGCGACCCACGCGTGGCATCGGTCAGACCCGGCGGCGCAGCGACCAGGAACTTGTCGTAGCTGGTGCCTCGCCACCAGGGCGCCAGCACGATCACGCCGGCGATCAACGTCGCCATGATCACGTAGGCGGGTCCCCGGGCGGCTTGCGGTTCCGAGGTTCCATCCCGCTGCGCCTCGGGGGCGGGTTGCATCAGCGATGCGAGCATCACGGGCGCGACCATGCCCCACCAGACGATCGCTCGTTGCGCCGAGAGTGCCAACAGGAAGAAGAGGCCGAGCGTGACAAGGGTCGTCCACGGCGTGGGTCTCGTGCGGCGCACCAGGTAGGCAACGACCGCGAACGCGGAGACGATCGCGAACCACCCGGGGACGGTCGCGAGCGTCAGCGGCGCCCATTCACTGATGGTCTTGCGGATAACAGGATTGGTCGAGAGGTCGAACGCGTACGTCCAGGCGCCGATCCCGAAGGGATTGACCAGGGTCGCGGCAGCCGTAGCCGCCACGATCAAGAGGGTCCGGCGCGCGGCAGGGTCATGGGATCGGACGTCCTCGAGCCAGGCCAGGAACACGATCAGCGGGAACAGCGTGAAACTGCCGTGGAGGTTCGCGCAGATCAGGGCCAGAGCGGGGGCGAGCCAAAGCCGTGCCGGATGCGCGTTCCGGCCGGCGGTGACCCACAGGAGGGCGCCAAAGAGCGGTAAAGCGAGGAGCTGTGGGCGCATCCCGAGCCCAGGCGAGGCCACCAAGAATCCCGCCAAGGTCAAAAGGGAGGCGGTCCGTTGCTTCGCTCCGGTAGCGCGCGCTGCCAGATATACGAACCAGAATGTGAGGCCGACCAGGACTGCTTGGAGCGCAAGAAGCAGGGGCCAGCCTCCGGTCTTGTACACGAGCGCAAACACGCCCTGCGCGAGCCATTGTTGATCGAGCCACGGCGCCCCGGCAACGGTGAAGGTGTAGGTGTCGAACCGAGGGATGTTGCCGTGGAGCACATCCTCCCCGGCGCGGATGTGATACGCGAGGTCGATCGCCCCCATCTTGGAGAGCAACGACACGATCATCGGGACGAAGAAGGTGAGGCTCGCCCACGCGACCTCGAGCGGGTGGCGTCGCAGCGCCTCGCTGCCCGGGGTTTCCACGGCGGCATGCTAGCCGGTACCATCGCCGCCGCAGGGAGGTGTGTCGCCGCGGCTACGTACGTAGCTCTACGTAGGCAACTTGCGTGGGTTTCGGGATTTTCGTGGCCCTTCGGCTCCTTCTACTCTCCCTGCGGGCGGGTTACATTCGCCCCCCGGGCTGCCGATAAGGAG
>Ga0105248_10003660_pt1 | contig 17052 bp, 13 predicted proteins | sample KBSS34metaG_FD_81524 | JGI IMG/M metagenome (GOLD analysis project Ga0105248, IMG submission 81524) | Switchgrass rhizosphere microbial communities from Kellogg Biological Station, Michigan, USA - KBS S3-4 metaG | ecosystem: Host-associated > Plants > Roots > Rhizosphere > Soil | place... | reverse complement strand
TGATCCACTACCCCGGAATCGGCAACCCTTGACATCACATCGCCGCGCGCCACCGACGCGGCCGGACACGGGGCTAAACCATCTGACGTGCGGGCGCGCGTGAACAGTGCCGATCGCCCCGGCCTCGGCTCTCTTGAACCCGCGTGTGCGATTTGAGCCAGCGTCCGACCGCCACACACTCGGTAATCTCGCGCCGATGTCGAAGGCTGCCGCACACGTTCGATCTGGACATCGAGGACATCGGCGCCCCACTCGGCCCGCAAGCAAGGTCAACATGAGTGCCTGGCGCGCCAGCTGCGGGGCGAGTTTGCGCGCTGATAACATCAGCCATAGCCGCTAGCGGCTGCACTACGTTGCGCTCCGTCTCCATCGCTCCCGTTGCCGCGACTCCGGCCTCTTCTATCCACACCGGAGACCAACTAAGGCTGACGTTGCGACACGGTCGCCGCGTCAAGCTCACCGTGGGGGGTTGGAGGCGACGGCGATCGTCGCGCGCTTTGGCGGCAGATACGAACTGAACGACATCCTCACGGTGGAACGGCAGGAGTTAAACAAAGGCAAGACCGGCTTGCTCGTGGCAGGTTTAGTGGGAGGGGCGCTGTTCCTGTATATCGCCGTTGCTGCGGGCAGCGCGTATGGAACGTTTTTGGGAGGTCGGTAATTCTTGACAAGGCGCCGACTCCTGTCCGTCCAACAAACACCGGGCCCGCTGCCCGAAATCGCGCCGTGATTCAGTTTGAAATGGACAATGCCGGGTTGTCGGCTGGAGCACGTCTGCGGCGGTCTTCGCCTCGCGCGGATCGATCATTCTATTCGACGGATCGCATGTCGGGCCAGCCACGCGGTGAGCTGTTCCTCGTTCATCATCACCTCGCTGTCGCGCGTCGGTCCCGCCCCTGATGCATACGCGATCCCGGTTCGCAGCATCTCGGCCCGCGCCGGGATGACGATCCCCACCGGTCCACGCGGGCGCCCGCCGCCGATGACATCGATATGGGCCGAGAGCCGCTGCAGGGCCTCTAGCGGCAGGGCGGCGGTCAACGTGCGGGCGTCGTACAGCACGGCGTAGGTCCACAACGCGTCCGCCCACTGCTGATCGATCGCGGCCTGCAGCTCCCCGAACATCAGAGGATCGTTCAGCGTGTGCGTGATCAGCCGCCGCTGATGGTCGACCGCTGAGCTAATCGGCATTGACGCTCGCATTATTACTATCACGTCCCGTTCAAGGTCGGGTCGCCTTCCGCTCGAACTGGCGCTCGCCAAGTTCCTCACTCAACTTGCGGGTCTCATCGGTCACGGATTTCACAACATTCGCTTGGTGCGGGTCGAGGACAGGCAACGCCAAGCGGATTACTTGGACAAGGTTTCAGGACTTTGGTGCGCCTTGCAGGACTCGACCCCGCTCGCGGCGAGCGTGAGCGAGACGCGGCGTGACTGAAGACGGCGAGGCGCGGTTGCCCGAGCGGGAGTGAGGGTAATGCGCCTTGCAGGACTCGAACCTGCGACCTCCTGGTTCGTAGCCAGACGCTCTATCCAACTGAGCTAAAGGCGCGTATTGAGGCCGGACGAAACTCTGAGTCTAGACGCTTCCTTCAACGCTGGTCAAGACGCTCGAGGAACAGACGATCGTCTGCGAGCAGCGCCGCCAGCCGCGTCTGCAGCTGCCGCACCGACGCCGAATCGTGCGGATCGAGGCGCGTCGCATTGCCGCCGCGGCCGGCCAGCCACGAAAACACCAGCGGCGCCAGCAGCGACGTGCCTGGTTCGACGATCGACGTTCGACGTTCGCCGTTCGTGGTTCGTCGTTCAGCGTCCGCGGCTCGTCCTTCGGAGGTCGACGTGCGAAAGAACGTCCAGAGCCGGCGCGCGTGGACGGCGAGGTCGGCGCCGTTGCGGCGTGTGCGCTGGATCATCCAGCGGCCGTCGACGGCCGCGCCGATCAGCTCGACCGAGTCGGCCTCGATCGACGGCTGCACGACGAGGACGTCGCGCCGCAGCGCGCGCGGCACATCGCGCGTGTCCAGTTCGGGCGCGGCCGTCTGCACGTTGACCGGCGGCCGCAGTTCGCGAATCAGCGCCGCTTCGCGCAGCAGCGCTTCGATCTCGGAGCCGACCTCCTGCCATTCGGCGCCGGCGGCGCGCGACATCTCCGGCTTCAGCGCACGCCATCTCCGCTCGGCGAAATGCGCGCGCAGGCGGCGGCGCAGCTGTACCGCCTTTCCCACGTAGAGCGCGCGGCCGTCAGCGTCCTTCAGCACGTAGACGCCTGGAGTCGGCGGCGCATCACGGCAGATCCGCTCGCCGGCGCGGCGCCAGATCTCGCGTCGATCCTCGACCACGAGCGCCTGGGCGACGAGCCGCCGCGCGAGCTCCGGCGGGGCGCCGCGGATCCCGAGGACTTCGGCGGCGAGCGCTTGATGATCCGGCGCGTCGCCCATCTCGGCGAGCCGGGCAAGAAGTCTGTCTCTGAGCATGATCCGGATAGGGTCCAGGGGTTGGGGGCCTGGGGCTAGCTGTAGCCCGTGCAATCGGCTAGCTCCCAGCCCCTGGTCCCTAGTCTTTCTTGATCGCCCGATCGAGGCCGAAGCCGGCCTTGAATTGCGGTGACAAGGTGATTGGCAGCCTGCCGCCAATCGGCGCCTCGCCGGCAATGGCACGGACGGCGGCGCGCTCCGCCTGATCGTAGAAGTCATACGTCAGGAGCGTTGCCGGCAGCTCCGGCACGAACGACGCCGTATACGGATTGCCGAAGAAGGTCGTCACCAGCGGGATGCTGGCGCGATCGGTGATCCGCGGCAGATCTTTGAGCAGGCGGACGAGCTCGGACGCGAGATCGAGACGCCCACTGCCCGACGTCGACCGCACGAACACCGACACGACCACGGCGGCGTAGCGCGGCGTGACGGCGCGAACCAGATCGAGCTCCGACACCGGTGTGTGATCGGACACTTCGATCGCGGTCACCGTGGGCCAGCGCTTCTTCAGCTCGGGAATGAACGTCCGGCTCGGCGCGGCGATCTGCCATCCCGACGGGTAGTCGAGCATTGACAGATACAGGATCGGCGCGTCGCGCGGGACCGACAACGGCACCTGGCGGCGCTCGTCCTTGACCAGCGTGATCGAGCCGGCGAATGCTTCCTCCGCCGACGCTTCGTGGGCCCGGCCGCCGACCGCCGACGGCACGGCGTCGAGATCGATCGTGCGCTGCAGGTGCAGGCCGACCGAAGCCTTCGCGCGCAGTACCCGCTCGACCGACTCGTCGATCTGCGTCTGCCTCAGGCGCCCGCTCGCCAGCGCGGCTTTGATCCCTGTGAACGCGGCGATGGGATCGGGCGAGTGCAGCACCTGATCGGCGCCGGCCAACAGCGCGCGCACGGCCCCTTCATCCGGCGCGGCCATCTTCGCCACGGCATCCATCGACATCGAATCCGTGTAGACGAGGCCGCCGAACCCCATCTCGGTGCGCAGCAGGTCGTGCAGGATGGGACGGCTGAAGGTGGCGGGCGTCGACGGCGCAGGGTCGAGCGCGGGCAGGACGATGTGCGCCGCCATCACCGCTTCGGCCCCCTGTTCGACCCCGCGTCGGAACGGCAACAGCTCGACGGCTTTCAGGCGCGCGCGGTCGAACGTAATCACCGGCAGGCCGAGATGGCTGTCGACGTCGGTATCGCCATGTCCAGGGAAATGCTTGATGGTCGCGATCATCTTCCCGTCGCGCGCCCCCGCGACGTACGCCCCGACCAGCGCGGCGACGCGATCCGGATTCTCGCCGTACGATCGGATGTTGATCACCGGATTGCGCGCGTTGTTGTTCACGTCCGCCACAGGCGCGAAGTTCACCTGCACGCCAAGCGCGCGCGATTCGACCGCGGTAATCCGTGCCTCCTCGCGCACGAGCCGCAGACCCTCGGCGCCCGGGATTGCGCCCATCGCCATCTGCCGCGGGAAGGAGGTCGCACCGAAAATGCGGAATCCGACGCCGGTCTCGAAGTCCGCCGTGTTGAGCAGCGGCACCGAAGACAGGGCCTGGAGCCGGTTGATGAGGAACGCAGCGGAAAACGGTTGACCGAGGATTACCGTGCCGTATCCGGCGTTCAACAGCACCGATGGCGCCGGTTGCGACGCGCCGAACACGTGAAAGCCGCCGACGTGATAGTCGCGGACCAGCCTCGACAGCATCTCGAAGGTGTCGCTGTCGGTGCTGAGGAAGTTCGACTCGAACGACGGCACGATCAGCTGGCCGATCTTCTCGTCGGGAGTGAGTTTTTTCAGCGTCTGCTCGACCCACCGCTCGGCGGCGCGATCCAGGGTGAACGGATCGTGCGGCGCTGCTGCCGGCCCCACCGCGATCACTGCCGTGACCACGAAGACACAAAGGCACAAAGAAGAACAGCTGGCTAAGACCGATCGTCTTCGTGTCATCGTGTCTTCGTGGTCCCGTTGCCGCATGCGGCGGATCGTAGCATGCGCCCGCGCTACAATGCCGCGAATGAGCCAGGCCGAACACAAGGCGCGCGCCCCCCGCTCGGTGCGCTGCTTCATCGTCACCGTCAGCGACACGAGGACCGAAGCGACCGACACCAGCGGCCGCGCGATTGCCGATCTGCTGACGGCTGCCGGCCACGTCGTGACCGGCCGCGCGATCGTGCCCGACACTGCGGACCTCGTGCGCGGAACGCTGGAACGGCAGCTCGCCAGCGCCGACGTGCAGGCGATCATCACGACCGGCGGCACCGGCATCACCTCGCGCGACAGTACCTACGAAGTCGTCACCGGTCTGCTGCAGAAACGCCTCGACGGATTCGGTGAGCTTTTCCGCATGCTGAGCTTCGAGCAGATCGGTCCGGCCGCGATGATGAGCCGCGCCTGCGCCGGCATGTCTGCCGGACGCATCGTCGTCTCGCTGCCGGGATCCGAAGCGGCGGTGCGCCTGGCGATGGAGCGGCTGCTGATCCCGGAGCTGGGCCACCTCGTCGAACAGGCGAACCGGTGATGCGCCCTTTCGCCTCGACGATCTCGCTCGAAGAAGCGCGCCGACGGCTGGGCGCGGCGGTCCGGCCGATCGCGCGGATCGAGCGCACGCGTCTCGAGGATGCCGGCGGACGGGTCGCGGCGGACGACGTCGCCTCGACGATCGACGTCCCGCCGTTCGCGCGATCGGCGATGGACGGCTATGCCGTGATCGCCGCGGATACGGCTGGGGCCACGGCGTCCGCGCCGGTCCGCCTGCGACTGCTCGATCGCATCTACACCGGTGAGATGTCGAAGGTGACGATCGACCGCGGCAGCTGCGCCGAGATCGCGACGGGTGCTCCGCTGCCCGCGGGCGCCGACGCGGTCGTCATGGTCGAGGACACCGCGAGAAGCAGCGACGGACAGGACATTGAAATCCGCGCGACGGCGGCTACGGGCCAGCACATCGGCCGCCGCGGCGCCGACATCGCCGCCGGCGATCGCGTCGTCGCCGCCGGTGATCTGCTCACGCCAAGCCGGATCGGCGCGATCGCGGCCGTGGGCGGCGCCGAGGTCGATCTCTTCGCGAAGCCGCGGGTCGCGATTCTGTCCACCGGCAACGAGGTCGTCGAACCTGGCACTGTGCTTGCGCCCGGCCGGATCTTCGACGTCAACCGCTTCACGCTCGGCGCGATCGTCTCGGCGCATGGCGGTGTTCCCGAATCACATCGTGCGGCACAGGATACGGTCGCCGCGCTGATCGAAGCACTCGACGCCTGCGCCACCGCCGATCTGATCGTGTTTTCCGGAGGGAGCTCGGTCGGCGAGCGCGATCTCGTCGTCGATGCCATCGCCGCGCGCGGAGAGATGATCTTTCACGGCATCGCCGTGCGCCCGGGCAAGCCGACGGCGTTCGCGACCATCGGCACGCGCGGCACGCCGTTCTTCGGCATGCCGGGCAATCCGACGTCATGCCTGTCGAATGCCTACATTCTGCTCGTCCCGTTTCTGCGTGCGCTCGCCCGCCTGCCGACCTACACGCCGCGGACCGTGCAGGCGCCGCTCGGCCGCCGGATCGCGTCGGCGGTGAACCGCCACCAGTTCTACACCGTGCGTCTGAACGATGGCATCGCGTTCCCTGCGTTCAAAGGATCCGGCGACATCACGAGCCTGTCGCAGGCCGACGGCTACATCGAGATCCCCGCCGATCAGAGCGTGGTCGAAGAAGGCACGCCGGTCGATGTCACGCTCTTTTGACGGGCCCCACATGCCCTGCGACTTCGGGATCGACGTCGCGCTTTCGTCTTCTAAGACACGTAGAAGAGACGAATCGTTTCGATCGCCCACCCGTTTGACGCCCTGCGGAGCAGCACGAAGTAGCCTTTCGCGCCGAGCAGACCGTAGGTGTGATTGACGAAGAGCAAGGCCTGCGAATACTCCGGATCGAACGCGATGCGGCTGAGGCTGACGAACCCGGGCGCCCGCGGGTGCTGTTTGTAGAACCGCTGCCACCCATCGCCTCCGGAACCGAACATGGACTTCAACTCGGACTCTTCGACAAAGGTGACAGCCTGGCGGGTCGGCAAGTCGTCTGGAAGCGGCCGCTCGTCGGCGAGACGCTCGAGCAGCCGCTCGACGAGACTCTGCGGGATGTCGGGCAGGCGCTGAGGGAGGCTGGCTCGAGCCTCGGGAGGCAGATCCGGTACCGTCCAGAGCCACGAGGGATCATCGCTGTGACGCGTGACAAGGACGTCAGGTTTCTGCGCCGTGCGGCCCGTCAAGCGTGGATCCCGCAGCACCGTGACGTACACCTCGCGAGTCGCTGCTGCTTCAGTCTCATCCGTCTGCGCGGAGACGGGGCCGAGCGGCACATAGCTGAGGGCGATCAGAAGGATCAGCCAGCGGTGCATTACCGGCGCCCGATCTTCCTTTCGTATTCCATCTCGAGGATGTCCGCCGTGTGGAGATCGAACGCCACGGCCCTGTGCTCGAAGGCGCCGCGAAACTCACTGTGGCAGCGGTAGCAGACGGTCAAGTCCTTGAGGCGTCCGTAGATCGCGAGATCGATGAGCGTGGCCGCGCCGAGGATGCTGTAAGCGATCAGATCGCGTCCGAACCAATAGAAGGCGGCGCTGATCAGCGCACCGACGATGACGACGCTCAGGCCGATCTTGGGATCGAAGTCCTTGCGGATGTAGAAGTCGCCGCCGCAGCAGACCGGGCAACGGTCGACCGCGCGGCCCTCGCGCAGCGCGTCGGACACAGACAGGGAAATCTCGCGGCCGCAGCCGCCGCAGGTAATCGACGCGGGCGCGGTGGCAGCGTCCACAGGCAGACCCGCATCGCATTTCGGACACTTCGCGAGAAATTCCATCGGTGAATGGAATTATCTCACGTCGTAGATGTACAAGGTCGAGCGGTCGTCCTCCGGCATGAAGTAGCCGCGCAGCCCTGTCGCGCCTGGCTCGATCCAGACCGGGTTGTGGGTCATGTCCAGCCCGCCGGCGGTCCACAGCAGAACCGGCACCTGATGCAGCGGCCGGCCGTCGCCAAGATCGACGAGATCCATGCCGCCGAGGTGAAACGGCGCGCTGTCGCGCGTCTGACGCAGGTCGGTCACGCCGGTGCACAGCATACGGTGGCGCCCGACGAACTTGCAGTCCTGGTAGTCCAGATAGTGCGACGTGTTGAGCATGCGCCCGCGACTCTCACCGCGAAGCGTCCAGCGGTAGAAGCTCCGCGAGCCCCAGCTCACGCCGTGCAACGTGTGATCTTCCGTGTCGTGGACGATGGCGCCGATGTGATCCGCGACGCGAAACGCTTCGACGGCCTTCATCGCGCCGGGGTCGATCCGGTACACGATCGATCGGCTGTCAGGACGGTACTCCGCCAGCGGCAGCCAGATGTCTTTGCCGTCGTAGTCGATCCCGCCGGGATGATAGATAGCTCCCTCGCCCAGTGTCAGATCGGACACGAGGTTGCCGGCCCTGTCGATCTTGAACAGATGGCCGACGCCTTTGCCCGCGTCGCGATCGATGACTTCGACGGACGACACGAACAGCGTCTCGCCGATTTTCACCATGCCCTGGGGATGGAACGTGCGGAATGCGATCGGCACGGACGCGACGAGCGCCCACGACGAGGCGCGCGTCAGCGTCATGACGCGCTCGGCCACGATCGCGCGCGGGTCAGGAGGTGCGGCCGCCAACATCGCGAGGGATGTGGCAACGGACGCGAGAACCCTCATCGAGGCGAGTATGCCACGCGTTCGTACTTCGTACTTCGAACTTCGTACTTCGTACTTACTCTTCTCTCAGCGCCTCTGTCGGTTCCAGGCGCGATGCGCGCAACGCCGGCAGATAACTCGCCAGCATCGCGACGATGCCGAGGCCGCCGGCGGCCAGCGCCAGAGTCGCCGGGTCGCTCGGGCGCAGGCCGAACAGCAGCGTCGCCGCCGCCCGGCCGGCGGCGATCGCCAGCCCCGTGCCGACGATGACGCCGGCGATCAGCAGCATTCCGGCCTCGCGCATCACCATGCGGACGACGTCGCTCCGGCTTGCGCCGAGCGCCATGCGGATGCCGATCTCGTTGCGGCGGCGCGCCACCATGTACGACATCACGCCGTAGAGGCCGATCGTCGCGAGCAGCGCCGCGAGGCCGCCGAAGACGCCGGAGAGCGTCGCCATCAGCCGCTCGCGCGCGAGCGAGTCGCTCACCTGAGACTCCAGCGTCCTGAACGCGACAACGCTGGCCGGGTGCACCTCGCGCGCGAGGGCGGTCACGGCCGAGGCCACGACGGACCCGGTCGCGCGCGACCTCACCATCAGGCGGGCCCAGGTCCTTACCATCTCGTCCTGGGCGACCGGCACGTAGATCAGCGGCTCGAACGGATCGCGCAGGTCGTTGTACTTCGAGTCGCGCGCCAGCCCGACGATCTCGAACGCGGGTCGCGGGGTACCGGGCGGCTGGTCGAGCTGAAACGTCCGGCCGATCGGGTTGGCGCCGTTGAAGAACACGCGGGCGAACGACTCGGTGACGATGGCGACCCGCGGCGCGGTGGCGCTGTCGCGGCGATCGAAGTCCCGCCCCGCCAGCAGCGTCTTGCCCATCGTCGAGAAATAGCGATCGCTGATCGAGTTGTAGTTGACGTCCTCCGGCCGGGCGACGCCGTCGATGACGATGTTGCGGTTCGAGAAGGATCCGCCGATCGGGACGTTGCGAACCTGTGCCGCGCTCTCGACGCCAGGCGTTTCCCTCAAGCGATCGAGCAGCTCCGCGGTTGACACGCGGAGGCGCTCTTCGGGCAGGCCCGAGCGGCGGAAGTCCAGGCTCGCCACGAACACCTGCTGACGCGTGAATCCGGCGTCGAGCGTCGCCAGGTACCGGAAGCTGCGGATGAACAGCAGCGCGCCCACCACCAGGACGAGCGACAGCGCGACCTGGGCGACGACCAGCGCGCGCCTGAGGCCGAAGCGCTCGCGGCTGTCGGTGGATCCGCGGCTGCCGGCCTTCATCGCCGCCCCCGGGCTCGTCGCGGTGGCGCGAATCGCCGGCATGAGGCCGAACACGACGCACGTGGCCGCGGCCACCAGCGCCACGAACACGAACACGCGCGCGTCGCCGCCCACATCCATGAACATGGGCTCGCTTCGCGTGGTGAGCGAGGCGACGAGCACGCGGGACAGCGACTGCGCAAGGCCGGCGCCGGCGGCCGCGCCGGCGATCGCGATCAGCAGGCTCTCGGCGAGCAGCTGACGCACGATGCGGATCCGTGACGCCCCGATCGCCAGGCGCACTGCGATTTCGCGCTCGCGCGCGGTCGCGCGCGCCAGCATCAGGTTGGCGAGGTTGGCGCACGCGATGAGCAGCACGAGTCCGGTCGTGGCGAGCAACAGCCAGAGCGGCGATTCGTAGGCGTGACGCAGATCCGACACCCCGGTAGCCGCCGGAACCGCGACCAGCCTGTTCTTCAGGTACTTCGTCTGTTCCTCCGGCCGGTAGTTCGGCAGCGTTTCCTTGAATATCGGCGCCGAGATCGCATCGAGCTGCGCGGTCGCCCGCTCGATCGACCACCCCGGTTTCAGGCGGCCGATCGCCCCGAGGAACCACGCGTCCTTCCGGTCCAGCGCGGACCCCGCGCCGCGCGTGAAGGGCTCCGCGCACAGCGGCACGGCGACTTCGAACGCGTGGCCGACTTCGACGCCGAAGAAGCTGGGCGGCGTCACGCCGACGATGTCGTAGGCGTGGCCGTCGAGGGTCAGCGCGCGGCCGAGGACCGACGGGCTGCCGCCGTACTCCCGCTGCCAGAACCCGTAGCTGATGACGGCGGGAGGCGCCGGGCAGCCGCGGCGATCGTCCGCGGTGGTCAACAGGCGGCCGAGCGCGGGCCGCACGGCGAGCGTCGCGAAGAAATCGCCGCTCACCCACAGCCCCTGCGCCTCGCGGCTCTCGCCGCCGGCGCTCAGTTCGAAATCGAGCGTGCCCCAGGCGAACGCGTGCGAGAACGCCTCCTGCCGATCGCGGATGCGCTCCCACAAGACGTTGGTGAGAATATGGTGGTTGTTCATCATGCCGGAACGGTCATCGCCGCCGGCGATCTTGACCTCGACGAGCTGCTCGGCATGCGGCACGGGTAGCGTGCGCAACCGGAGCGCGTTGAGCAGCTGGAAGATGGCGGTGTTGGCGCCGACACCGAGCGCCAGCGACAGGATCGCGACGATCGCAAAGCCGGGATTCAGCCGCAGCAGGCGCGAACCGTAGCGCAGGTCCTGCCAGACGGTGTCGAGGACGGCGACGGTGTTCATGCGATAGATCTCCTCGCGGATCAGCGTGGCGTTGCCCAGCTTGCGCTGCGCCGCCGCGCGCGCGTCGGCCGGGCTCATGCCGCGCGCGATGTTCTCGTCGATGTCGATCGCCAGATGCGCCTCGAGCTCGCGGGCCCGCTCGTCGTCCCATCGGCCGCGATTGAAGAAACGCTTGATGGACATTTGCCCGCGGGTCCGAAAAGACCCGCCCTACTCCTCGCGCAACGCTTCGGTCGGTTCCAGGTGCGCTGCGCGCAGCGCCGGCAGATAGCTCGCCAGCATCGCGATCAGGCCCAGACCCGCGATTGCCATCGCCAGTGTTGAGGGATCGCCGGGGTGCAGGCCGAACAGCAGGGTCGTCGCCGCCCTTGCTGCCGCAATCGCCAGCAGCACGCCAACGACCACGCCGCCAGCCAGCAGCAGACCGGCCTCGCGCATCACCATCGTGATGACGTCGCGTCGACCGGCGCCGAGCGCCATGCGGATGCCGATCTCGTTCTTCCGCCGCGCCACCATGTACGACATCACGCCGTAGAGGCCGATCGTCGCCAGCAGCGCCGCGAGACCGCCGAAGAAGCCGGACAGCGTGGCCATCAGCCGCTCGCGCAGCAGCGATTCCCGGATCTGCGTTTTCATCGTGTCGAACTGCAGGCTGATCGACGGATTGACTTGCATCGCCACCGCGGAGATCTGCGCAGTCGTCGTCGCCAGCGGCGCACTGGACCTTACCACCACGGAAAGAAAGGTGTTCGGTTTCTCGTCCTGCGAGGAGGCATAGAAACCGATCGGCGTGAATGCCTCACGCAGATCCGTGTATTTCGTGTCTTTCACAATCCCGACGATGCGGTTGAGCGGGCGCGGCATCCCGGGCGGTTCCTCGATTTGGAAGACCTGGCCGATGGGATTCTTGCCCGCGAGGAATTTTTTCGTAAACAGCTCCGTGACGATCACCGACTTCTCGGCGCCGGGCGTGTCGTGCGCGTCGAAATCGCGCCCGGCCAGGATCGGCGTCCCCATCGTCTTGAAGTAGCCGGCGCTGACGCTGTTGAAGTTCACGATCTCGTTCGCTTTCACGCCGTCGATGAGAATGTGATTGTTCCAACCGCTGCCGCTGACCGGGACGATGTACGCCTGCGCCGCCGAGACCACGCCGGGCAGCGAGGCGACGCGCCGCGTGATGTCGTCGTAGAGCGCCGTCCGCCGCGGCTGCGGCACGCCGGCGTTGCGGAAATCGAGGTTGGCGATGACGAGGCCTTCCTGCTCGAACCCGGCATCCAGCGTCATCAGGTTGCGCAGGCTGCGGACGAACAGCAGGGCGCCGACGACCAGCACCAGCGACAGCGCGACCTGGCCGACGACCAGCGCGCGGCGCATACCGAAGCGCTCGCGGGTATCCGTCGATCCGCGGCTGCCCGCCTTCATCGCCGCGCCGGGGGCGATGCCGGTCGCGCGAAGCGCCGGCATCAGGCCGAACAGCAGACAGGTCGCGGCGGCGAGCGCCGCGGTAAAGGCGAACACGCGCCAGTCGAGGGTGAGCGCGACGAAGATCCTGTGGTTCTCGCTGGTGAGAAACTGCACGAGAAAGCGGCTGAGCGACTGCGCGAGGACGGCGCCCAGCGCCGATCCGATCGCGGCGATGAGGACACTTTCCGCCAGCAGTTGACGGACGATGCGCCCGCGGGACGCGCCGATCGCGAGGCGGACGGCGATCTCCCGCTCCCGCGCGGTGGCGCGCGCCAGCATCAGGTTCGCCAGGTTCGCACAGGCGATCAGCAGCACCAGGCCGGTGGTCGCCAGCAGCAGCCAGAGCGGCGACTCGTAGTCCCGGCGCAGCGCCGACACGCCGGTACCCGCGGGGAACGCCCCGAACTTGAATGCGAGATACCGCTTGGCATCGTCGCCGCCATAGCGTGACGGCAGCGTCGACTGGAAGATCGGCGCGGAGATCGCGGCGAGGTGCGCCGTCGCGCGCTCCTGTGTCCATCCAGGATTCAAACGACCGAACGACGCGAGAAACCAGGTATCTGGCTGGTCGAGCCCGGTGCGTTCGCCGCGCGACAGCGGTTCGGCGCACAGCGGCACGGCGACGTCGTAACCGCGGCCGACCTCGACACCGAAGAACGGCGGCGGCGTCACCCCGACGATGTCGTAGCTGTGACCGTCGAGCAGGATGCTGCGGCCGATCGCCGACGGGCTGCCGGCGTATTCGCGTTGCCAGAAACCGTAGCTGATCACGGCCGGCGGCGCCGCGCAGCCACGGCGATCGTCGGCAGTGGTCAGCACGCGGCCCGCGATCGCGCGCACGCCGAGCGTCTTGAAGAAGTCGCCGCTGACCCAGAGCCCGCTCGCATAGCGCGACTCGCCGCCGGTCGTCAGGTCAAAGCTCGTGCTGCTCCAGGCGAACGCGCTGGAGAACGCTTGCTGCTGATCGCGGATCCGCTCCCACAGCGGGTTGGTCAGGTTCGGCCGCCGGCCCGCGAACTGCCCCGTGCGCCCGCCGGGCGACTCGGCGATGCGGATCTCCATCAGCTGTTGCGGCTCCTCGACCGGCAGCGTCCGCAGACGCACCGCATCGAGCAGCTGAAAGATGGCCGTGTTGGCGCCGACGCCAAGCGCCAGCGACAGGATCGCGACGATCGCAAACGCCGGATTCAAACGCAGCAGCCGCGCGCCGTACTTGAAATCGCGCCACGCGCCGTCGACGAGCGTCAGGGTGTTCATCTGATAGATCTCCTCGCGAACCAGGGTCCGGTTGCCCAGCTTGCGGTGCGCCGCGTCGCGCGCGTCGGCCAGGCTCATGCCGCGGGCGATGTTCTCGTCGATCTCGATCGCCAGGTGCGCCTCGAGCTCGCGCGCCCGCTCGTCATCCCAACGGCCTCGTCGAAAGAACCGGCTCAAAGGCATTTCTGACTTCGTACTTCTGACTTCGTACGTCCGACTTCGTACTTCGTACTTGTTAGGCCGGCCTGAGAATCCTGTTCACGGCCCGCACAATCAGGTCCCATCGGTCGGTTTGCGCGGTGAGCTGCTTCTTCCCCGCCGGGGTGAGGCGGTAGTAGCGCGCGCGGCGGTTGTTTTCCGAGGTGCCCCAGAACGACGAGATCCACCCGCGGTCCTCGAGGCGGTGCAGCGCCGGATAGAGCGATCCATGCTCCACCTGGAGCACATCCTCGGAGCGGTGCTCGATCGCGTTGGCGATGGTGTGCCCGTGGGCGGCGCCGATCGCCAGCGTCTTGAGGATCAACAGGTCGAGCGTCCCCTGGAGCAGTTCACCTTGAATAGGCGCATTTCCGCGTTTCGGCATGGTTACGCGATCATACTCCACAAGATCATCTACCGGAAGCCTTAGACGGGGCGGCCACTCAAACGGTTTGCCTCCGATCAGGAACGCAAAGCGCGGCAGGCACGCAAAGACCAGAAGCTTTCCGGTCTTCGCGGGCTGAGCGTGCCAACGAACTGAGCGGTTATCAGCCGGGGAAGAACGACGGGAGGGCGAGGTCGCGCATCGTGTGCAGACCAGGGCTCGCCTGCAGCACCTTCGGGATGGAGTTGACGACGATCGAGGCGGTCGCGACGTCACCATGGATCCCGCCGGCGATCTTCGACGAGATGTTCGGCGAACCTTCGATGTCGACCGAGTCGTACGATTCCGGCGCGCCGAGGTAGGCCTCCATGTGCAGGCGGATCACCGGCTCGTTCTTCCGGTAGCCGACGCCGTCCTGGATGATCCCGCACACATAGCCGGGATCGACGGCGAGAAACTCACTCGAGATGGTGACCGCCGCGAGCTTGGGCTGAATGTCGTCGGTGATGCGATCGAGCGTCCAACCCATGGCGTCGGCGATCATCGCAATCGACTCCGTGAGCCCCACGTGCCGCACGCTGCCATCGTCCACTTTCTTCTGGAACTGTTCCGTGGTGAGGCCGGCGCCGATTTTCTGCTGGAACGGCAGGCGGCGGATCCGCGCGTCCTGGATCCGGCAGACGGCGATGCGATCGACGCGCTCGCAGACCGCGGTCAGCGCGATCGGCAGGGCGTCCATGGCGAAGCCCGGGTTGACGCCCGTGCCCAGCACCGCGACCTTCGCCTTCTTCGCCAGGGCGTGAATCTGCCGCGCCAGCCGGATGTGCGTATAGCCGGGATACGAGAGCTCTTCGGTCGTCGAGACGATGGCGATCTTCGCCTTGAGAATTGCTTCGATCTGCGGCAGCACGTTCTTGATCGAGGAGCTCGTGCACAGGATGACGACATCGGGTTTCGCGGCTTTGAGCGCCTTGGCCGCATCAGCGGAGACTTTCACGGCGAGCTTCTTGGGCAGGCCAACGACGTCACCGAGATCGCGGCCGACTTTGGCGGGATCGATGTCGATCGCGCCGACGATTTTGAAACCTGGCCGCGTCGCCACCTGTTTGACGATCGCGGCACCAATCGGGCCGAGCCCGAAATGCATGACTTTGATGTTGGGCATAACCCGCGGATTATACGCGGCTCCTCAGCGGCCGCGCCACTCCCTTGGTGGTACGATGGCGCTCTCGATGGCGCAACACGATTCCGGCGGACTCACCCGCGACCACGTCGTCTGGGCGTACCGTCTGCTGCTCGATCGCGATCCCGAGAACGAGGATGTCATCGGTCCGAAGCTGGCGGGCTCGCGCACGACGGTCGAGCTCCGGCATCATCTGATCACGTCGGCGGAGTTCCGCGAAAAAAACCCCGACTTCGCGCACACGAACGATTCGACGATCGTGATCAAGGAGATAGCGCCTGGCGTCCGCCTGTTTCTGGATCTTTCGGACCATGTGATCGGCCTGAACATCCTGCGCGGCCACTACGAGCAGGACGAGATCGGCTTCGTGCGCGCGATGCTGAAACCCGGAGACTCCGTGGTCGACGTCGGCGGCCACATCGGCTTCTTCACGATGCACATGGCTGCAGCCGTCGGGCCAGAGGGGCGCGTCTATGCGTTCGAGCCGCTCGATACGAACGCGGCGCTGCTCGAGCGGTCGATTGCCGAGAACGGCTTCGCCGATCGGGTGCGCTTCCAGCGGGCGGCCGTCGGCGCCCAGGCCGGCACGGCGACGCTGACATTTCCGCTCGAGACGCTGAACTCGGGCGGCGCCTATGTGCTGCCCGACGGCGGGACGCCGCTCGCCGGCAATCAGCGGCGGGAAGTGCCGCTGGTTGCGCTCGACACGCTCGGCCTGCGCCGGCCGATCCGTTTCATCAAGATGGACGTCGAAGGCGCCGAACCGCAGGTGCTCCGCGGCGCGGCGCGGATCCTCGCGGAGGACGGACCCACGATTCTTTCCGAGTTGCACCCGACGCAACTCGAGCGCGCGTCCGGCATCACCCCGGATCAGTTTCTCGCCCAGATCGAGGCGTTCGGCTATCGCGCGCACCGGATCGAGCACGGCAGGATCGGCGCGCGGATCGATCACGCCCCGCCTGAGGCGCTCGTGTCGGTCGTGCTGGTGCCGAGGTAGGATCGCGCATGCGGCGGCTGCTGCTCGCTTCGCTCGTGATCGCATTCGTCGTCACCTTCTCCCCGGCCCCGGCTGCCCAGGATGTGGACCTCCGTGGCGCGCCGTCGGCCGCATCGATGTCGGGCGTCCTGACGCCGCCGTTGTCGCCGCGCAATGCCAGCTACACGATCACGGCGCGCCTGGATCCGGGCACGCGAACGATCACCGGTTCCGAGACGATCGCCTGGCGCAACATCAGCGGCAGATCCGCCACGGATCTCCAGTTTCATCTGTACTGGAACGCGTGGAAGAACGCGCGCTCGACCTTCATGCGCGAGCGGGCGCTCGGCGGATACAGCGACGACGGCGGCCGCCGCGCCGACGAGTGGGGGCGAATCGACGTGACGGCGATCAAGATCGCCGGTACAGATCGCACGGCATCCAAACGTTTCATCGCACCGGACGACGACAACGCCAACGACGAGACGGTGATGTCGGTGCCGCTCGAGCAGCCGATCGAGCCCGGCGCTACCGCCACGATCGAAATCGCCTGGACGGCCCACGTGCCGCGCACATTTGCCCGTACCGGGGCCATCGGCAATTTCTTCTTCATCGCTCAGTGGTTTCCGAAGCTCGGCGTGTTGCAGAACGAAGGCTGGAACTGTCATCAGTTCCACTCCGGCACGGAGTTCTTCTCCGACTACGGGGTCTACGACGTGTCGCTGACCGTGCCCGCCGGCTGGCCACTTGGCGCCACCGGCGTCCAGCGCGAGCGCCGCGACAACGCCGACGGCACGACAACGCACCGGTACCATCAGGACGACGTGCACGA
>Ga0105248_10003656_pt1 | contig 17065 bp, 17 predicted proteins | sample KBSS34metaG_FD_81524 | JGI IMG/M metagenome (GOLD analysis project Ga0105248, IMG submission 81524) | Switchgrass rhizosphere microbial communities from Kellogg Biological Station, Michigan, USA - KBS S3-4 metaG | ecosystem: Host-associated > Plants > Roots > Rhizosphere > Soil | place... | reverse complement strand
GTCGACGAGGGCGGCGTCGAGGTCGCGGCCGGTCAGGGCGCGGACCCAGGCCCGCGCCGCGAGCGCCTCGGCCGCGCCGGCAGATCGCCGCACCGCCTCGTTCGCATCGGCCAGGGCGCGGTCGACGTCGCCGGCGGCCAGATAGGCGACCGCGCGGCGGATGCGGGCGGTCACGTCCTGCGGGATCTGGGCGAGCAGCGCGGTGAGGTCCTCGGCCGCCCCGACGTCGTCGCCCAATTGCAGCCGCAGGCGAGCGCGGTTGGCGAGCGCCAGGCCGTAGCCGGGGCGCAGCGCCAGGGCTTGATCGAAGTCGGCCTTGGCCGCCGCCAGCTCGCCGCGGCTGAACTGCGCGTCGCCGCGGTTGTTGTAGGCGGCGGCGTCCTGGGGATCCCGCGCGATGGCCTCGCCATAGGTCCGGACCGCCGCCTCGTACTGGCCCTGCGCGGCTTGCAGATAGGCGACGTCGAAGGCCGGCCGGGCGTCGTTCGGCGCGGCCCGGCGGGCGGCATCGGCGTCGGCGGCCGCCGTGGCGAACTCGCCCTTGGCGGTGCGAACGGCGGCGCGACCAAGCAGAGCCTCGGTCAGATCCGGCTGCGCCGCCAGCGCGGCGTCATAGTCGGCAAGCGCCTGGGCGAACTCGCCGCGCCCCGCCGCCAGGGCGGCCCGATGCGTCAGCGCCGGCGCATAGCCAGGCTCCAGCCTGAGCGCGGCGGCGAAGTCCGCCAGCGCCCGCTCGGTGTCGCCCAGGCGCTGATAGGCCAGGCCGCGCTGGTCGAGCAGCTCGGGCGAGGCCTTGGCCAATCCCACCGCCTGATCGTAGTCAGACAGCGCGCCGCCGCCGTTTCCCCGGACGGCGCGCGTCGCGGCCCGCCCGAGCCAGCCGTCGACAAATTGCGGCTTCAGCTGGATCGCCGCGCGATAGTCGGCCTCGGCGCCGGCGTAGTCGCCGTTGGCGAAGCGCACCCCGCCGCGTCCGGCGTAGGCCTCGGCGAGCGCGGGATCGAGCCGCAGCGCATCCTCATAGTCGGCGAGCGCCAGACCCAGGGCGTGTTGATCCTGCCGCACGACTCCGCGGTTGAAATAGGCCACGGCCAGGTGACGTGGGATCTCGCTCTTGGAGAGGATCACCCCGCTGCATCCGTCGACCTGTTCGAGCGGCCCCGCGCGGTCGTCGCCAAGGCAGCTATGCCAGTCGGCGAGCAGCTGAGCGCGCGCCGGCGCGGCCAGGGCGGCGAAGGCCGCGGTGGCCAGGACGGCGGCGGCGAGAGACGGATGGCGCACGGACGATCTCCAACCTCGGAGCCCTCCCGCCAAGCGCACGATAGCGCGACATGCCGGCCGAGGCGAAGACGGATCTGCGTGATCAGGCGTCACGCGGGTCGGGTCGGAGAAGGTGCTATACTTGCCGCCGTCGGGACGCGGCCCGCGGCCGGGAAGTCGCCGGCGTTGCAAATCCTCCGGCCCCGCGGCTTCGCGTCTGCTTCGACAGCTGAGCAGAATGAAGGAGGACGCCATGGCGTTCTACATCACGCGCGGAAACTACACGCCACAAGCCATCGCCGACCTGCTGGCCAGGCCGGAAGACCGCTCCGAGGCGGTCGGCGCCCTGCTCGCCGCCGCCGGCGCGCGGCTGGTGCAGATGTATTTCACCACCGGCGACAGCGACTTTCTGCTGATCGCCGACTCGCCGAGCGAACAGGAGGTGCTCAGCGCCATGCTCGCCGCCGCGGCTTCGGGCGCGGTGACCAACCTGACCACCAGCCTGGCGATGACCACCGCCGACGCCTCGCTGCTGCTTGGCAAGGCCAGCCGCGTGGCGCGCGACTATCGCCCGCCCGGGCGCTGAAGGTCGACCATTCTGGAGGTTCGGATGGCTCCGCGGCCGGGAGCGCCAGCCGGTGGCGTCGCCGCACGCCGGCGGCTAGAACAGGCGCGTGAGCCATCCGGACCTGCCGCCTCCGCCCGTTCGCCCGGCCGATTGGGAATGCTGCCGGCGCGGCTGCTGCCCGTGCATCTTCGACTACTACGAAAAGGCGCTGCAGCGGTGGCGCGACAAGGTCCAGGCCTTGGGCGGCGACCCGCAGTCCCTGCTCGCTCCCCGCGGCGATTGAGGCTGGCGCTGGTCGGCGCGCTCGCGCTGCTGGCGGGGTGCGGACGCCCGCAGGTCGAAGGGCCGGTGCGAACGCCCCGCGAGGCGAATGAAATCGCCCAAAGGACGCTCCGGTCGGCCCACCTGGACGAGGAGATCCTGAGCACCGAGCGCCAGGGCGGCGGCGCCTGGATCGTGACCACCCGCTGGCGGGAAAGCTCGATGGCCGGGCACCTGCTGACCATCGACCCGGCGAATGGAAACGTCACAGTCGAGCGCTATCGAACGCTGCAGATCGGCCGACAGCCCTGAGGTCGTGACGTCATCACCGCCGCGAGGCCCTCGCGCCCGGCCAGGTGTTCACAACCCGCAGGAAGACCGCAAGGCGCTAAGGGCCATCGCAAATTCCTCCAACATCAGCTGATAGTTCCTCAATCAGCATTGGGAAGAGCGACGCGACCGGGCGCCTAGTAAGCCATGAAGCTGTCCAATCCGAGCAGCTCATGAATCGTCACAATATCTTTTGCCGCGCGGACGCTTTCGAGCAGTTCTGCAAAGATGGCGTCCTCCCGTTCATCTGCGTGACAATAGTCTTGGGGGAAAGCCTCCAGCGAGGCGCAGACTCTGGCCTTGACCTCGCAAAGCGTCAGCGCGGCCATCGCATCCAGGTCATGCTCGATACGCGACTGCGGCGTGGAGAGCAGATGCGAGATGAGCCAGGCCAGCAGCGGCTCGCCGCGCCCCGTGCGGCGAACGGACCGTACCACCCAACGGCGTCCCTCGACGTCGACGAGCTCCATCCCGGATTGGCTGTTGTGCTTAAGCGTGCGAGGCCCACAAGACGTGAGGGTGTCGAGGTCCGGGAATCCCCAGATCTCGCGGTCCGGCGTGAAGCCGAGGCCGGCGTAGCGGAGCTCTGCGCCTCACCGCACTGGGCATCGGCGATCCGCCAGCCCCTGCCGAGCGACAGCGCTGCCGCGCCAGCCGGAGGATAGCCATGCTCGCCGAAACCATCGCGCAGGCGACCGCGATCTTGATGTCGAGCCCCCAGTCCTTCACCGATTTAGCTAGCGCTCCAATCGCCTCAGTGAAACCCGTTTGCAGGGCACGCATTGCATATTCTGCCCATATTGCCTATATTGCCCAAGGAGGACGAGTCATGAGCGCAGCAAAGCCATCTCATCTTACGCGGGCCGCTTTGACCAAGGCGATCGAGAGCAAGGTCGAGCGCATGCCCCTGCACGACCTGGTCGAGCTGGCCTCGACGCTGAAGGTGACGGTGCCCGCCGCCGCCAAGACGATCCGTCGACGCGAGGCGAAGACGGTTGCGCCGCCGGCCGCGCCCGGGGGGCGTGTGCTGCGGGGCGCCGGCGTCGGCCCGGTCGTCTCGGCCGCAAAGGGCAGCCGGCTCCTGGATGCGATCACCGTCGACGACGAGGCGGCCGATTGGGCCGAGAGCGCGCTCGTCGGGGCGGGTGCTCTGGTCGAGCGGCTCGGCATCGCGCGGGGCACGCTCGACAACTGGCGCAAGGGCGGCAAGGTCGTGGCGTTGCGCAAGGGCTTGCGGAACTTCGTCTATCCGCTCCGGCAGTTCGATCGACGCCGGCCCGTGGACGGCCTTGACCAGGTGGCCGAGCACTTCACATCACCCGAGGAGGCATGGGAGTGGCTGGTCGCCCCCAATCGGATGACTGACGGCAAGGCTCCGATCGACGCCCTGCATGCCGGCGAGGTCAAGGCCGTCATCAGCGCCGCGGCGGGAGCCTTTGATTACGCGTGAAGCTCGCCCTGTCCAAACTCCGCGAACGGGTGATCGCGGCCAAGCTCTCTGACTGGCCTCGCATCCTGCCCACAAAGTACAGGGCGACGCCGGTCGGCGCGGGGTTCGGCTCAAGCCGCTACTCCAGTCCGTCCGACGCCTTCCGCGTGCTGTACGCGGCTGAGGACTTCCCAACTGCATTCGCCGAAGCGGTGGTGCGCGACCGATTCGAGGGCAAGGCGCACCGCTACCTCTACCGGCCGCACCTGGAGCAGGCCTGCCTGACGGCGGTCAGCTCCAGCCGCGAGCTTGTGCTGCTCGATCTGCGGGGCGCCGGGGCTTACGAGCTGGGGGTCGACACCGACGCCAGCCGGGCCCGCGACCACACTGCGGGGCAGGCCTTTTCCCAGGGCGTGCACGACGCGTTGCCCGACGTCGACGCGATCCTGTTTGACTCGCGCCTGACGACCGGCGCCTGCGTCGCCATCTACGACCGCGCCTTCTCTGCGCTGTCGGCGACGGCGCCGATCGCCCTCATGCAGGCCGCCCTCCTGCCGGCCGAAATCACCCGGCTGAACATCTCGCTGCGGCGCGGGCGGGGGTATGCGCCGTGAAGAGAGCAGCGCATGATCCGTGCGCTGATCCTGGGGCGCGGTGATGGCCAAACGACTTCGCATCGTTTCGCCGAAGCGGAACAAACGTCTGCAGACCGGCTGGGAGGGCTTCTTCCCCTACTACGCTGGCTACCCTGAGCTCTTCGCTCGTGAGCTGCTCAAGAGCGCCCGGCTGCCACACGGCGCCGTCGTGCTTGATCCGTGGAACGGCAGCGGGACGACGACCTACATCGCCACGTCGCTGGGCCTGGACTCCATCGGGATCGACCTGAACCCGGTGATGATCATCGTCGCGCGCGCCCGTCTCCTGCCGCCCAGCGAAGCCGATCATCTTCCCCCCTGGCCGCGACGATCCTGTCGCACGCCCATTCCACGCCACCGGCGCTGACGCCGGACGATGCGCTCCTGGGCTGGTTCGATCCGGCGACCGCGGCCTTCGTCCGCGGCATCGAACAGAACATCCGCCGAAGCCTGGTCGGCAGCATGACCAAGTCGCCTGACATGCCGAGACGACGCAGGTGCTCGGTGGTGTCATAGACTCCGGAGCGACCGGCGATGTCGGCGATGGTGTGATCCGCTACGGTCGCGCCTGACCCGGTCTGGACGATGGCGCGCATCGGGATCGCGTCAGCGGCGGCCAGGGGCATCTCCACGCGCCGAACCTTGCCATCGACCCCGTCGACGATCAGCGCCGCGCGTTCTTCGGTCGGACCCGCCAGGCCCTTGTCGATGACGCGCCCGATGACGGGGAGCTGCTCCTGGTCGTGCGTGACGAAGGTTTCCGCCCCTCGCGCCTGGCCCTCGCGAGCGAGCGCCCGGTTCATGCTCTTGATGATGTCACCGCGTTCGCCGCGCTGGCGCAGCTCGAATTCCAGGTCGCCGGACAGCCGCCACACATCCCGGGAAAGCGGTCGCGCCAGGCCGAAGCCGCGAAGGGCCTCCAGCCTCGCGCCTGCAATGCCCTCCCGAAACCCGGTCCGTTGCGACGTGAGCGGCACGCGGAGGTCCAGGACGCCATCGCGTGACCGGCCGATGAGCTGCCGATCCATGCGCGTGAAGCGCTCTTGCGAGATCTCCTTCAGCAGCTTTTCGTCGAGCTCCCGGTCGGTGAGTGTCCCGAGTTCTTCGGTCGCCAACTCGCGAGCGCGCAGGCGCAGCCCTTCGGTGATGTAGTCCTGTGAGATCAACAGGTCCGTGCCGCGGTCCGTTCTCCCGCGGATCAGAATGTGCGAATGCGGATGCGCGGGGTCCGTGTGGTCGACTGCCACCCAGTCGAGGACGGTCCCAAGATCCTGCTCCATCTGCCGCATCAGCTCGCGCGTGAAACGCTGCAGATCGAGGTCGGCGCCGTCCTCTGGCGAGACAATGAAGCGGAAGTGATGCCGATCACCATCGCAGCGCGACAGGAAAGCGCGCCCGTCGACGCATTCGTCGGCTGCGTCATAGAGCCGGCCAGGAGCGTCCTCCGGATTGCCGGCGCCCCGTTCGAGGTATCGCAGATGCGCCCGGACGGCTGCGCTGCCGGGTTTCAGCCGGACGATCCGCGCTTTGACGATCACCCTTCGGAGAGCCCGACTGCGGCTCGCCTGCCGCAGCGCGGCGACCGCCTTCTGGCCGCGGCCGCGGCGCGCTAGGCGGCTCGGCGTGAGCCGGCCGGCTGTAGGCGCCCGCTGGTAGCGGATGCGGCCCACGCGAAGGCTGAACTCGTCGTCCATGCGCCCACGCCAGGACGAACGATCGCGGCGCGCAAGCCTCGTCGAGGCTTGAGAGGGCCTCAGCGAGCAAATAGAAGCGATCGGCGGCCGCAGCGAACGCTAGCGTAGATCAAACACGCCAAGGCGGCCCGTACCTTGCAAAATCCAGTGTGTAGACAACGACTTGTGCGTCTCGCACCGTGCGCACCCTTTAATCTTGCCGTAAATTGAAACCTGCTGCGGCTCCGGTCCTGCACACTGTTGTCCGCGGAAAGGAGCGCTCGCAGAGCCGCGCCGTTGGCGATCCGTCCGGGTCTGCTGCTCCAGCGCAGCTCAGTTGATATCGTGGGACTTGAGCGTCGCGGCGTTTCCGGCGATCGGCACAAACTCCTGGCGGACATATTCTAGCCGGCTGAGGAGCATGCGAGCGTGTTCGTCGGTCGGTTGCGCAGCTATCGGAAAACAGTCGGAAATATCGCCTCCCGAAAGCACACGTTCCGCCCAGTCTTCCATCAGTTCGCAATAGACTTCCAAGGCGTCGGGGGCGGTTCGCGCATCCTCGGTCACAAAATAGGCCGCAGGGAGGTCGCCCACGATGACCCATAGCTCTTGATCCTCGAAGCCTGCGACCGGGCGACCGAAGCTGACGAGGAACAAGCCGATGATCCCGCCGACACCGAACGCGAGATACATCCGCTGGACCGGCGGACACCATTTGAACGATCGAACGTAAGCGTCGGCCTCGGCGGCGAGCTGCTCGAGCAGCCTTGTGTCCTCCTCATCCTCCCCGGCGATCTCCGGCACGGCCTGAAAACCAGAGGTGTCAATGGCGGGCGGCATGCTGGAACTGTACGCGACTAGCCGCCATCACCAAACTGAGATCAGGTGCAGATGTCGCCCCGCCTATAGGGAAAACCGAGAGAGCGGCACCGCGCTTCGTTTTCGCGTTCGATGTCGTCCGGGCTCGGCGGGCCTCCCATGTCCGAGATGAAGTGTTGGAACGTGTCGGTGCGGATCCTGCCGGAGAGGATCCCTGTGATGTCGGGAAGGAAGCCGAGCAAGCCGAGACCTCTGATCTTCAGCCCTTCCTCAGGTACTTGCGGCTGGGGACGGCCGCCTCTCGCGCCCCAGCGGGCAAAGTCGCCATTCGCCTTATGCCGCGCTATGTGCTCGGCCGGATGCTCAGGTTCAACATTGTCGAGGGTGTCCGGGCCGCCATCCGCTTTCGCGATCTTGTGGGAGACGTGGTAATTCTGACCCGTCGCCGTCGTCGGCCAATCGCGGCCCTCGCGCTTCTCCCAGCCACGCCGGTGCTGTTGGGTCTTCCAGCCGACATCGAAGAGTTGTGCGCCATCGGCAGGACCGGCGAGGCCCCGGTCGAGAAACACGCTGCCGTCGGGACCGGAGCCACCTGACCATACAGCGTTGCTGTAGTCTGTCTGTAATGGCGTTGGCCCGTTGCCGAATTGCGGGGCTGCCTGGGTTAGGTAGGTGGCCGATCGGCTCGCCGGCATGGCAGCGCCCGCCATGCTCGTCGTCGGAAGCGGGCCGGCGACCTGGCCTCCGAAGATCGCCGGGCTAGACGGGACCGCCCTGAAGCCGGCCGTCGGGGGATTCGGCACAAACGGAGCGCTCGACCGCCTAGGCGTGGCAGATTCCTGGTCTGCCATGAACCGCGCCCATCCGCTCCCGAATAGGCCGCCGTTCTTTGGCAGGTAGCGTTGGAGGGTCAAGTAGCGCTTGATATCGTCGAGCGACCAGCCACCGGGTGCATCGCCGCTTGAACCGTCGAGGTCCATCCGAGCTCCTCATCTTCGATTGACCACGCGCAGACGACCCTGCCCTGAGCCTCAGGGAGGGTTCCTACGGAGGTGCGTGTGTGGGGGGGCAGGTGCGGCCGGAACGCCTGTTGTCAGCGCGACCGTGCCATTTCAGGAATTCCGCCGCGATTTGCTGCAAATGGCAATCACGCGAGCTTCAGATCAGCGGAGCAGGCAGTCTTGCGCGGCGTAGCAGCCCTTCGCGCAACAGCGCACGAAATCGTGTTCCCGGGCGTTCCGACTCGAGACCCCGCCTTAAAACCCGTCTTAATCGCAATTCTAAGACGGGGCGGATAAATCGCCACGAGCCAGGCATTGGATTTTCAAGGAGAAAATGGCGCGCCCGGAACGATTCGAACGTCCGACCCTCAGATTCGTAGTCTGATGCTCTATCCAGCTGAGCTACGGGCGCGCAGTCGCCTTGCGACGAGGGCGGCTATCTAGCCTCGTCGCGGGTTGGGTTCAACCCCCAACGCAACAGCTCTGTCACGAAGCGGCGCGTTGCACGACCGCGGCTATGCCGTCAGGTCGCGCCAGCAGGGAACATCCACCCCCGGCCAGGGCCGCGCCTCGTAGACCGCGCGCGCCACCGCCCGCGCCAGGCAGTCGGCGGCGAGCGCGCCCAGCCGCGCCAGGGTGTAGGGCGCCGGTTCGGCCAGCGCCCGGCCAGCGGTCGACAGGGCGAAGACCACATCGCCGTCGAACGGGGCGTGCACCGGCCGAATGGCGCGCGCCAGCCCGTCCTGGGCCATCACCGCCAGCCGCCGCGCCTGGGCCGGCGTCAGCAGGGCGTCGGTCGCCACGCAGGCGATGGTGGTGTTCAGCCCGCCGGCCGGCGCCTTGGAGAGCCCCCAGTCGTCGGGCGCCGCGGCCAGTCCCGCCGAGCCGAGGCCGCCGAATTCCCCATCGATCTCGAACGGCGCGGCCCAGAAGCTGCGGCCGCCCGGCGCGATCACCGAGCCCCAGGGATTGGCCGCCACCACCGCGCCCACCGTGTAGCCGTCGGCGCTGACCACCGAGGCCGAGCCGGTCCCGCCCTTCAGCGCCCCGGCCATCGCCCCGCAGCCGGCGCCGGCGGAGCCGAGCTCGAACGCCTCGTCCGCCGCCGCCACCGCCGCGCGCCCGAGGCGGCGATAGGGCGGCTCCTCGCCCCACGCCTTGTCGCCGCCGTTAGCGAGGTCGAACAGGATGGCGGCCGGGATCACCGGCGACGGCGGGACGGCCGGATCAGGCGAGACGACGTAGCCGCGGCGGCGCGCACCCAGCCAGGCGGCCACCCCGTCGGCCGCGGCCAGGCCGTAGACCGAGCCGCCGGAGAGCACCACCGCGTCCACCGCATCCACCAGGTTCTCAGGCGCAAGCGCATCGGTCTCGCGCGTGCCCGGCCCGCCGCCGCGCACGTCGCAGGCGCAGACCGCGCGCGCCTCGGGCAGGATGACGGTGACGCCGGAGCGGACGGCGAGATCCTCCGCCTGGCCGACCTTCAGACCGGGCACGTCGGTGATCAGGTTGCGGGGCCCGGGACGGGCGCGGGCGGGCGGACTGGTCATGACGCTAAGGGCTGGCGCCATCCGCGGTTGTTGTCCATCGGCGTGCGGCTATGGTCGGGGCCGAGTCCGGAGCGTCGCCTTGTCCCTGAAGTCCCGCCTGATCCCCCTCGCGCTCGCCGCTCTCCTCGGCGCCTGCAGCACACTTCCCGCGCCGCCGCCTTCCGCCCCGTACGCCCAAGCGCCGGAGACCACCGGCCTCGCCGCCCACGCCATGGTGGCCGCGGCCAATCCGATGGCGGTCCACGCCGGCGTCGCCGTGCTGCGCCGCGGCGGCTCGGCGGTCGACGCCGCCGTGGCGGTGCAGGCGGTGCTGGGGCTGGTCGAGCCGCAGAGCTCCGGCGTCGGGGGCGGGGCCTTCATGGTCTACTACGACGCCCGCACCCGGGCGGTGACCGCCTACAACGGTCGCGAGACGGCGCCGGCGGGCGCGACGCCGGAGATGTTCCAGGGCCCCGACGGCAAGCCCTTGCCGTTCCCTACCGCCGTGCTCAGCGGACGCTCGACCGGCGTACCCGGCGCGGTCGCCATGCTGGCGCTCGCCCACGCCCAGCACGGCAAGCTCGCCTGGCCCACCCTGTTCGCCGACGCCGAACGGCTGGCCGACCAGGGCTTTCCCGTGCCCCAGCGGCTGGCCGCCGCCGCCAACAGCCGCTACCCGGCAGCTGCGGCGCCCGACGCGGCGCGCTACTTCACCAAGCCGGACGGGGCCCGCATCCAGGCCGGCGACCGGCTGAAGAACCCGGACTACGCCGACAGCCTGCGCCGCATCGCCGCCGAGGGGCCGAAAGGTCTGCTGGAAGGGCGGCTGGCCGAGGCCATCGTCGCACGCACCCGCGAGGGCGACCTGCCGGGGACGCTGACCCTTCAGGACCTCGCCCGCTACCGCCCCAAGGCCGAGCAGGGGCTCTGCCGGCCCTACCGGATCTACCTGGTCTGCCTGCCGCCCGCCCCGGCCGGCGGCCCCAGCGTGCTGCAGGCGCTGGGCCTGCTGGAACGCACCGACATCGCCGCCCGCGGTCCGTCCGACCCGCAGGGCTGGTACCTGTTGGCCCAGGCGAGCCGGCTGACGTACGCCGACCGCGACCGCTACATCGGCGACCCGGACGTCGTCTCCGTGCCCGTCGAAGGGCTGCTCAGCCCGGCCTATCTCGACCAGCGGGCCCGGCTGATCGGCCCCGTCGCCGGACCCGCCCCCGCGCCCGGGATCCCGCCCGGCGCGCCCGTGCGCGCGCCGGACCGCACCCTCGAGCCGGGCGGCACCAGCCACCTGGTGATCGTCGACGCCCAGGGCGACGTAGTCTCGATGACCACCACGGTGGAAAGCCCGTTCGGCTCGGGCCGGATGGTCGGCGGCTTCTTTCTCAACAACCAGCTGACCGACTTCTCCTTCTCGCCGAGGGACCCGGACGGCGCCCCGGCCGCCAACGCCGTCGCGCCCGGAAAGCGGCCGCGCTCGGCGATGAGCCCGACCATCGTGCTGGACCGCCAGGGCCGTTTCGTCGCCGCCGTCGGCTCGCCGGGCGGCCCGGGGATCATCGCCTACGACCTGAAGGCGCTGGTCGGGATGCTGGACTGGAAGCTGCCGGTGCAACAGGCCATCGACCTTCCCAACCTGATCGCCCGCAAGGACGTCTATGACGCCGAGATCGGCAAGTTCGCACCGGGCGTGGTCGAAGGCCTCGCCGCGCGCGGCGTCACCCTGGTCAGCGGCACCGGCGCGGAAGGCTCCGGCCTGCACGGGATCGAGGCGACCCCGCAGGGCCTGCGCGGCGGCGCCGACCCGCGGCGCGAGGGCGTCGCGCGGGGGTTCTGAGGGGGACGGTCGCCTACGCCTTCGTCCGCGTCGCGCGCGCCGGGGCGCCGGGCAGGCGCAGTTCGAACACCGCCCCGTCCGGACCGGAGTCCGCCAGCGTCAGGTCGCCCCCGTGAGCCAGCGCAAGCTCGCGGGCGATGGCCAGGCCCAGGCCCGCGCCGCCGGGCCGGCTGGAGCCGGCGAAGGCGTGAAACAGCCGCTCGCGCGATCGCTCCGGCACGCCCGGCCCATCGTCCGCCACCTGCACCAGGGTGGCGCCGTCGATCTGCTGGGCCGAGACGCGGACGGTCCCGACGTCGGCGCGGGCCTGGTGTTCGATCGCCTCGCGAGCGTTGCGCAGCAGGTTGACCAGGATGCGGTGCAGCTGGTCGGGGTCAGCGCTGACCTGCTCGCCCTCGGCCACCGCGTTGACCAGCCGCACCCCGTCGTCGGACAGCCGCGCCTCCTCGCCCGCCACGTCCACCGCCGGCCCCAGCGCCACGAGGCGCACCTCCGGCGCGGCCTCCTGGGTCTTGCCGTAGGTCAGCACGTCGGAGGCCAGCCGCACCGCGCGATCGAGCGCCCGTTCCAGCCGCGGGAGGGCCTGGCTCACCTTGGGGTCCTTCAGCGCCGCCAGCCGTTCCGAAGCGATCTGCGCGCTGGTCAGCATGTTGCGCAGGTCGTGGTTGATCTTGGCCACCGCCTCCCCCAGCGCCGCCAGCCGAGCGCGCGAATGCAGGGCGGCGCGGACGTCGGCCTGCATTCGGTCGAGCTCCGCCTCGGCGCGGCCGATCTCGTCGCGCCGGCCGGAGAGCTCGATGTGGGCCTCGGGGTCCTCTGGATCGGCGCGAAACCGCTCCATCGCCCGGGTGATCCGCTGCATCGGCCGCACCAGGAAGAGGTTCAGCGCCAGGTAGACGAAGATGCCGGTGATGGTCGAGACGAAGGCGGTGATGAAGACCTGCCGCCAGAGATAGGCGGCCAGCGCCCGCTTCAGCTCGCCGTCGGAGGCCACGAACTCGACGAAGTCGGCCTTGCGGAACCGCGGCTCGGCCATGACCCGCACGCGCCGGCCGTCGGGACCGAAAAGCGTCTGGAAAGGCGCCAGCCAGCCGAGGCCGGGGGCCCGATGCCGCAGATCGACGAGATAGGGCGCGGGCGTCTGTCCGGGCTTGGGACGAGCGAACACCAGCGAGCGGATGCCGTCGACCGAAACCGCCACAATGTCGACGCCGGCGCCGTTGAGAAACTGGGCCTTCAGCTGTTCGCTGACCACCCGGTCGGGCGCGACCTCGGGGGCCAGGGAGGCGAGCTCGGCGGCGCGGACGCGGTCCAGCAGCCACTGGCGCTCGTAGGCCGCCAGCGACGGCGGCAGGGTCAGCGCGCCGCCCAGGGCGACGAACAGCACGGTGAGCACCAGCAGACGGGCGGAGAGGCCCCCGGGCCAGAAGTAACGGCGGGGGGACCGCTTCGGAAGCTCCTGCGGCGTGGGGGCGTCCGCCATAGTCTACCCCGTAATCCACCCAGCCCGCTTCGGCAACGCGTGCGGGAGCTGGAGCGTGGGGCGCGCGGACCGGATCAGGCGCGGCCCACCGCTGAGCGCACGTCGGCGAAGCCGTCGCGGCGCAGGCATTGGGCGAGCTCGCGCCTGATGCGCGTCACCAGGCCGGGGCCTTCGTAGACCAGGGCGGAGTAGAGCTGCACGGCCGAGGCGCCGGCGCGGATCTTGGCGTAGGCGTCCTCGCCGCTGGCGACGCCGCCGGCGCCGATCAGCGCCAGCCGGCCGCCGGACGCCGCGGCGAATTCGAGCAGCATGCGCGTCGACAGCGTTTTCAGCGGCGCGCCGGACAGGCCGCCGGTCTCCTCGCGGAACCGCGAGGCCAGCTGCGGCCGCGAAACCGTGGTGTTGGAGACGATGATCCCGGCGAGCCCGTTGGCCTCGACTGTCTCGACGATGGCGGCGACCTCGCCGGCCTCGAGGTCCGGGGCGACCTTCAGGAACATCGGCGCCAGGCCCGCGGGCGGCAGGGCGTCGCGCGCCTCGGCCAGCCGGCCCAGCAGCTCCTGCAGCGCCGCCTTGGTCTGCAAGGCGCGCAGGCCGGGCGTGTTGGGCGAAGAGATGTTGATGGTGAAATAGGAGGCCAGCCCCCACAGGCGGGTCAGGCAGGCGACATAGTCGCCGATGCGGTCCTCGGAGTCCTTGTTCGCCCCGATGTTTGCGCCGACGACGCCCCCCCTTCCTTCGCTATAGGGGCCGCGGTGCGCCAACCGCGCCGCGAAAGGCTCCAGCCCCTGGTTGTTGAAGCCCATGCGGTTGATCACCGCCCGGTCCTCGGTCAGCCGGAACAGCCGCGGACGCGGATTGCCGGCCTGCGGCTTGGGCGTCACCGTGCCGCATTCGACGAAGCCGAAGCCGGCCCGCAGCATGGGGCCGAACACCTGGGCGTTCTTGTCGAAGCCGGGCGCCAGGCCGATCGGGTTGGGCAGCTTCAGGCCGGCGACCTCGATCGCCAGCATCGGATCCTCGGCGCCGGCGCGCGGGCCAAGCCCCGCCTCCAGCGCGCGGATCGCCAGGCCATGGGCGTCCTCCGGATCGAAGGCGTGCAGCGCCCGGGTGGCGAGGCCGTGCAGGGCGCTCACGCCAGGTCTCGCAACTGCGGGACGCCGTCCTCGCCGAGGGGCGCGGCGGTCACCGCGATCACCCGCGCGACGTCGAGCGGCGCAAAGAGGTGCGGGAACAGCGCCCCGCCGCGCGAGGGCTCCCAGCGCAGGGCCTCGCCGAGATCATCGGCCTCGACCTGGAGCACCACCAGGTCGGCCTGACCGTGGAAGTGGCGGCGCGCGGTCTCCTGCGCCTGGGCCGCGGTGGAGAAGTGAATATAACCGTCCTCCAGGTCGACGGCGGAGCCCGCGAACCGGCCCGCGGCGCGCGCGGCGTCCCAGTCGCCCCGCGGCAGGATCTTGTAGATGCGGCTCAAGCGTCGCGCTCCGGGTAGAACAGGCCTTCGGCCACAGCCTGTCCCGCCGCGTCGAAGCTGAAGATCGCCGCTGCCGCCGGCGGAAAGGCCCGCTGGGCCCGGGCCAGATAGGCGGCCGGCGCAGCGCCCTCGCGCAACAGCCGCACGGTCAGGTCCTGAAGGCCGGGGTTGTGCGCCACCACGATCACCACGCCGCCCGGCTCGCCCGCCGCCTCGGCCAGCCGGCGGATCACACCGACGTCGGCGTTGTAGAGCTCGGGCAGGAAGCGCACCTCGACGCCGGGAAGGGCTGGTTCGACCAGCTCCCAGGTCTCGCGGGTGCGCAGCGCGCTGGAGACCAGGGCGATGTCGGGCCGCTCGCCCATCGCCGCGAGCCGCTCGCCCATCGCCAGGGCCTCGCGCCGGCCGCGTGGGGCGAGCGGACGATCGAAGTCGTCGCCGCTTGGCGCGTCGGTCTCGGCCTTGGCGTGCCGCAACAGGATCAGCCGGTCCATCGATGCTCTCGCCCCTACGCGCGCGCCTCATAGAGCCATTCGCGTTCAGGGGAAATCACCTGAGCGGTTCAGAAAGGTCCCAAATCAAGCCTTTAGAAAATATCTGACGGCGAAACCGGCGGCGAACGCCGGATGAGGCGCCGCCGCCGGACAAACGCCGGCCGCGAAGCCATTGACACTGAAAGGGCTTGGCGGTCCAAGGCCATCATGAGCGAAGCCGCCACCGCGACCGCCGGCGCCGAGACCCAGGGCGGGACGATGAGGTTCCCGGCCAACAAGTCCCTGCGCCTGGATTCCGGCGCCCGGCTGGCGCCGCTGGAGATCGCCTACAACACCTACGGCCGGCTGAACGCTGACCGTTCGAACGCGGTCCTGGTGTGCCATGCGCTGACCGGCGACCAGCACGTGGCCTCGATCCACCCCACCACCGGCAAGCCGGGCTGGTGGACCCGGGTGATCGGCCCAGGCAAGCCGCTCGATCCGGAGCGCTATTTCATCATCTGCTCGAACGTCATCGGCGGCTGCATGGGCTCCACTGGCCCGGCCTCGATCGACCCCAAAACCGGCCAACCCTACGGCCTCTCCTTCCCGGTTATCACCATCGCCGACATGGTGCGGGCACAGGCCATGCTGGTGGAGGCGCTGGGCGTCGAGACCCTGTTCGCCGTGGTCGGCGGCTCGATGGGCGGGATGCAGGTGCTGCAATGGGCGGCGGACTATCCGGAGAAGCTGTTCTCGGCGATCTGCATCGCCGCGGCGCCGCGGCACTCGGCGCAGAACATCGCCTTCCACGAGGTCGGCCGCCAGGCGATCATGGCCGACCCGGACTGGCGCGCCGGCGCCTACGAACAGGCGGGCGTGCGGCCGGAGAAGGGTCTGGCCGTCGCGCGGATGGCCGCGCACATCACCTACCTCTCCGAAGCCGCCCTGCAGCGGAAGTTCGGCCGCGAGCTGCAGCGCGACGGCCTGTCCTGGGGCTTCGACGCGGACTTCCAGGTGGAGAGTTATCTACGCCATCAGGGGGCGAGCTTCGTCGACCGCTTCGACGCCAACTCCTACCTCTACATCACCCGGGCGATGGACTATTTCGACCTGGCGGCCAAGCACGGCGGTGCGCTGACGGAAGCCTTCCGCAAGGCCCGCGCGGTGAAGTTCTGCGTGCTCTCCTTCTCCTCCGACTGGCTCTATCCGACGTCGGAGAGCCGCGACGTGGTGCGGGCGCTGAACGCCGCCGGCTGCCGCGCCAGCTTCGCCGAGATCGTCAGCGACAAGGGCCACGACGCCTTCCTGCTCGACGAGCCGCACCTGGACGCCTCCTTGCGCGGCTTCCTCTCGGCGCAGGCGCAAGCGCGGGGTCTGGCGTGAGCGTCCTGCGCGAGGACTTCCGCGAGATCCTGCGGCTGGTGCGTCCCGCCGCGCGGGTGCTCGACGTCGGCTGCGGCGAGGGCGAGCTGCTGGAGCTGCTGACCCGCGAAAAGGGCGTCGACGGCCAGGGGCTGGAGATCGGCCAGGCCGGCGTCTCCGCCTGCCTCGCCAAGGGGCTGGCGGTGGTCCAGGGCGACGGCGACCGCGACCTCGACTATTTCCCGACCCAGGCCTTCGACTACGCGGTGCTGTCCAAGACCCTGCAGCAGATGCGCGAGCCGGCGCACGTGCTCTCCGAGCTGTTGCGCATCGCCGACCAGGCCGTGGTCTCGCTGCCGAACTTCGGCCACTGGCGGGTGCGCTGGGCGCTGCTCGCCAAGGGCCGGATGCCGGAGACCCGCGCCCTGCCGGAGCCCTGGTGGTCGACCCCCAACATCCACCTCTGCACGCTGCGCGACTTCACCGCCCTGTGCCGAGAGCTCGACCTGCGCATCGACGCCTGTTCGGCCCTGTCCGGCGGCAAGCCGGCGCGGCCGATCGATCCCGAAAAGCCGATCGAGAACTGGCGCTCGGAAAGCGCCCTCTTCCTGCTCAGCCGCCGCGCGGCGCCGGCGCGCGCGCCGGCCGAGGTGGACCTGTTCGGCGAGGTCGCCGCGCCCCCCGCCGAGCCGGCGGCGGCGAAGCGGCGGCGCCGCGCGAAGGCCTGACGCCGCCGCAGCGGTCATCGGCGGATCATCGGGTGATGATCGGGTCGCGGCCCTGCCGGCCGGCGCGGGCTTGCTGTTTCCTGGCGACGTGGCGCTGAGACGCGCCCAAGCCAAGAGGAACCGCAGCCATGCGCCGCAATCTCGTCACCCCGCTCGTCGCCCTCGCCCTGGCGGTCGGCGCGACCGCCGCCGCCGCCGAGCCG
>Ga0105248_10003655_pt1 | contig 17069 bp, 17 predicted proteins | sample KBSS34metaG_FD_81524 | JGI IMG/M metagenome (GOLD analysis project Ga0105248, IMG submission 81524) | Switchgrass rhizosphere microbial communities from Kellogg Biological Station, Michigan, USA - KBS S3-4 metaG | ecosystem: Host-associated > Plants > Roots > Rhizosphere > Soil | place... | reverse complement strand
TGCCTCTCATGCCACAACGGCACGACGGCGACCGGCAAGACGGCCAACCACATCGTGACATCGGCGGACTGCGCGACTTGTCACACGACCGTGGCCTGGACGCCGGCGAGCTTCAACCATACCGGCGTCACGAGCGGATGCGTGAGCTGTCATGACGGAACGCGCGCGACCGGCAAGAGCGCGAGTCACATCCTGTCGACGACCAGTTGCGAATCCTGCCATCGCACATCGACGTGGAAGCCGGCGCTGCGCGTCGACCACGCGCAGGTGTCCGGCAGTTGCGCCTCCTGCCACAACGGCACCACGGCGACCGGCAAGAGCGCGACTCATATTCAATCGAGCAGCAGTTGCCAGTCCTGCCATTCGACCACGACCTGGTCGCCGGCGACCAAGGTCGATCACACGCAGGTCGTCGGCAGTTGCTTCTCGTGCCACAACGGCACGACCGCCACCGGCAAGAACGCCGGACACATTGCCAGCGACAACACCTGCGAGAATTGCCACAACCCCAGCGCCTGGAAGCCGGCCAAGTTCGATCACACGGGCATCACGACGAATTGCGCGAGCTGTCACAACGGCACGCAGGCCACGGGCAAGAACGCCACGCACATTACGAGCAGCAGCCGTTGCGAGTCGTGCCACGCTGTCGCCGCATGGAAGCCGGCAACCAGAGTGGATCACACGCAGGTGAGCGGCACCTGCGCCTCCTGCCACAACGGCACTATCGCCACCGGCAAAGGCACGAACCATATTCCGACGACCCAGTCGTGCGATACGTGCCATACGACGAGCGCGTGGACCCCGGCGACGTTCAGCCACACCGGAATCACGACCGGCTGCGCGAGCTGTCACGATGGCATTCGCGCGAACGGCAAGAACGCCACGCACGTATCGACGACGACGAGGTGCGAGTCGTGCCATGCCACGAGCGCATGGAAGCCTGCCACACGCGTCGACCACACACAGGTCCTCGGCTCGTGCGCGTCGTGTCACAACGGCACCACCGCGACGGGCAAGCCGCCGAATCACGTCGCAACGACCGCGGACTGCAGCAGCTGCCACAGCACGACCGCGTGGACGCCCGCGACCGGCTTCGACCATGCAGGCATCACGAACAACTGCGCGAGCTGTCACAACGGCACGACGGCCACCGGCAAGAATGCCGCGCACATTTCCAGCACGAGCAGCTGCGAGAAGTGCCATGGCACCAGCGCCTGGAAACCTGCGGCACGAGTGGATCACACGCAGGTCGTCGGCGCGTGCTTCTCTTGCCATAACGGCACGATCGCAACCGGCAAGAACAGCGGTCACATCGCCAGCGACACCAGTTGCGACAACTGCCACACGACGACGGCGTGGAAGCCCGTCGTGCGAGTGGATCACGCTCACGTGACGGGAAGCTGCTCGAGCTGCCACAACGGAGTCGCCGCCACCGGCAAGCCGACGACGCACATCCCCACGACGCAGGAATGCAACGCGTGCCACTCGACGCTTGCGTGGACACCGGCTGCGTTCAGCCACACGGGCATCACGGGCAATTGCGCCTCGTGCCACGACGGCACGACCGCAACCGGAATGACGAGCGGGCACATGACGTTCCCGGTGAACCATTTCGACTGCAGCCACTGCCACACGACGACGGCGTGGACGCCGAACACGTTCCAGCACCTCGCGGGAGGCGGTTACCCCGGCAATCACAGAGTCACGCTCACCTGCCTGAGCTGCCACACGGCCAACACGGATGCCGCGAGCTGGCGTTCGCCCGCATACAAGCCGGCTTGCGCGGGCTGTCATTCGAACCGCTATAAGTCGGACCCGCACACCAAGTACGGCAATGTGAAATATACCGTGAGCGAGCTGCGCAACTGCTCCGGCGCATGTCACATCTACACGGACTCGACGTTGACGACGATCAGTCGCTCGCGTCCGGGACCCCAGCACCGGATCACCTCCAGCAGCTTCAACTGATGAGAGTGCTTGCTGCAGCCCTGACGATCGGACTGTCGCTGATCTGTCTCATCGGCACGGCCCGCGCGCAAGTCGCGGGACGCCTGATCGATGCCGTTGACGCGAACGAGCGTGGCAATCACATCGACATCAGCATCATCTTCGGCTGCGGCCTGCAGTACATCAGTCACACGCCCGCCAGCGAAGGCGACACGCTGCGACTGCGGTTCGCGCCACTGCCGGACTGCGGCAGCCTCGTCGGCACACTGAGCTCGCCGCCGCTCGATGGCATCACCGCAATCCGCTCGATCGAGGCCGAGCAACTGGTCCTGAACCAGGTGGATGTGACCGTGCATTTCGCCGCAGCGGAACGCTACGTCCTCGCGCCCACAGCGGACAGCCACGGGGTGCGTATCAGGCTGCTGCGTCCGGAATCCAGTGGCACACGCGTAATGATCTTCGAGCACGGCGCGCCGCCGGCAGGTTACGCGATCAATCTCGCAGCTTCGCAGCAGCCGTTCGACGACGCAGCGATCCAGGAAGCTACGCGGGTCACGGGAAACCCGGCCTACCTCTCCGAATCCCGCCTCGGCGACCAGACGTGGTATCGCCTGCGCATCGGACCGTTCGAGACGGAGTCGAGCGCGCGCAAGGTGCTGCTGGCGGTGCGCGATGCATACCCGAAGGCGTGGCTCGCAATCGGCGACGATGAGAAGCTCAACACCAGCGACACTGTCGGCGTCACGCCCGTAGCACCCACCAGGCCGGGCCCAGTCACCACCCTGACGCCGCAGGACATCGAGGCGACCTTCCGCAAGGCCAAGACTGCGTTCAACCACAAGGACTATGCAACCGCGATGCCGCTGCTGACGCGCCTTCTCGAGCAGCCGGAACATCCGCGGCGCGCCGAGGCGCAAGAGCTGCTGGGGCTGGCTCGCGAGCGTAGCCGGCAGATCGCGCACGCCAAGGCCGAGTACGACGAGTATCTGCGTCGCTATCCCGACGGTCCCGCCGCCGATCGCGTACGCGAGCGACTGCGTGCTCTGCGACTGGCCGCGCGCAGATCGATCGGTGCCGGCGCCGCGGATGAAGATGAGCATGCCTGGAAGATCTACGGCGGCGCGGCGCAGACCTATCGCCGCGACACCTTCCAGGTCGACAACAGTGTCCAGTCGCTGGACATCACGAGCCAGAACGCACTGATCTCCGACGTCGACCTGGTCGCGCGACACCGCGGCGAGCGCTTCAATTTCTCCTCGCGGCTGAGCGCCGGCTACATCAAGGACATGCTGGCCGACGGCCCCGGCGACCAGACACGCGTCAACTATGCGTTCGCCGAGCTCGGCGATCGCGAGCGCGACTGGTCGGTGCGGCTCGGCCGCCAGGCGCGTAATACCGGCGGCCTGTTCGGGACCTTCGACGGACTCTCCGCGGGCACGCAGCTGCTACCTCGCATGCGCCTCGATGTCGCGTACGGCTATCCCGTCGACACCTCGCGCCAGGGCTTCGATACGCAACGCCAGTTCGCGGGCCTGTCGCTCGACTTCGGCACGTTCCGCGAAGCATGGGACATCGCGATGTACGGACTCACGCAGCAGATCGACGGCGAGAGCGACCGCCTGGCGTTCGGTACCGAGGTGCACTACTTCCAGCCGGGCCGCACCGTCGTCGCGCTCGCCGACTACGACGTCAATTTCAAGGAGCTGAACAACGCGTTGTTGCTGGCGACCTTCGCCCTGCCGGCGCGCTTCACGATCACCGCCAACATCAATCAGCTGAAGAGTCCCAGCCTCAGCCTGCGCAACGCGCTCATCGGCCAGTCCGTCACTTTCGACGAGCTGTTGCTGCTGATGTCGCGCAGAGAGATCGAGCAGCTCGCGCTCGATCGCACGGCCGACGCGAAGCTCTACAGCGTGTCGCTGTCGCGACCGTTCGGCGAGCGCTGGCAGTGGTCGCTCGACTATTCGAGCTTCAGCATCGGCGGCACGCCCGCCTCGGGCGGCGTGGATGAGCTGCCGGACGGCGGCACGGACAATGGCATTTCGCTCGAAGGCATAGCCTCGAGTCTGTTCGGCGGCAACGACCTCACGGCAATCCTCCTGCGTCACCAGACCGGCGCCACGGTGGACATCGATTCGGTCGGAGTCACCAGCCGGTTCCCGCTGTGGGGAATGTGGCGCATCGGCCCGGGCGTGCGCGTCGATGAGCGCCGCACTCATAGCGATGGCTCGACCGAGATGCTCTACGTGCCGACCCTGCGGGTCGACCTGCTGCGCGGCCGTTTCCTGGTCGAATGCGAGCTCGGCGCCGAGCTCGGCCGGCGCGCGCTGGAGCAGTCACGCGAGGACACGACGCGGTACTATTTCAGCCTCGGATACCGCCTGAATTTCTGAGGCCGTAGTGCTGTCAATGACACTCACCGGGCGACGCGCTGGCGCCGTGCTGGCTGTCCTTTCCGCAGCGCTGCTCGCGTGGACTGCCGGCGTGCGCGCGGCCGACCCGGTGCGTCAATATGTTGACGAGATCACCGCCGCCACGATCACCGTGGCCGTCGAGCCGCTGATCTTCGCGCGCGAGCGTACCGATCTCGCGGCCAACTCACGCGACTACGTGACCCTTACGGCAATCGAAATCAACGTGCAGGGTAAGCGCAGCTATTTCTGGTCGGCCTATATCTGGTCGACCATCGATCGACGCGACCGGCAGCCGCTGGTTGCACCAGGCGACGAGCTCGTACTCGTCGCGGATGGCCGCCCCATCCCCCTGCGCAGCGACGCCCAGACCCTGCGGGATCTCGGCCTGGGAGAATCCCCGACGCGAGCGCCGACGCGCACCGCTGTGCCGGCGCTGTTCGCTGCCAATCTCGAATCGATCGGCTATGTGGCCCGCGCCGGCGAACTGCGAATCGAACTGATTCACGCCGGCAATAACGACGCGTTCGTGCTCTGGAAAGATGGACGCGCGGCGCTACGCGCGTTCAGCGAAGCAGCCGGCGGCGGCTAGATCGCCGCCCTGGCCCGGCGCCCGTCGCCACCGGCCCCTGATGAATCGTGCGATTGAAATTTCTTCAGTCGTACGTCGAACGGGGGATGCTCTTCGCGACCTCGGACATCCTCATCGATCAGGCGTCGGCCAGGACCTCGTGGCACCAGGATTCGCGCTCGCCCGGCGCGCGCGGCGAGCCCGCGCCTGCGCGGCACAGCGGAAGCATTCGCGTCCTGGTCGTCGACGAGAAAGGCATCATGCGCGACGGACTGTGTGCGCTGCTGGCCGTGATGCCCGGTATCGAAATAGTCGGCAGCGTCGCGGCCGGCGCCGACGCGTCGCGCGCCGTCGCGAGCCTGCATCCGACGCTCATCGTGGTCGACATTCCGCCGCTGCCGCTCAAGGGGCCAAAACTGATTGCAGCGCTCAAAACGCAGGCGCCCGAGGCGCACGTCGTAGTGCTGAGCTTTCATCGGGAAACGCGTCTCATAGAGTCAGCACTGCAGGCCGGTGCCGCGGGCTATGTGCTGAAGAGCGACCGTCGCGACGACCTGTTCGAAGCTGTACTGAGCGTCGCAGCCGGCAGGCGGTTCCTGAGTCCTTCCATCCGCGGGCGCGTACTTCGCAGCGACGGGCGAGCGCCCGCCGCCGAGCGCACGCCGATACCATCAACCGTCGACCTCACCGATCGCGAACGTCAGGTGATTCGCCTGATTGCTGCCGGGCGCCGCACGCGCGAGATCGCGCAAGCCCTGTCGCTCAGCCACAAGACCATCGAGAAGCATCGCGCCAGCCTCATGCGCAAGCTCGGACTGCGCAATGCATCCGCCGTCGCGGCATACGCGATCGCGCATGGACTCGCGGAGGAATGAGTACGCGCTAGACGTAGTCACGCTTTTGGCCGCAACGGCGGTCGCTTACTGCGCGACCTTCACGGAGGACTGCCAAGGCCTCCTGAGCAGTCGCACCTAAGTCCGTCGCCAATGTGTCGCGAAACGCAGTGCGGGCGCGCGCGAGCATCGATTGCGCGGCGATTTGGCCGACGCCCAGCAACTCGCCGATCTCCTCGACACTGCGCCCTTCGATGTACTTCCATTCCAGTACATCGCCGTAGCGGCCGGGCAGGCGATCGAGGACCGACCACACCTTCTGCCGTGTCTCCTCACTGTCATGGCTCTGCGCTGGGTCGTCTGTTGCGGGCGCTTCCACGGTTTCGAGCGCCGCACGCAGCTCACGGCTATCGTCGAATAACATGATGTTCTCGGCGTGACGCCGGTTCGCGCGCACGTAATCGACGATCTGCCGCCGGCAGATCTGGCACAGCCAGCTGAACAGTGCAGCCTCTGCGCGATAGCCCGCTAGATTCCGCACTGCTTTGGTCAGCGTCGACTGCACGACTTCTTTCGCCGCTTCCACTTCGCCACTCAGGCGCGGCATGGCAAAGCGATAAAGACGCGGGAAGTAGGCTGCGAAGAAGCTGCGAAACGCAGCCTCCTTGCCCGCCAGCATGGCGACAACCAGTTCACTGTCGCTCGCGTCCATTACCTGGCACCCCAACTTCGATTCAAGTGACTCTGCGGAGAACTTTTCTCGGCTGCATCAGGGGAAGCCCGGCTTCGACCGTGACTGATACTCAAATGCGCGGCCCAGCGCGTGGAACTCCTGGCTAGCTCAGGGAAGCTGCGCAGCGCGCCACCGCACTCGCGCGCCTATAACGACGGCATCACTCACGGCGGCAGGAACGGAGCGCGAAATGAACATTCGACTGGCCACGGCGACAATCGTGATAGCGATGGGCACAACGCAGACGGTCTTGGCACAGGATGCTGATGAATGGATCGTGCGTGGCGGCTTTCATTCCATGGAGCCGAAATCAAGCGCTCAGCAGCTCACCGTCGTCGGCACGATCGGTCTGACTTTCACAGTGACCCACATGCTCGCGCCGAAATGGGGTGTGGAACTTTTCGCGGCACTGCCCTTTCCTGCACGAGATCACATTGCAGGGTGCCGGTCCCGTCGGGGAGATCGGTCTTCTGCCGCCCACGCTCAGCGCGCAGTACCACTTCAATCCCAATCGCCACGTGCGGCCTTACATTGGCGCGGGACTCAACTACACAGTCTTCTCCAAGGAACGCACATACGGCGCGTGGCAGGGAATGAAACTCGAGCTGGATTCCTCGTTTGGCCCCGCCGCCCAACTCGGCATCGACATCGACGTCATTCCAGGCTGGTTCATCAATCTGGACGCGCGCTGGTTCGACATTGACACCAACGCCAAGCTCGGGGGCACTAATGTCGGCGCAATCGAGATCGATCCGTACGCGTTCGGTGTGACAGTCGGTCACCGCTTCCAGTGATCGGTCCGCGCGGAGCCCTGAGTTTGCGAGACCCGGGAAGCGCATTCGCGAGACTCTCAGTGGCTTGATGGCGCCACTCGCCTGCGGATTCAGAAAGGCAACAACTCTGCAAAGTTGGGCGTCTTGATGACGAGAGCGTCGCACGGCAGCTTCTCGAGCACGTCCTCTGCCGTACTCCCAATGAACGCGCGCTTCAGGCCACTGCGCGAAATCGCACCGAGCACCATGATATCCGCCTTGATTGCCTCCGCTTCGCGGGGCAGCACCTCGGCCGTTCCACCGGTCGACATATGGATGTTCTGGATGCGCACGTTGTAGTCGGATACGAGCGCCGCGATGACCCGCCGCTTGGACTCTTCCTCGCGAGCCAATTCCTCGGCCGAGACTGCCATCCCCATCGGCGGCATGGATGCCGCCGCAGCGAGGATCGCTGCCGGGATATATGCATGCAGCGCATGCAGCTCGCCATGGAGCTTCCTCGCAAACGCGGCAGCGTGCTCCAGGATGCAATGATCCAGCATTGCCGGCTTGTCGTTGGCGTGTCCCGGGTCGATCGCGGCGACGACTCTCGGTGAGCTCGCCCACGATCCCGGCTTCACCAGCAACAATGGCACCGGACAACCGCGAATCAGTTCCCAGTCCGTATTGGTGAGGAACGTGCGATGGGCGAGCGTGTGATGATGCGTATCCTTGACTACCAGCTCAGCGCTGGTCCGTTTCACCCGGTCGAGCAACGCCACATCAAGTGGATCTGCACTATCTGTTTCAGTCGCAACATCGACCCCCCGCTGGCGCAACGGAGCCGCTAGGACCTCGAGCATCCCCTTGAGATCCACTGCGAACGGCTCGTTCGGGTGCTTGCGGGCGTGCGCCGTAAGCCGCGCTTCGCGCGAAGCCTTGGTTTCGCAAGCGAACAACTCGAGCCTGGCGTTGAAGCTCTCGGCCAACAGTGCGCCCTTCGCCACCGCAGGATGTTCCTTCGCAGTCGGGTCGACGATCACGAGGATGTTGCATATGCGGTTCATGTCGGCTTCACCTGCTTCAGTTGCGTAGCGTACCGTCGCTAGTCAGCTTCGCTCGATCGCGCGTCGGTCCACGCAGCCGCGACAGATAGTCGGCGACCGCGGTCATCTCGTCGGTATCCAGGCTGTCGAGAAAGCGCGCCAGATCGGTGTCTACGTTCAGGCGATGCGACGCGCCGATGCCGCGCATGGCGCGCACCAGATAGGAGTAGTGCTGATCACGCAGGGACGGTATGAATCCGTCGTCGTCACCGCGCGCATCGTCTTCGTGGCAGGACGCGCATTGCTCCTGGAAGATGCCTTCGCCCAGTTCGACTCCGCCGCCGTCTCCGGTCTGTGGTACGCGCACTGCAGGCAGAGCGCTGAGATAGCCTGCGAGATCAGCCCAAGCCTGGGAATCACCGACTGCGTTACGCGACACGGTCTTGTGCATGTCGCCGCTGTCGCGCTCCAGCTCACTGAAATCCGCGAGTTGCTTGATGAGATAGGCTTGGCGCTGTCCGGCAAGTGCGGGCACGACATTGGTTGGATCGCCGAGCGCCTCGCGCCGGTGGCACCCGACGCAATGAACTGAGTAGAGGCCCGCACCTCGCTTGATGTTGGCTTCCAGCTGAAGCGCCGCCCGCACCTGCTCGTCTACACGTGTCGGAGATGCCGCCGCGCTGCCTATCGGCAGCAGGAGCAGAACGAACAGGATCAATCGTAAGAAAGAGGACACGGCCGCAGTCTTGGTCCCAGCGGGGTTTTGAGCCATCTGGGGATCCGCGTAACATCCTCGCGGAACCACCGAACCACGGATAGGGCGCGGCAGATTGCGGCCGAGTTGCTGCCAGGGTTTCCCTGAACGGCTGCGTAGCGCAGCGATTGATTTCTGCGGCGCGCGCGTCCTACTAACCGCGCAATTCTGAGCCCGCCATGCAAAAACCTGCGATACCTGTCGTTACCGTCCGCCGACTGCTGCTTGCGATCGTCCTCGCCTGCTTTGCCCTGACCGCCATCGCCGCCGATTCCGGCGACGCACTCGACCTGGAACGACTGCGCGGCAAGGTGGTTCTGCTCGACTTCTGGGCCTCCTGGTGCGAGCCCTGCCGCCATTCGTTTCCGTGGCTGAACGAAATGCAGACCAAATATGCCGATCGCGGTCTGGTGATCATCGGAGTGAATGTCGACCGCGAGCACGCGGACGCCGAGCGTTTCTTGCGAGAGATTCCCGCTACGTTCCGCATCGTCTACGACCCCGCCGGCGCGCTCGCGTCCCGTTACGACGTGCCCGGTATGCCATCCTCGTACGTCCTCGACGCGAAGGGCGATGTCGTCGGACGCCACATCGGTTTTCGAAACGCCTTGCGCGCGGAACGCGAGGCAGAGCTGCAAAAACTCCTGGAGAAGACTCAGTGAAGAAGATCCCGCTTTGCCTGGTGCTGCTCGGGCTGGCCGGTTGCGCCCAGGTTCAACCCTGGGAGCGCGACGTCCTCGCGCGCCCCGAGATGTCGCTCGACAACGCGCCGCTCGACGCGGCCATCGACGATCACATCTATTTCAGCAAGGAAGCTTCGAGCGGCGGCCGCGGCTTCGGCGGAGGCGGCTGCGGCTGCAACTGACATACATATGAAGGACAACGACAGCTTCAATGCAACGCTGGCTGCAGCTACCTGCGCGCTGCTCGGTTCGGCAGTCGCCGCGCCGGTCGCTGCGCAAGACGCAGGCAGCGATTGGTCTTTCGACTCGGCGCTCCTGTACTACGGCGAGAGCGATGGTCGCGTCACCGACTTCAGCGCCGCAGTCTCCGCACTGCGCGACCTCGGCGACGAGCGCAAGTTCTCGGCCACCGTCACTGCCGACACATTGACCGGTGCATCGGCCAGCGGCGCAATCGCTCTCGATCGTCCGCAAACGTTCACGAGTCCTTCGGGACGCGCCGTGTACACGACACCCGCCGGCGCTGTGCCGCTCGACGACACGTTCCACGACGCGCGCTTTGCGCTCAACGCGAGCTGGACGCAGCCGCTGGCGCGTCTGTACACCGTGTCAGCGGGCGTTGGCTTCTCCACCGAGTACGACTACACGCACATCGGCGCGAATCTCTCGCTCGCGCGCGACTTCAACAAGCGCAACACGACCGTGAACGCCGGAGTTGCCTGGTCGCAGGACGATGTCAAACCCGTTGGCGGCCTGCCGATTCCGCTGTCGCAGATGCTCGACGTCGACAACAACAGCAACAAGCTCGGCGGCAGCGAAAGCAAAGACGTGCTGGACCTGCTGCTCGGCTTCACGCAGGTGCTGAATCGAACCACCGTCCTGCGAGTCAATTATTCGTACAGCGACTCGAGCGGCTACCTCAACGATCCGTACAAGCTGCTGAGCGTCGTCGATCCGCTGACCGGTGACACTCTCGCGCGCGTGCCGATCGGTCAGGGCCCCAACGGCGTGTACCTTTTCGAGAGCCGTCCCGATGCGCGCACGAAACAGAGCCTCTACGCAGAAGTGAAGCACTCGTTCGGCGACCCGGTCATGTACTTCTCCTATCGCTACATGACCGACGATTGGGGCATCGACTCGCACACCGGCGAGGTGCGCTTGCGCTGGCCGCTGGGCGAGGGCTACATCGAACCGCAGCTGCGTTACTACAAGCAGAGCGCTGCTGATTTCTATCGAGCGAGCCTCGTCAGCGGCAGCGCGCTGCCCCGCTACGCATCCGCCGACTTCCGCCTCGGCGACTTCGACGCGACCACCGTTGGCATCAAGTACGGCCACGGGACTCCGAACGGCAACGAGTGGAGCATCCGCGCGGAGTACTACCAGCAGACCGGCTCGGTACCGAGCGAGCAGATCATCGGCAACCAGGCCAATCGCGCGCTGTACCCGGACCTCAGCGCCGTCATCGTGCAGTTCGGGTATCGCTTCCGCCCATGAACGCTTCCTGTGCCGCCACGTTGACGCGCGACGCCGACCATTGGGTCGGTCGCTTCGTCGCCATGGCGAGCCCGTGCGAGGTTCTGATCGATCACGCTCCAGCATCCGTTGCGCAGCAGGTTCTGGATGCGGTTGCCGCCGAAGCCTGGCGTATCGAGCGCAAGTTCAGCCGCTACCGCGCTGACAGCGTCGTGCACCAGATCAACATCAGCACCGGCGCCCCAATTACTGTCGACGAAGAGTGCGCCAACCTGCTCGACTTCGCCGCGACACTCACGCGTCTTTCCGACGGCGCATTCGACATCACTTCTGGCGTGCTGCGCAAAGCATGGACGTTCGACGGCGGTGACGGGGTGCCCTCGCAAGAGCAGATTGACGCGCTGCTGGGCGCGGTTGGCTGGCATAAGGTCGACTGGCGCCGACCGGTGCTGAAGCTGCAGGCAGGAATGCAGATCGATCTTGGCGGGATCGGCAAAGAGTACGCCGTGGATGCTGCAGCCAGTCGCGTCGAAGCGATCGCGCCCGGCTTGAGCTGCTTGATCAACTTCGGCGGCGACGTGGCCGTGCGCAACACGCGGCAAGACGGCCAGTCCTGGCGTGTCGGAATTGAAAGCTGCGACCGCGCCGGCACGCCCATGCGTATCGTGCAACTGGCACGGGGCGCGCTCGCGACGAGCGGAGACTCGCGCCGCTTCGTGTTCCGCGGTGGCCACCGCTATTCACACATCCTCGATGCGCGCACGGGTTGGCCAGTGCGCAAGGCTCCGCACTCCATCACAGTCGCAGCCGACACCTGCACGCAGGCAGGCACGCTCACGACGCTGGCGATGCTTCAAGGCGAGAATGCTGAGCCCCTGCTGCAGGCGAGCGGCATGCAGTACTGGCTGCAGTAACACCAACCTGGACGTATTGCGAAGAGGCTGCTATGCGGCGCGTGGGCCCGCACTGAGCTCAGAGATTGCCTCGACCAATGCGGCGGTGTCGACCGGCTTACTCAGGAAGCGACAGGAAGCTACCGGCGCCCGAATCGACCGCAGCACGGACGGCAAGTCGCCGCTCAACACCACACCCGGAACGTCATAGCCGACGCGCGCTCGCAGTCGCAGCAGCATGTCGAGGCCCGTATTCTTTTCATCGAGATGGTAATCGGCGATGACAATGTCCCCGGGGCTCAGGCTCTGCAGCAAGTCTTCGGCCTCGGCAAGCGTAGCCGCGCTGCGTGTCTCGTGGCCTTCGAGCTTCAGGTACAACTCGGTCGCAAGTCGCACGCCATCGTTATCCTCGACCAGGATCAAGCGGGCCTTGCGCGCGTGTGGGTCGAGAACGTGCACTGGAGCAGGCTCGGCCTTGGTTGCGGCTCGTGTCACCGCGTAGCGGCCGGGGATGTGCAGGACCACCTGCGTTCCGTCGCCGACCTTCGAGAAGATCTTCACTGAAAATCCGAGCAGGCGCGCGACCTCCTTGACGATCGCCAGACCCAGACCCACGCCCATGCGTTTGCTGCCATGGGTGTCGACCTGGTAATACTCATCGAAGATTCGCTCCAGCTTGTCTGCAGGGATGCCGATGCCCGAGTCCTCGACAGCAATGGTGATGCCGTTCGCATCGTGCGAGCACTTCACTCGCACCCAGCCGCGATCCGTGTACTTGAACGCATTGCCCAGGAGGTTCTGCAGCAGCTGCTGCAAGAGAGTTCGATCTGTCGACACCACGAAGGGCGGCAGCTCGACGCGCAGCTCGACATTGCGCGAAGCGGCCACCGACGAAAATTCGGAGCGCAGCTCCTCGAAGACCTCTGACAGGGGCACGTCGACATTGACGGGTTGAATTGCGCCGGATTCCAGGCGACTGATGTCCAGCAGCGCGTTGAGCAGGCGCGACATGTTCTCGATCGCCAGACTCTCCTGATACAGCAACTCCCGAGCCTCCACTTGCGGGACGATCTTCATCAGCGCTGCATTGAGCAGCCTGACCGTCTGCATCGGTTGGCGCAGATCGTGACTCGCCGTGGCAAGGAAGCGGCTCTTGGCACGATTGGCGCGCTCGGCCTCCTGCTGGGCGGCAACGAGCTCGTCATTGATGATCCTGCGCTCGGTCGTGTCGCGAATCGCTGCCGCGACGAACAGCTTGCCGCCGATGCGAAATGGCGCCAGACGGATACCTGCGGGAAATTCGCTGCCGTCCGCGCGCACGGCAAAGAGGTCGGCGATACGGGCGCCCATTTCACGATTGTTGGGATTGCGGGCGTAGCTCGCAGTGTGCTTGCCGTGATGAGTCCGCAAACGCTCGGGGATCAACGTGTCGAGCGGCTTGCCGATGAGATCCTCTGGCCGGTGGCCGAAGAGTTCCGTCACCGTCTCATTGGCGAAACGGATGCGATCGCCGTCGTCGACGACGATCAGCGCGTCGGGTGAGAAGTGGAGCAAATGCTCCGTGATCTGACGAAGCTCTTCCATCGTGAAGTCGACCTGCCGCGGGGGAGCTGCCCTCTGCTCATCGAGGCTGCGTGTCATCTGAAGCGCAGGGGGGGCCGGAAGTATGCGCCAGGGCGGCCGTTACCGATAGCTGTGATCTCGGTCCTTTGCACGTGGGCAATAGGTGAACGGCATTGCTTCTAGTCAGTTGCGCAACGCGCACACGTCACCGGATGCAACGTGCGCAAGCGCACAGACTCGATGTCTGCCCCACATGTCTTGCAGATTCCATAGAGCCCCTGGTCGAGTCGTTGCAGAGCCTCGTCGATCGCCGCCAACTCATCCTGGGTGGCAGTGTCGATCACCTGCAACGTCTCGTCGTTCTGCAGCTGAATGGCACGATCACTCCAATCGCCTACCAATGGATCATTGCTGCGCTGGAGGTCTCTGGCCACCCGGCCGTGGCGGTCTTCCAGAGCATTGCGCCTGGCAGTGAGCAGCTGCTTGATCTGGCTGACATCCTGTTGTGGGGCTGACATGGTGCCTCTGTTCTGGTGGGAAGTCCGGCTTGTAAGATCGCCGAAGCCGGGCCGCGCTGTCTCTAAGGGACGGGCACGGGTCACTCAGTGGAATTCGCGGGTGTGAAGGTCACTCGCTTCGGGCACGCTGCTGGGGTGAGGGACCTTCAAGTGGCAGCTAAAACCAGTTCGGCGCAGGCAGAAGAGCACACAGCACTCTTGTTGGAGCAGCTCATGCAGATTGCGCGCGTGTCCGCCTTGGAGGAAATGGCCAGTGGCATCGCTCACGAGCTCAATCAACCCATCGGAGCCATAGCTACCTTTGCGCAAGCCGCTCAGCGGATGCTGAATCGGCCGGATCCGCTGGTGCAGCCAACCGCCGAAGTCCTGCACCACATCAGTCAAGAAGCCCTCAATGCCGGTGAAGGCATTCGTCGCATTCGCCGGCTGTTCAATGGTCACGCGCAGGGGTACACAGACTGCGACATCGTCGAGGTCGTCACGGAGCTCATGCCTGTGCTCGATCTGTTAGCCCAGCGCACGGATGCCAAACTGGCACTCGCCACGCACGGTGTGCTTCCGCAGGTAGCGATGGACCGACTGCGCATTCAGCACGTAATGTTCACCCTGGTGCAGAATGCTCTTGAAGCACCGACGTCTCAGGGTGAGCCAGCGAGCGTAGCAATCGAGATGACCGGTGACCGTTACGGCATCTTGGTGACCGTCAAGGACCAGGGTGCCGGTGTTCCGGACTCTGCCAAAGATCAGCTGTTCCATCCGTTCTTCACGACCAAGGAACACGGCACGGGGCTCGGCTTGGCCTCCAGTAGAGCGATCATAGAGGCCCACGAAGGATCTATCGGTTTCGAGAATGCAGCGGCCGGTGGCACCTGCTTCTGGCTGCGTTTGCCGGCAGCTGTCAAGCAAGAGGGGCTTTGAATGATGAGCGCGACTACAACGAAAGAGCCGAAACGCAAGCCAATGGTTTACATCGTCGATGATGACGATGGCATGCGCCGCGCGCTCAGCGTATTGATGACGACAGTCGGCTATCAGCCAGCTGCCTTCGCCGGCCCGAGAGAATTTATCGCGAAGCACGATCCCAGCCAGCCGAGCTGCCTGGTGCTCGATGTGCGCATGCCGGAGATGAGCGGGCTGGAGCTGCAACAGCATCTCAATCGCAGCGGCTCCATGTTGCCGGTCATCCTGATCAGCGGCCACGGCGACATTCCGATGGCAGTGCAGGCGATGAAAGACGGCGCCTTCGATTTCTTGCAGAAGCCTTTTCGCGATCAGGAATTGCTCGACCGGATCAATGGCGCGCTGAAGCTGGATGCGGAGAACCGCGCGAGCACGGATCGTCTGGCCGACCTCAAGCAACGCTCCGACTCTCTGACGCCGCGCGAGCGCGAGGTCATGGCCTCGGTCGTCGATGGCAAGGCGAACAAGGTCATCGCAATCGATCTCGGTCTGAGCGAGCGCACCGTCGAGATCCATCGCGCGAACGTGATGGAGAAAATGGGTGCGCGCTCCGTGGCCCATTTGGTGAAGATGCATCTGATGCTGGGCGACGCCTGAAATCGCAGGCAACATCGCACGACTTGATCGAGCGCTAGCGTCGATCTGAGATAAGCAGCTCGCCGCGGTCCCCGTTCTTTATGCCAGCTGCATTGGCTTCATCCGTGTCGAGGTGCAGCTCGAGCCGGAAATCCGGCGCGATCCGCACGGTCACGTCGCCAAACACCAGATCGCGGTCCTTGCTGTCGACCTTCACCTGAACGGTCTGCCCGTCCTGCACGCCCAGCCGTTCTGCATCCTGCGGGCTCATGTGCACATGCCGGCGAGCACTGATCACCCCGCTCGACAGGGAGACGCGCCCTGCCGGTCCTTCGATGCCGATGCCCGGCGTGCCGGCGAGGTCCCCTGAAATTCGCACCGGCGCTTCGATCCCAAGCGCGAGCTCATCAGTTCTAGACAGCTCGATCTGATCATGCGATCGGGGCGGTCCCATGACACGCACGTTCTGGATTCGCCCCGCGGGTCCGACTAGCGTGACTATTTCCTGGGCCGCGAACTGCCCGGTTTGCGACAACCACGTGCGTGGCCGCAGCTGGTAGCCCGGCCCGAATACGCGATCGAGCGTGGCCTGAGACAAGTGCGCATGCCGCGCCGATACCGCTATCGAAACACTCGTACCCATTCACATCGCTCTGGCGCGCCACTCCTGTCGTTGCTCGCTCTTGATGGACCCGGCGATGTCGCACATGAGGCCGGTGATCACATCGATCGCATCGTCGATTGCCATGATACCCGTCAATGAGCCGCGCACGTCCACAACCGGTACGCGGCGAATGCCTGCCAGACGCATCGCTTGCAGCATGTCGCTCAACTCGTCGCTCTCGTTGGCGATGAGTGGCTGACGTGTCATCACGTCGTCGACCGTCACCGAGTGCGGATCGACGTCCCGGGCCAGTACGCCGAGGACCAGATCACGATCGGTCAGCACGCCGACCGGCTTCTGCAGCTCATCGCCCTCGCGATACACGATCAGAAAGCCGACATGCTCCGCTCGCATCAACTTCGCGGCCTCGGCAGCGTCCACCTTGGACGCGATCGCGACGACCGCCCGTTTGCAATATTCACCGATTTTCATGTTGCACTCCGGGCTGGGCTAGGATGGATGGGCTTCAGCACGGACGGTGTTTCGGCCTTTGCAGTCTCCGCTTCTGCCGCAACCCAATCCTCGAGCTCATGACCTGGCTCGAAACCGCGCTTCTCTGCGATGAAGTAGGCCGCCATTGCGACCTTGATCTGATGGTCCGCAACTTGGGCTTCGGCGTCCGGCGCAGCCGGTTGCGCCACGTCCGCATCCTCGCTGGCGCTGACCACAGCCGCGTCGCCCGGTGCGCCGCG
>Ga0105248_10003653_pt1 | contig 17080 bp, 13 predicted proteins | sample KBSS34metaG_FD_81524 | JGI IMG/M metagenome (GOLD analysis project Ga0105248, IMG submission 81524) | Switchgrass rhizosphere microbial communities from Kellogg Biological Station, Michigan, USA - KBS S3-4 metaG | ecosystem: Host-associated > Plants > Roots > Rhizosphere > Soil | place... | reverse complement strand
GGTGATGCGCGAACTAAAGCGCACCTTCGATCCAGAGAACCGGATGAATCCCGGAAAGATACTGGACCCCTAGCTGAGACAAGCAAGGGTACCCCGCGCGATAGGATAGAAGCTGGATTCGGTGATGCCAAGACGCCCCTGCTGGGTTGAGATTTCTGCCCGTGCTTTCGAGAAAAACTACCGGCTTTTAGCCGAGGCTTCGCAGCCCGTGGAGCTGCTGGCCATCGTGAAAGCCAATGCTTACGGACATGGGCTGGAGATTTGTGCTCCGGCGGCAGCACGGGCCGGAGCCCGGTGGCTCGGTGTCACCTCGGTTGAGGAGGGCGCGGCAGCACGGTCGCTCTGTCCAGAACCCGAGATTCTGGTGATTAGCGGACCATTCCCGGGACAGGGTGCAGCGGTCGTTGCCAATCGGCTGACACTTGCAGTCTGGGATGCCTGGCAGCTCGATGAACTGGATAACGCGGTAAGCCGGGCCGGAATTGATTCGCTTCCTGTGCATCTCGAGCTCGATACCGGGATGACTCGGCAGGGTGTATCGGAAGACGAGCTGGATGCAGCACTGGCGCGATTTGCGGCTGGGCGGTTGCGGCTAAGCGGCGTGATGACGCACCTTTACGCGGCAGACGAGAGTGATGGAGAGATCTCCCTCGCGCAGCTGGACCGTTTGCAGGCGATGATCGCGGGAATTCATGCGCAGGGATTGCGGCCAAACTGGCTGCATGTCGGCAACTCTGCGGCGGTACTGGGCGGCCTGGTGCTTCCAGCACTGGCAGCTCTTGGCGAACGATACGGCATGAGGCCAATGGCCCGCCCGGGATTGGCGCTTTATGGGCTGGTTCCAGAGTACGAGCCAGAGCTTCCAGTTCCGGCAGAGGCCGATTTGGAGCGCGTGCTTGAATGGAAGACGCAGGTCGTCACCGTGCGATCCGTACCCGTCGGCGCGTCTATCGGCTATAACGGCACGTTCGTTGCGACCGAACCGATACGCGTGGCGCTGCTGGCAGTCGGCTACGCCGACGGGCTGAAACGAGGGCTGTCGAACTGTGGCGAGGTGCTGGTGCGCGGACAACGGGCGCCAATCGTGGGGCGCATCTCCATGGACCAGACAATGGTGGATGTGACCAGTATCGAAGGTGTCGCTCCGCAGGACGAAGTGGTACTCATCGGCTGCCAGGGCAATGACGCCATCACGGCAGAAGACCACGCCCGATGGGTGGGGACCATTCCGTGGGAGATCTTCACCTCGATCACGGCCCGCGTCGAGCGGATCGCCATTTGACCTGTGAGCAATCTCCCGGCTGATAAACTTACCGATAGAGCATGCTCAAAGATCTCTACGCCCGATGGATGTACCGCTGGGAGACGCGGCTGACCACCCAGGACTCGAACCGTGTTGTGCGGCCTTTGGACTGGGGCTTCGACTGGCTCGCACCTTTTCTCGAAGAGTCCGGTCTCACAGGGCGCGTATCGCGCCTAGTGGCGACTGGTTCCCCCGAAGCGGCTATGACCGAAGTGAATCAGGCGATCCTCGCCGACAGCGACCGCTTCTTTGCGTATGAGAAACCGATGGATTTCCGCCTAGAATCGCGGCATCCGATGCTTTTTCCCACCAATGTTCGCCCCGAGACGCTGGAGCGCGATGCCCGTTTGCGCAGCCAAGCGGAGGACGGCAGGTTGGAGCGAGCGCAATTTCTGCGCTTCACCTCGCCCGAGCGGACACGTCATCCGGAGAACGATCTGGTCAACGCCAGGTGGTATCCCGCCGATCCTAAGAAGCAGGCAGGCAAGCCCAAGCAGGCGATGGTCGTGATGCCGCAATGGAATGCGGACGCCTTCAGCCACAACGCGCTGTGCTCGCTTTTCAACCGCTTTGGCATCTCGGCGCTGCGGCTCTCCAAGCCGTATCACGATATCCGCCGGCCCTCGGAGCTGGAGCGCTCGGATTACGCAGTGAGCGCCAACATTGGCCGCACTCTCTCTGCGACACGGCAGGCTGTGGTTGATATTCGCTGCTGTCTCGACTGGCTGGAGTCACAAGGGTATGAACAGTTCGGAGTGCTAGGCACGAGCCTTGGAAGCTGCTACGCCTTCCTGGCCAGTGCCCATGACTCGCGTTTGCGCGTGAACGCCTTTAATCACGCCTCAGCAGCCTTTGGCGACGTGGTGTGGGACGGGCAGAGCACGCGGCATATTCGCGCGGCGCTCGAAGACGCCCAACTTTCGCAGGACAGCCTGCGCGAACTCTGGGCGGGAATCAGCCCGATGCACTACTACGCCAAGTTTGCCCGGCAGGGCATGGATAAAGTTACCCAGGAATTCGCCAAAAAAGTGCTGCTCATCTACGCCCGCTACGACCTGACGTTCCCATACGAGTATTCGGTCGAGGTGGTCAAGTCGTTCCACGAGCACGGAATTCGTTTTGAAGAACGGATGCTGCCATGCGGCCACTACACCACGGGCGAAACGCCTTTCCAGTACATGGACGGCTGGTTCCTCGGATCGTTTGTCTATCGTGCCTTCAAGGAGCTGGCGCGAGAGGGTTCAGCGCTCAAGCCACAGCAAAGCACTCCAGTGGCAGAGTTGGTAGCGAAGTAGTCCTCAACCTACGTATCCTGGTTATCTTGGGTCGACCAGATTCATCGCGATCAAGCCAAGTGCCGTGATGCTGGGGATAAAGAAGTAGTCTCCGCCCCGCAGTTCAACAAAATTAGGCAGATTGGCGCAGATCAACGGTGGGTTCGCTGCGTTCCGGTCGCCCTGGATCACATACTTCTCTCCCGGCCCATGATTCCCCAGCAACAGATCTTTTTCATTCCCCTGATGCGCGTCGTTACCGTAGTTGATCCACTGTTGTTGCACAAACTCAAACTGCCGAGAGATGCTCGCATTCAACACCATAAAGGCCACCCCCCGATCAGTCTTATCTGTCAATTCATCGAACTGAGCATCCTCTGGCAGGTAAGGCCCGTAAGGCAGTCCGCGTCGGGTGATACGGCGGCGGTTGATGAGCCGGCCCTCAAATCCAAAAGCATCGCGCGGGTGCACCCTGCGAATATGCGCACCGACGGGGCAGCGTGTACCGGCAGCGTCATTGCTGTAAGTGAAATTGGTACTACGGTTAGGATCCTGAGTCAGCGTCGGATCAGGCGCATCGGGAGAGACCTCAACCGGCGTTCCATCGCGCCAGCGGCCAATGAACTTTGACGCCAGCTTCTCCCTGGCCTGCGCGTCTCCCGCACCGTAGCGGCTGCTCCAACTGTCAAGAAACCTGCGAAAGGTGGCCACATTCTGGTGCAGCTTGCGATACACCATAAACGTGCCGTTGGCAGCAAGAATATGCGGCACCGGTGCGACGGGTAATTCGCCCGCTTCATCGGCATAGCCCAGCAGCAGTTCGCCCGTTGCCAAGGGTTGCCATGTGCCATCGGGCATCAGCTTACCCTGACCTGGCTGCGTGCTGCGGCAGACGCCGAGATAGTCTGGATTGCCAAAGCCATCGGTATAGCCGAAATGCTCTTTGAGTGTGACCTTTCCACCCTCGACCAGCGCAGCAGCATCCTGCGTATCGAGAATCTGCGCGCTCTCTGTCTGTGAAATCAGCGCCTGCAGATAAACGAACCGGTCTTCGAGAACCTCTTGTGAAAGCGCATGAATGGCCAGCCACGCGTGAACCTCTGCATCTTCAGAATCATCCTGCCAGAGATTATCCCAATGTTCTGGACCATTGATACCGGTATCGCCGAGGATGCCACCCCTAGCCTTCATCCCTAGTTGAAACTCGACGGGAAAGGTGATGAGTGTCGCAAGCGGAAGTTGAAGGCTCACCAGCCCTTTGTGGGTAAATGCAATGTTGACCGTGCTCTGCGGTTTACCCTGATCCCATAGTTGCCCGGTCGTGATTACGCCGAGCAATTCCCGCATCAGGGCACGTGCATTGGGCGCACTGGTGAAATGCAAAAAGCAGTAGCGCGCATAAGGCATGTTGTACCCGCGCAATACGAAGCCCTGGATGTCGGTCGCGTTGAGCTTACTCATTGTGGCCGCCTGTCTGGATGGAACGCTCCGCGCTTTGCGGAAAGACTGCAGGCTTGGGTAAGGGAGCGCTCTTCAACCTGCCAGCGAAAGCTACGAACTCGCGCTGTAGTTGTGCGGGATCCATGCCCTGATGCGCCGTGATGAACTCGGCCACGGAGCGCTGAGTCTGCAGAGCAGCAAGCGTCTCATTGCGGTTTTTGTCGTTGGTGGCTGCGAAGAAGAATGTCGTCTCGATCTGGCAGCTCCGCATATAACGCAAAAAAGCCGAGAGATCGCGCGTTCCGGGATAGCCGGTGCAATGCTGCCATATCTGGTCTAGCGTGTCCGGAATAGTCTGCGCAAGCTCGGTCATATACCCGTCCAAGTCGCTGTCGCAGTTGGTTTCGAAGATGAGGTATTTCGAATTCAAATGCTCTTCACAGGCCGGCGCGCCGACATAGACTACGTCGTCCATCACCACAAGCCGCGCGAGATGTGTCGAAGAAGAGCGGGTAAACGGGCTCTCCGGGCCAGTCGAAAGTTGGGCAAGATAGTAACGAATCTGCAAGTCGTGCGATGGCGTTGCACGATCATCCTCCAGAATGGGGCAGAGAAGCGTGAGGCCGTAGACTTTTCCGTTTTGATTACCCATTTTGCGGGTTCCTTTGCAATTTAGAAAACTACGGGAGCTTCGCCTGTATCTCCCAGATGTGCTTGAACGGAGATCACAAAATCAAGATAGGCCGCCTGAAACTGTTCCGGCGTCATACCTGCCGCACGGTCGATCAAAGTGTCGAAAGACTGCTGTACGACATGCGCCGCCTTTACATCGTTGGCCGTCGCGTTGGGATAAGCCGTGTAGTAGTAATCCGTATCGAACTGAACACGCGCGATGTATTCCTTGAAGATAGTCACTGGTGTCGAGCCGGGAAACTTTTCACTCCATCGCCAGATCAAATCCAGCCCTTTGCTGAGCACTGCCGAAAAAGCATCGATGTATTGGTTCCAGGTGCCGTTGAAGTTCGAGAAGAAGAGCAAATAGTCGTACTTCAGCGACTCCGCCCGCTGCGGCGCGCCAACGAACGGAAACTTGTCGCGCGGAATGATCACCCAGCGCGCAAATTGAATAAAGGAGAGGTTGATCAAGTCGTTCTGTAGCGGCTTCACGTTCCAGAGAATGAAGAAGACCAGGCGCAGAATCCATGTCTTCCACGTCCGCATGGGCGTGATGGCGTTCATCGCGTAGACTTTGCCGTTGATATTACTCATCGAGCTCCGGGACTCTGACGAAAGGTCAAGAAATTGTGCCAGATGGAGGTGCCTGTGTACAGGGGTATTCGCAGGAGTTACGGAAGCCGGTCGAGATTCATCCGCATCAGCTTTGTAGGGTCAAGCATGGCACCCTGCCAGCGGATGGCCCAGTGCAGATGGGGTCCAGTCACGCGGCCCGTTGCGCCACTCAGTCCAAGGTGCTCACCGCGTGCAACACGCTGGCCCGGCTTTACATCAATGCGCGATAGATGCATCGAAATACTGATGAGCCCCAGCCCATGGTCAACCATCACGCAGTTACCCTCATAGTAGAGCGGCTGCGCCAAAATCACCGTTCCGCTATTCCCCGCCAGCACGGGAGTGCCCACGGACGCGCGGAAGTCCGTTCCTTTATGAATGCTGGCCAGCTTGCCATTGAACATACGCCGGGTGCCAAAGCTTGCCGTTGCCTGCGCCTTGACAGGAGGCAAAAATCTGCCTGACCACAGAGGCTCTTTGCCCATGTTGGCCTCACTCATGGCAAACGCCTTTTCCTTAGCCTTCACCGCGGCCGTAATCAGCACCTTATCCTCTGGACCGGGCTCTACAAATTTTGGCAGCACACTCAGCGAACCAGTTACATAGTGAGCGGGATGGATGGGGATATTCTGCGACAAATCACGTGTCGAGTGGTCGGCCGCATGAGCCGTAATGCGCAGCGTTGCGGGCACTGCGGCTGCCTCCACGTCAACCCCTGCCAGCGCGTACCAGGCATGACGATCCGGCCGGCGAAAGAAGAGAATCTTGCGACCAAACCACCCGCCTTCCACGCTCTCGTAGTCTCCCGCGACGCGAATCAACTCCGGCGAGCCAGATTCGACCAGTGCTGGAGTGAGCGTGACAGGAGATGCCGAGACGGCCGCGTCTGGACGGGGACGGGAATGCTTCTTCGCAGCCAGCGCGACGTGTGCAACCAGGATCAACACAGCGGCAGATTGAGCAAAGCGGGAGAGGCGCATCTCCTCCAGCATAGCGAATCGGATCCGAAGTACTGAGCTTCGCGTAACTATTTCCGTTATTGCGCTATCTGATTAGCTGTATGCAGATTACGGAGGCCAACGCAATGAGATTTGTCTGGATAGGCTTTGGAGTCTTCGTGGCCGCAGGTGCGATGACTCTCCATCTCTTTGCGCATGAGGCCACAGTAGCTACCGATAGCACCACCCACCCGACGCCGGTGCTTGTGGAGCTGTTTACCTCAGAGGGCTGTTCCAGTTGCCCTCCCGCAGATGCTCTGCTGGCGCGCCTCGATGCGAATCAGTTCGTGCCCGGTGCTCGCGCAATTGTGCTCAGCGAGCATGTGACCTACTGGAACTCCCTGGGCTGGAGTGATCCCTTCTCCTTCGAAAAGATGACCGAGCGGCAGCAGACGTACGTTCATCGCCTGGGCCTTGACTCATCCTATACACCGCAAGCTGTAGTCGACGGCGTTGCCGAATTTGTCGGCAGTGATGAGCGCAAGATGACGCGCGCGGTTACGCAGGCCGCGGTGATTCCAAAGCATCCTTTGGCAATTGAGCAAGCAAGTCTCTCCGCCGGCGTCGTACATTTCACCTTGCGAGGCGGGGCGATTCCAGCTACAACGATCGTCGCAGCTCTCGCAGAAGATGCTGCACAATCTTCAGTGCTTCGCGGCGAAAACGGTGGTCGCACTCTTCGTCATGTGGCTGTTGTGCGTTCTATGGAGGAGATCGTCGGCGCGGCGGGCGGGCATGAGTTCTCCATAAAACAAACGGCTGCGAGCGGTTCAGCACTACGGCTGGTCGTTTTTGCCGTTGAGCGGCGCACCGGGCATGTGGTTGCTCTCGATGAGCGACTTGTAGATCGCTAGCGACTACCACGGCAGACGCAATAGGGAGGGACTTGGGGCAAAGCTCAGATACACTGAGCTTTTACATATCGAGTCCAACTGCCTGGAGCGTCCAATGATCCTTCATCGATCCCTGATTGCACTGTCTCTGCTCTGTGCCGGTACACTCAGTGCGTACGCCGATAGTGTTGCCGAGCTAAGCGAGAGCTTCTGGAGCTGGCGCGCTCAAGAGCAACCCTTCTCAAATGACGACATCCCCCGGATCGAGCGACCGGCGAGCTTCGTCGTTGACTGGGCTCCAAAGACGGTGGCTGCGCGACTCGAGCAGCTCACAGCATTTGAGCAGCGTTGGAAAAAGCTTTCTCCTGCGACAGACGCGGCCATTCCCGCACAGGTTGATTACAGGCTTGTGGGTTCGGCTATTGCGCGGGCTCGATGGGAGTTATCGATTGAGCCTCTCTGGAAGCGCGATCCTTCTTTCTACATAGATCAGACTGTCGGTTCGGTCTTTGTGCTGCTGCTACCCCCTCCGCCCTTTGCGGAGCCACGCCAGCAGGAGATTGTGTCGCGCATGAAACGGATCCCGGCAACGATCGCGAGCGCAAAAGAGAATCTCACGGATATGCGCCAGCCTTTCGTACAGCTTGCCCTCGATGGCCTCGTGCATATCACCGAGCAAACAGAGCAGATGGAGTCAGCACTCACACCGCATCTGACTGCAACAAATGCAAAGGCCCTCAAAGATGCCACACCCGCCGCAATGCAGGCCCTAGCAGATTACCGAATATGGCTCGAGGCAAAGTTTGCTGATGCACGGAAGGATACAGCTATCGGCCGCGGCAACTATCTCTTCTTCCTCCGTAACGTGGCGCTGCTGCCCTACACGCCCGAGCAGATGCTGGCCATGAGCAAGCAGGAGTGGGATCGTACGATTGCCTTCGAGAGCTATCAGCAGAACCGTCTCGCCGGCGCACCGCCCGCACCTATCTTTCCAACAGCAGCAGCACAGATTGCCGCCGAGGCTCGCGATGAAGCAGCCGTGCGCACCTTCCTCGTAAAAGAGCGCATCCTCAGTATTCCCAGCGAAATTAAGCACTACCACAATATGCAGGTGCCGGATTACCTGGAGCCATATGCGGACCTCGGTGTGCTCGACGACCTGACCGGGCCTTCGCGGTTAAATGAAGACGGAACCAGCTACATCTTCAAGCCGCGCGCAGATCTCGGCTATTTCTATCTTTCCACCGCGCGGGATCCCCGACCAATCCTTGTGCATGAGGGCGTGCCTGGACACTACTTCCAACTCACATGGGGATGGAATCATCCCGATCCGATCCGGCGGCATTACTATGACTCCGGCGCCAACGAAGGCATCGGCTTCTACGCCGAAGAGATGATGCTGCAGCAGGGCTACTTCGACGACAACGCGCAAACCCGTGGCACTATCTACAGCTTCATGCGCCTGCGTGCTCTTCGTGTCGAAGTCGATGTGAAGCTGGCACTCGGCGAATTCACATTGCAACAAGCCGCGGATTACTTGGCGAGAACCGTGCCCATGGATGCGAAAACGGCACTCGAAGAAGCATCGATGTTCTCGAGCACACCGGGGCAAGCCATCTCGTATCAGATCGGCAAACTGCAAATCATGCAGTTGCTTTCGGATGCAAGACAGTCTCAGGGTAAAGAGTTTTCCCTGCAGAAGTTTCACGACTTCGTATGGAGCAATGGCAATGTACCGATCTCCATGCAGAGATGGGAGTTGCTCGGCGATACAACTCAGGTGCCGGCTGTGATGGAGACTCCCGCGGCACAGTAAAGCGGCACAATGAAGAGAGGTTCAGTTGAGTATTCGTTGGAAGCAAGTTGTACTTCCGTTCAGTCAGATCGCGTTCTGTGCCGCTGCGCTCACCGTCAGCTGTCAAGCGCAGAAGAAGCTGACCATTGACCGGCTGTACTCACTGCCCTGGGTCATCGGAACAAAGCCAGAGGGCCCTCAGTGGTCCGCAGACAGCAAACGCCTAGCGTTTTTGTGGAACGATGAAGGCACCAATTTTTACGATGTCTGGATAACAGATGTCACATCCGGCAAACCGGTGCGAGTGACGCACATGCCGCAACCCTCGACGCCAAGGGATGCGGGTACGGATGTAGCTAAGCTCGAACTGGTGGAACGCGCTGAGAAGGACCACGGCGTCTCCGCCGTTCTGTGGGCGCCAGACCAGAAGCATCTGATTTTCACATTTCACGGACAGTTATACGAAGTGCTTCCAGGCCACGATGCTGAACCGCTCAGTGATGTTGTCGCTACATTGAAACAGCTTCCTTCGCAGAGTGATGCGACGACCTCACCGCGTACCAACCAGATCGCATTTCTCGCTGCCGGCGATCTTTGGGTTGCTGATCTCGATAGCGCCAATCCAACTGCTGTCAAAGCCTATTCACCGGGCCGGAAAGATGTGGCTGTCGAGGAGTTTCATTGGTCTCCTGATGGCAAATGCATTGCCTTCGTCGAGGCAGATTCAAGCCATGTTCCAGCGCGCGGCATTCCCGACTATCTTGGCGCTGAGACAGAGTTGCACATGGTCAAACGCCCCTTCCCGGGAGAACCTTCCGAAACTCGCCGCATTGGCGTAGTCGGTGCCAACGGCGGCAACGTAACCTGGGCAGAGTTAGGCGGCGATCCTCTCGACCTGATCTTCGATGTAGCCTGGTCACCCGAAAGCAAAAAGCTGCTGATCGACAAGAGCGATCTCTACATCAAAGACCGCAGGCTATTGCTCATCGCTCCCGAGTCCGGCAAGGCAACACTGCTGCTTCGTGAGCAGGATGCGAAGAATGTCACCGCAGAATGGTGGGCAGCCTGGGCTCCGGATGGCCAAGGTGTCTACTATCTCTCCGATCGCGACAATGATTATCATGTTTACTACGAGTCGCTCACAGGTGGTGAACCGAAAGCAGTAACTGCTGGCAACTGGGCGGTGTTTTCAGCCAGCGTTGGCGCACCAGCAAACGCCCTCTTCTATGTGTCAAATCAGGGCCGCGTCGAAGAGCGACAGGTATTCCGCACAACGCTCACGGGCGGCACACCACAGCGCATCACCAGCGACGCGGGTACGCACACACCGGTAGCGTCGCCCGATGGCAACTATATTGCAGATATCTTCTCCAGCGATACACGCCCGCCCGATCTTTATCTCCAGTCGACAATCATCGGCAGTGCTCCACAGCAGGTAACGCATTCACCGCTCGCTGAGTTCAATGAGTACAACTGGGCTACTGCTCGGTATGTCGATTTTCCTAATGTCAATGATGGCACGATGCTTCACGCCAGGTTGACGTTACCGCCCAATTTCGATAAGTCAAAGAAGTATCCGGCAATCCTCGGTTCGGTCTACAGCAATACAGTGCATAACCAATGGGGCGGACGCATCTTTCATCCCACATGGGGATTGGATCAGTATCTCGCCCAGCAGGGCTACGTCATCCTCAACGTCGATATCAGTGGCAGTTCGGGTTACGGCAAGCTCTTCCGCCAACGCATCCGCGAAGACTACGGCGGCGTTGATGTTGAAGATCTCAATAGCGGTGTGCGTTATCTTGTCGGCCAGGGTTTCGTGGACGAACATCGCGTCGGCATTTGGGGCAGCAGCTATGGCGGCTTGCTGACAGCCACCTCGCTCTTCATGAAGCCCGGTGTCTATCAGGCGGGAGTTGCGGGAGCGCCTGCAACCAGCCTTTTTCATGCCCTGACCGGCGAGATGCGCACCATGATGGCGCCACAGGATCACGAGGCGCAGTACGCCAAGTCGTCTGCGTTTCTCAAGTCCGGCGGCCTGCGCGACCACTTGATGATCATCCACGGCATGCGAGATGAAGTCGTGCTCTACAAGGATTCCGTCACGCTGACCGAGCGTGTCATCCTCGAAGGGCAGGATATCGACCTGCTTACGCTGCCCAACGCACCGCACGGGTGGGATACCGAAGGTCTCGCGCAGACACGCTACGCCTATCGCAAGCTGGTCGACTACTTCAAACGCTACCTCGGCGAAGGCCCGACGCCCTAGCGATAGCCGCGTGGCGTACGCATTCAGCCGAGTCGCCTCGAATGAATCCCGCAATCGAAGCAAGGTTTAAACTCGTTGATCGAACCCGCGAAGGCAAATAGGAGTCCGCTTCTTGGCAAAATTCGGGTTTTATGGCCACGATTCGGACTAGAATTCTAGTATGAGTGACCGTTTCCAAACCGCGTTTGCCCGCCCGCTGGCCCAGGCCGATCCTGAGGTTGCAGCAGCCATTGACCACGAAGCCACCCGCCAGCACGAAGGCCTGGAGATGATCGCCAGTGAAAACTTCGTCTCAGAAGCGGTTCTGGAGGCGGCCGGATCGGTTTTCACAAACAAATACGCAGAGGGTTACCCTGGCCGCCGCTACTACGGTGGCTGCGAGTACACCGACGTCGTCGAAAATCTCGCCCGCGACCGCGCCAAAGAGTTGTTTGGCGCCGAGCACGCCAATGTTCAGCCCCACTCTGGCTCGCAAGCCAATGCCGCGGCCTATATGGCAGTCCTTGAAACGGGTGACACCATCCTCGGCCTCGACCTCGCCCACGGCGGCCACCTGACCCACGGATTCAAGCTCAGCTTCAGCGGCAAGCTCTACCGGCCCACCTTCTATACTGTCCGCAAGGATACCGAGACCATCGATTACGACGAACTCGAGTCGATTGCACAGCGCGAGAAGCCCAAGGTCATCATCGGCGGCGCCAGCGCCTACTCGCGTATCTGGGAGTTTGGCCGCATGCGGGAGATTGCCGACCGGGTAGGCGCCCGTCTCGTCATCGATATGGCGCACATTGCCGGCCTTGTCGCTGGCGGTGCACACCCCTCGCCTGTGCCTCACGCGCAGATTGTTACGACTACCACCCACAAGACATTGCGCGGACCTCGCTCCGGCCTTATCCTCTGCCAGCAGGATCTCGCTACCGCAGTCGACCGTGCCGTCTTCCCGGGCCAGCAGGGCGGACCGCTCGTGCACATCATCGCGGCCAAGGCTGTAGCCTTCCGTGAAGCCCTCCAGCCTGAGTTCAGCGGCTACGCTCACCAGGTCGTCGCCAACGCCAAAGCGCTTGCTTCTACATTGCAGGAAGGTGGTTGGCGCATCGTCTCCGGTGGCACCGACAATCACGTCATGCTTGTCGACGTCTTCTCCAAGGGCATGTTCGGTTCTGAGGCTGAACTGGCGCTTGGCAAGGCCGGAATTACGGTCAACAAGAATGCCATCCCCTACGACACTAACCCTCCGCTGAAGCCATCGGGTATCCGCATCGGTACGCCTGCCCTGACCACGCGCGGCATGAGAGAGCCTGAGATGCGCCTCATCGCCCAGTGGATTGGACGTGCTCTGGAGCATCGCGGCGACGACGCGGCTCTCGACCGCATCCGTGGCGAAGTGGCGGAGCTTGCCAACCAATTCCCGCTCTACGCATGGCGCCGCGAGGCTGTCGCGGTTTAACTCAATCTTTTTTGATGGCGGAGTTTTGAATGCAAAGCCCTTTCCAATCGGAAAGGGCTTTGCATTTGCTGTGAGGTTGACTGTTAGGATGAGCCTGCCACAATTCCTAAGCTGAGGTTGGATATGAACGTGTTTGTGATGCGGATCTCTTCCGTAATCGCGCTTGCTGGAGCTGTCCTTGCTGTGCAGGCAACGGCTCAGCCGTCGGTTTCCGCTCCCATTGTTATCACGGGTGCGGATCAGCGCCCGGCACAATCCCTGAATGGCGACTGGCATGTGATTCCCGACCCGTATGCGACCGGCCTCTACGACTTTCACAAGCATGAGATCGCGCGCGGCTGGTTCATGAACGAGAAGGCCAAGCCTGGCGATACCGGCCCTGTTGAGTACGACTTCAGCAAGTCGCCTACGGTCAAGGTGCCTGACGATTGGAACACGCAGCGGAAGGAGTTCTTCTGGTACGAAGGGCTGATGTGGTACGAGAAGGACTTCAACTACGAGCCAAGGCAGGAAACCAGGGTATTTCTGCATGTGGGAGCGGCAAACTACAAGTCCATCTTCTGGGTTAACGGCAAAAAAGTCTGCGAACACGAAGGCGGATTTACTTCCTTTAACTGCGAAGTCACTTCGGCACTGAAGATAGGCAGCAACTTTGTAGTTGCAACGGTCGATAACACGCGGCATGAAGACTCCGTTCCGACGACGCAGACCGACTGGTGGAACTACGGCGGATTTACACGAGAGGTCTCCCTAATTAGAGTGCCCGATATATTTATTGATCAGTATGATCTGCACTTGAGCAGAACAGACGACGAGACGATTGAGGGTTGGGTCCATGTTGTCGGAGGAGCGAGAGCGAAGGATGTGGTGGGAGTCTTCATTCCAGAGCTCAATGCTAGGGGCGATGCGAAGGTCCCGGACACTGACGGTCGCTTCAATATCCAGATTCACGCAAAAGGATTGAAACGTTGGTCTCCAGACTCACCCAAGCTGTACAAGGTCGAAATTGATTATGGGCGAACATCGACGATGCCCGAACACTACTTTCAAGATCAGATAACGGACGAGATCGGCTTCCGCACCATCGAAGTCAAAGGTACGCAAATCCTGCTCAACGGCAAGCCAGTCTTCTTGCAGGGAGCCTGTATCCACGCCGAGGCACCCTATCGCACCGGTCGCGCCTACTCCGACAAGGATTCTGAAACGCTGCTGGGCTGGGCCAAGGAGATGGGCTCAAACTTTGTCCGCCTCGCGCACTACCCGCATGGTGAGGCGATGTTGCGGGCAGCGGATCGTATGGGGTTGATGGTCTGGTCGGAGAATCCGGTTTATTGGGCAGTGCAGTTCGACAAGCCTGAGGTTTACGCCAAGGCGCAGCAGCAACTGGAGGAGATGATTGGGACCTCGCGCAACCATGCGGCGATTGTGTTGTGGTCGGTGGCCAACGAGACGCCGATAACGGATGCTCGCACCAAGTTCCTTTCGACGCTCGCGGCTCGTGCGCGAGAGCTGGATTCTAGCCGTCTTATCACTGCGGCTTTGCTGGTGCGCGGGGAGAAGAATGGAGACCGCGCGGTGAAGGTGGTCGACGATCCGCTTGGGCAGTATCTGGACGTGATTGGGACCAACGAGTACGTCGGCTGGTACGAGGGACAACCCAGCAGCGCCGATACGACCGACTGGCAGATCAAGTATGACAAGCCGCTGATCATGAGCGAGTTTGGCGCGGAGGCCAAGGCCGGACTGCATGGTGGTGCGAATGAGCGCTGGACAGAGGAGTATCAGGCCAACGTCTTCGACCATCAGTTGGGCATGTTGAACCGCATTCCGCAGTTACGCGGTATCAGTCCATGGATATTGATGGACTTCCGATCGCCGAGGCGCATGCTTCCGGGCATTCAGGACAACTTCAACCGCAAGGGTTTGATCAGCGACCAGGGCGAAAAGAAGAAGGCATTCTTCGTTCTACAGAAGGCTTATACGACGAAGGCTATCGGCAAAGCGGAGTGAAGTTCCCGGTGTTGCCGGAAGGCGAATAAAAAGAGAATTGTAGGGGGGAGGGGGTATCTCTTCTCCCGGTTTGTCATGCAATTGCATGCATTTCGGGGGTGATTCCCAGAAATTTCTGCTTCGCCGCGACGAAAAGCGTTCTTGGGGAACCTAAGTACTATTCTACGCTTTTTCTCTTAATTCCCTGCAGATTTGTTGTCCGTGGCGAGCGAAAGGCAAAACCGGGCCGGGATAGGATAGGGGCATGAGGCCATCGGACGCATTGCGGATTCACCGGGAGCGGATGCGGCAGTTGATCCTTGAGGCCGGGATGACGAATCCGCGCGTGTATGGGTCGGTGGTGAGGGGCGAGGATCACGAGGAGAGCGATCTCGATATCCTGGTTGACCGCGGGAAAGACACGAGCCTGCTGACGCTGGTTCACGTTCAGAATGATCTGACCAAAATGACCGGCGTGAAAGTAGATTTGCGAACTCCGGGGGATATTCCGCCAGGCTTTCGCGAAAAGGCTTTGGCTGAGGCTGTTGCGCTCTAGAAAATCCGAAACACGGTAGAATGGATGAAGCAGGGAAGCTGGGCGGTCGCTGCCGGTTAGCCGTAAGGTGAAGCCGGGGGAGGAAAGTCCGAACTCCGCAGGGCAGTGTGCCGGATAACGTCCGGGACGTGGGTTTCAAGAGGCAACTCTTGGAAGACATGGACGGCCAGTGCCACAGAAAAAATACCGCCTCGGCTACCCCTCTTTGGAGGGCTTCCGGAAGGACCCCAGGTTCGCCTGGACGGCCCGTCCCGCCGGGGTAAGGGTGAAAAGGTGCGGTAAGAGCGCACCGCTGCTGCCGTAAGGCATCGGGCATGGTAAACCCCACACGGAGCAAGACCAAATAGGGAGGGACTCGCATGCCGTTAGGACCAGGCAGCGGGGCGCATCGGTCCGGTGCGCGACAGGCGGTCTGAGCAAGTGCCGAAACCTCCGGGTAGGTTGCTGATGAGCGTTCGCGGTAACGCGGCGCCTAGAGGAATGACCGCACACGACAGAATTCGGCTTACAGGCTTCTTTGCCAAGTGACGGCCCCGCACAGGAGATCCCTGGCGGGGCCGGCCCGTTTTAGGGGGTCTTCGAAGCGAAACCTGAGGCATCCGCCACTTATGCTCCCTGAAGAAATATTGTTTTCCTGTGGTCGAACCACAGGAAGGTGTGACATCCTTATGTGGTCATTGCACAGGAGAGATGAATGAGCGACACACAACTGAATGAAACCCGGCTGGACCTGATGCAGGGGACCCTGGACCTGATGGTTCTGAAGACTCTGAACGTGATGGGGTCTGTGCATGGGTACGGGATTGCGCGGCGGATCGAGCAGATCAGCGGCGACACGGTTCTGCTGAATCAGGGCACGATTTACGCGGCCCTGGTGAGGTTGCAGCAGCGGGGGTGGATTTCGGCGGAGTGGGGAGTTTCGGACAACAACCGGAAGGCCAAGTTTTATGCGATCACCAACGCGGGCCGCAAGCAGCTCGCGAAAGACGCGGTGTACTGGGAACGAATCGCAGAGCTGATGGGCCGTGTGCTGGCGATGGAGCCGGATGGGAGCGCGCAATGAAGAATTCTCCGGAGGGCATGTTGCGGCAGGGATGGAACCGGGTCCTTTCATTCTTTCGGAAGGACGCGATGGATTCGGATTTGAGCGACGAGATGGCTTCTCATCTGGAGTTTGCCGTGGAGGAGAATATGGCGCGAGGAATGGACGAGAAGGAAGCCCGGCGACAGGCCCTGATCCGCTTTGGCGGTGTAGTCGGAGCGCAGCAGGAGCACAGAACAGCACGTGGGCTGCCGTGGCTGGATGTGCTGATGCAGGACCTGAGCTTTACCGGGCGAACGCTGGCACGTGACCGTGGATTCACGATTGTTGCCGTACTGATTCTGGCGCTGGGGATCGGGGCAAATATTGCTGTGTTCAGCGTGGTGAACACGATTCTGCTGAGGCCGCTCGAGCTTCGCGAGCCGCAGCAACTGGTGCGGATCGGGCCGGGACCGGAGAGCACTGGCGGGATGTCTTCTGCGACGTATTCGGCGGATGCCTATGAGCGGTTTGCGGCGACGAACAAGAGTTTTGACTCGGTGACGGGGTATTTCGGGTTCTCGGCGGAGGGCAATGTGCGGCTTACGGGTCACGGAGTGCCTCTGCCGTTTTCGGCGATCCTAGTGGTCGGGAACTTCTTTCAGACGCTGGGAGTTGAGCCGGTCATGGGGCGGTTGTTTACCGATGCGGAAACCCGTCCGCATGGGCCTCAAGTGGTGTTGCTGAGCTATGCGGCGTGGAAGAGGCAGTTTGCCGGGGATAAGCCGATTGAGGGCAAGGCTCGGACTTGGAATAACAAGCCAGGAACGGGGACCGGGGACTTGACGGAGAGCTATGCTTCTGG
>Ga0105248_10003652_pt1 | contig 17084 bp, 13 predicted proteins | sample KBSS34metaG_FD_81524 | JGI IMG/M metagenome (GOLD analysis project Ga0105248, IMG submission 81524) | Switchgrass rhizosphere microbial communities from Kellogg Biological Station, Michigan, USA - KBS S3-4 metaG | ecosystem: Host-associated > Plants > Roots > Rhizosphere > Soil | place... | reverse complement strand
TTTTTATTCTCGCCCTGCTCCGTCTCGACGCGTCCGTACGCCACGAACACGACCCCGCCGAGCATGTCGCGAATCAATCGGAAGGGCAGTGTGAAGATCCCGCCGAGCACGAGCATCACCAGCGAAACGGCGGCGCCCGAATAGACCAGTGGAGCTTTTGCGGTTTGTCCGTAAACCTCGCGCTTTCCGCTCCACATGATCTGTGGTTGCACCACCCGGATCGCGACTTCCGACACCGCATCGCTCACCGGAAGCTTGCGGATCACGGAGGCGTAGATCAGCCACATCACCATCCAGATGAAAACCGAGAGGATCCCTGCGCCGATCACTGGACCAAGCCGATCCAACAGGCGGATCTTCTGTGCGCCCGACAGCTTGCCACTCCGGTTTAGCCTGAGATCGGTTTCGCTGAACCCAAATGCCCGCTGCAACGCTTTGGAGAGCGCGTTTCGGGCAATCGGAGCGACGGCGGCAGACATATCCACTAGGTACATCGGCCGTTTTGTACTATGTCTTTAGAAAACTAAGGGCAAAAGACCGATAAACGGTCTGAGCGGAGGTCTCAGCCGCGCGCTACACTCTCCTCGTGAGACCCGTTTTCCTCTTTCTTGTCCTCAGTTTGGCCGCATTCGCCCAGTTACAGCCCGATCTGGTCCTGACTAACGGCAAGATTTGGACCGGCAACGCGAACCAGCCTGAAGCGGAGGCCGTCGCTATGTTCGCGGGCCGATTCGTCGCGGTTGGATCGTCGGCAGACGTGGGCAAACTGGCAGGATCCACGACCAAGGTCGTCGACCTGAAAGGCAAGCGCGCCGTTCCGGGCTTCAACGATTCCCACGTCCACTTCGTAACCGGCGGCGGCCACCTTGCGAGCGTTCAGCTCCGCGATGCGAAAACGGAAGGGGAATTCCGCGACCGGATCGCCGCCTTTGCCAAGAAGACGCCGAAAGGCCAGTGGATCCGCGGCGGCGATTGGGACCACGAAAACTGGACGCCCGCGCGATTGCCGACCCGCCAGTTGATCGACGCCGTGACGCCCGATCACCCGGTTTACATCAACCGGCTCGACGGCCACATGTCGGTCGCGAACTCGCTGGCGCTCAAGCTCGCCAAGATCACGAAAGCGACGCCCGATCCTCCCGGCGGCGTCATTGTCCGTGACGCCAAAGGCGCGCCCACCGGCGTTCTGAAGGACGCAGCCGAAGAGCTGATGTTCAAGGTGATTCCGCCGGCGTCCGACGAGGAGATCTCCGACGCGCTGCGCGCCGCCATGAAATACGCCGCCGCGAACGGAGTCACTTCGGTTCAGGACATGTCTGCCTCGCCCGAGGATCTGCGCGTGTATCAAGAGCTGAAAGCCGCCGGAGCCCTCACCGTTCGCGTGTACGCCTGCCAGCCGCTGGCGACCTGGGAGCGGCTCGCCGCTGTCGGCATCCGCCAGGGTCTCGGCGACGATCTCCTGAAGATTGGGTGTCTGAAGGGCTTCGCCGATGGATCGTTGGGCTCGACGACAGCGCTCTTCTTTAAGCCGTATCTCGACGAGCCCAAATCGAACGGTCTCGCGAACGAGGAGATGATTCCCGAGCGCAAGATGTTCGACCGCATTCTCGCGGCCGACGCGGCCGGTTTTCAGATTCACATTCACGCGATTGGCGACCGCGCGAATCGCGTGGTCCTCAATATGTTCGAAGAGACCGAAAAGAAGAACGGCTCGCGCGACCGGCGCTTCCGCATTGAGCACGCGCAGCATCTGGATCCGTTCGACATTCCGCGTTTCGGCCAGCCGTCCGGTTCTTCGCGGACCGGCAAGCTCGGGGTCATCGCCTCGATGCAGCCGTATCACGCGATCGACGACGGGCGTTGGGCCGAAAAGCGAATCGGGCCGGAGCGCGCGAAGGGTACCTACGCCTTTCGTTCCCTGCTCGACGCGGGCGCGATTCTCGCCTTCGGGTCGGACTGGTTCGTCGCGCCGATGGAGCCCCTGCTCGGCATTTACGCCGCCGTCACCCGCCGGACCTTGGACGACAAAAATCCCGACGGCTGGATTCCGCAGCAGAAGATCACCGTCGCAGAAGCCGTTCGCGCCTACACCTTCGGATCGGCGTACGCGAGTTTCGACGACAGAGTGAAGGGCACCATCGAGCCCGGCAAACTGGCCGACCTCGCGGTGCTCTCCGACGATATTTTCTCGATCAATCCAGTGGATATCGCAAAGACGAAGGTCATCATGACCGTAGTGAACGGCCGCATCGTATTCGAGCGCTAGACCGTTCTAGGGCCGCGCTTCGGCGGTTTCGGTCGACGCGCTCGCAGACTGCTGCGCCTCGATCCGCTCCCGCAGAAGCAAGCCGGTGAGATTCGCCACCGCGAAACTCACGCCCTGAAGATTGGCGGTCATGGGCAATCCCGGCAGCGGACGCGGATATCCGGACGCATAGTAGCGTCCTTCTTCCACGCGGTAATGATCCCGCGGGCACTCGTAATCCGGCCAGGCGCCGATGGCGCCTTCAAGGCAGCCCGGAAACATATTTCCCGCGCTGACTACCAGGACGCCGCGCTCCCTGGCGGCGCGCAGGAAATTGCGATAGCCCTCGCTGTGCTCTTCATTCTTGCTGCCGAGGCTCAGGTTGATGGCGTCCATGTTGTGGCGCAGGCACCACTCGAAGGCGCGGAAGATGATGTCCGTGTGTACGGTCAGGCGCCGATCGAAGACTTTCACGGCGTAGAGTTCAGCCTCCGGCAACTTCTCACGAATCGCTCCCGCCACGGCCGTGCCGTGTCCCAGCCGATCGACGTAATCGCCCTCGTCGCCGAATTGTCCGATGAAGACGCCGCCCGCGACGCTGCCGACATGCGCATGTGCCGGGAAGATTCCGCTGTCGACCACCGCTACTCGCACGCGTCGACCTTGTAGTAGCACATCATGCCGGATTCGCAGTGCTTCGGTTCCGCGCGCATCGCAATCGAGCGCTCAATGACGTGCAATTTCGAATCGCCGGCGCGCGTGCGATCCACGATGTCTCGGACCATGCGGACGCTCGCCAGTTTCTTGAACGCCGACGCTTCGCGCCCGACGATCTTCAACGACGCCACGCCCATGCGCGCCAGGTCCGGAATCGCGCACAGCCCGCAAGGTCCGTACGGCAGGCCCTTCGCTGTGGCTCCGCAGCCGTTGCCGTTCACGTACCAGACCCATTCGCGGTAGTCCGTCAGGTTCTGCCGCAGCCAGCGCTCGCGCCGTGCCGTGAACCGCGGGCCTTCCCACGAAAAATCCGCCTGCATGTCCGACAGATTCGTGCAGAACGCGCCCACCGAGTGATGGTGCGTCGTCGCGCAAAAACCCTCTTCAAACGCGCAGCCATCGTTCAGGATGAACGCTTCGATCTCGACGCGATCGCCGGCGGCTTTCGTGATCCGCGCGATTTCCTCCAGCGTGACGCTACGCGGAAGCACGATCCGCTGCGGCGAAAACTGCAGCAGAAAATCGATCGCTTCGCTATTCAGCGTCGCCGCGACCGACGAAACGTGCAGGCGCGCGTGCAGGTTGAGTTCGCTCAGCCGCAGCATCACGTTCAGATCCGTAACGATGAGGGCATCGACTCCGCAATCCTCGGACAGCCTCTGCGCGAGTTCCAGGGTCAACGGAACCTGGTCCGCCGAATAATATGGAGCGTTCATCGTGACGAACACCGGAGCGCCCGCGGCATGCGCGCCGTCGACCAGGGCCTTCATCTCCGCGAACGTTTCGAGGCTCGATCCTTTATTGCTGCGGCGATTCAGCCACACCGGGCCGTTGAATCGCTCGGTCCACTCCGACGGAACGATGCCGCAATAGAACTCTTCCGCGCCGCTCTTCAGCAGCATTTCCAGCTCGTCGATCTCGCGAATCGGAGCGAGCACTTTCATCGCTTGAGCGCTCATGCCGCCACCTCCGCGAACATCGGAAGCTCCGCCTGTACGACGATGCGCGCGATGCGCCCGGACTTCGATTCCGCCGCGATCTGCGAAATCATTAAGTCCGAATATTCGTAGAAGTACGTGTTGCCCTTCAAAAGGAATTCCTGATCGCGATTTTGAAACGGCGAGTTCGTATACGTGTAAGTCACGTCGTGCGACTGGCATTCATGGCGGCAGGGAGCGCCCGGCTGAAACTTTTCTGCCTTTTTGTAATGCAGAGCCGCCGCCATACAGATCCGCGCCGTGCTGATCATCCCGAACGGAGCATAGACCGTCACGCGGACGCCGCGATCCGCGAAGCTCAAATCCGTTCCCTGTGGCAGCCAATCCATCTCGACCGCGTGCACGCCGAAGCGCGCGAGGAAATTTGTGTAGCTGGGATTGTCGAGATTCGCGCGTTGGAGCGCGTCGAGCGACCCCATGGCAGCGGAACCGCCTCCGCCGCGCAGCGACGCTTCGGAAATAATCGTGGTCACGCGCGGATCACGCAGGCTCTTGTTCAGCAGCCGCCCCTGCACGGGAGTCAGATGCGCGAAATCGCGGCGTGCCATGTGCAGCGCGCCCCAGTCATTGAACACGAACTCCGCTTCCGCGTCCGCGGGCAGCGCCGCCAGTTGTTCGCGAATCCGCGCGATACCGCGCTCGCCGGCGTACGGAGTCAACAGCGTGAAGCCCAGCCCGCGCGCCGCGGCAGCTTCGTAGGTCGCGCGAGCACCTGCACCGGACGCCACGAGGTTCTCGCAGAACTCCGTGCCGTAGGCGACGTGCGTGAACGGCGCGTCCCCAAATGCTTGCGCCAGCTTCGGCGCTAGCGATCGGAGCGTCAGCTCACGATCGAGATCGCGCGGACCCTTGACGTGCAGGCACCACTGCATGAGTTTCTAACGGCTGGGCAGCGCCACCATGCTGGTGGTGACGTCGGTATTCAAGTCGACGCTTTGTTTCTTCTGCATGGTTTGCGCGTCGTAAATATCCAGTTCGTAGCCCGCGCCGTAGATGTACATTTCCTTGCCGTCCGTCGACAACGCGAAGCTGAAGCGCGACCGGCCCTCGAACTCCTGCGTCTTGACGACGCGCCCCGTCGGAAGATCGAGACGCCAGAATTCGGTGCGCCGATTTCCCTGCGCGCCCTGCGAGGAAACGGTAAAGGCGTTCTTTTTATCGGGAGAAATCTGCAGGCCCATCATGCCGCCGGTCTGCGGACCCACCGGCTTGAACTCGAAGGTGCGCTTCGTCAGATCGAAACGCACAATACCGAATGTACGGCGCTTCACAACCGGATCCTGCGCGTTGAAGATCGACGTGTGGAAACCGGGCTCGTCGATGGAATCGATGTTGCCGCCGAAACCGATGTTCATCATGCCGGGATAGGTCGGCTTCGAAAGATCGATCTTCTCGATCAGCTTGAAAGTCTCTGTGTCCCAGATGTAGATCTGATCGCGAAACTGATACAGAAACTTGCCGTCGGGCGAAATCCGGAAGTTCGCGAAACGCGCAAACGCGTTGGCTTCTTCCTTGGGATAGTCCACCTGCTTGATGATTTTCTGCTGCTTGATGTCGATGACGGCGAACTTCGGCTGGCCGATCTCCCAGCGGTCCAGTTGCTTCGTGGCCGTCGTGACGATGGTGTAGATCACTTCGTCTTTCGGGTCCGGCTGAAAGCCATTGAAGCGGACGCGCACGTTGCCTTCGTCGAGCACGAAGCTCGAGAGCACCTTACGGGTCGCGAGGTCGATGACCTCGATGCCGTTCTTGTCTCCAGTCGCGACATACAATTTCTTGCGATCGGCGGAAAGCTGCAGGTTGCGGGGTATGCCGGTTTTGGTCTCGATCCGGTCGACGATTTTCCGCGAAGCTTCGTCGACGACAAGCACGGTCTTGGGCCAGGCGCCCATGTAGAGCGAGCCGGCGAACGCGGCCGTCGAAGAGAGTCCGGCGAGCAGAAGTGTGAGTGCGATGCGCATGGAGCGGGCGTCCTATGGGAACACGAGATCGATATTCTTCCAGTCCTTCGTCGCGACCGCGCATTTGCCGGCCCAGTCCGGATAGTTGTTCAGGTGATCCGGAACCTGCGCGGGCCAGAAGCACGTGATGTAGCAGTCGTACAGATCGCGTTCCACCGGCTGGCAGAGACCCGCCGTGCCGCCCGCGGAGTCGACTTCCCAGCCGGGCGAAAACACCAGCGAGCAGCCCATGGGGACGTGCGGCCGGCTGGCCTGCGGACCCTGCAGCGCGACCACATCCTCATCCGCGCTCGACACATAATCGTCGATGCGTTGTGCCTTCTTGTTGATGGCCTTCAGGTGTCTCATGCGGCTTTCCTTTCGGCGAAGTGCTCGAGGAACTTCGGATTCTTGGCGGCGATTTCGCCGTAAATATGCAAGCAGGTGTCCGTCCACCCGCGGATCCAATCGCAATAATGCAGGTTCGCGTGGCCGGTGTCACCGTAGCGCACGAACGCCTCGTGGTGGCATCCGCCCGCGCACAGCGGACGCGCAAAGCAGGTATGGCAATCGTACTTCGTATTGATGTGGCCGCGGCCCAGGAAGTCGGCCTGCTTTGCCAGATCGATGCCCGTCGAAATGTGTCCCAGCGCGTGGACGTCACTATCGACGAAGCGGTGGCACGGGGCGAGATCGCCGGAAGGTCCGACGCCCATCAGCCCGAGTCCGGCGCCGCACGGATGCGACTTGCTGACGCCCTGGTGCAATTCGGCGAGCGTGTCGCTGACGTTTGAAAACCCGTGATGCTCGCCGCGCAATGCGTACTCGAGATATTCCTTCGCCAGTTCGCGGAATTGTTCCAGCACGCGATCCATGCCCGGCTCGTTGATCGCGTACAGCCGATCCGGAGACGTCGTGACCGGCGCGAAGCCCACTTCCCAGAACCCCAGCTCTTCCTTCAAATGGCGATACGTCTTCATGACGTCCATCGCTCGATTCGTCATCGTGACACGCGCTGCGATAGGGCGGGTCTTGTGGCTCTTGAGCAGCTCGCGGACCTTCGGCTCGATGATGTCGTAGCTGCCCTTGCCGTTCGCAAACACGCGGAGCTGGTCGTGCTGCTCCTTCGCGCCGTCCATGCTGACCGTGACGCCGACCTGATTCTCAGACAAGTATTCGATGATCGTCGGAGTCAGCAGCGTGGCGTTGGTCGTCAGGCTGAAATCGATGTAGCGGCCTTCTGTTTGGGCCTTCTCTTTGGCGTAGGCAACCACCTGCTTGATGAGCGGGAAGTTCATCAAGGTTTCGCCACCGAAGAACGTGATGTGGACTGCGCGGCGTCCGGCGGATTCCGTGAAAAGGTAGTCGACCGACTGGCGCGCCGTGTCCCAATCCATGAACTTGGGCTTGCCCTCGGGCGTCGCGACTTTATCTTCGCCGTACTCGTAGCAGTATTCGCACGACAGATTGCACTGGTTGGTGATGTTGATCACCAGAGTCTGCAGCGGAAATTTTCCAGTCGGCTCCTGCAGCAGCGTCTTCCACGGCTGATCCGCCGGAGCGATGGCGTGCGATCCGTTCAATTCGAAGATCGCTTCTTCCATGGCCTCCCGGTCGAAGCCCCGTTTCGCGCCCGCCGCGATGATCTCTTCGACGGACGACTCGCCTTTCTCCAGGCACTCGAGCACGACCGCCGCCGCAAAATCGACTGCGAAAATTCCGCCGCTCGGAACCAGGTAGAGGAACTGTTGTCCGCCGCCTTCGAAAGCGTGAAATTCGCCGGGCTTGTACGTCGCTTGCACCGCGGGTGTCATTGGAAATCCTTAAAACTGTGCGCGCGTTACTGCGCTACCTCTGGCTGATCCCACTGCACGTACAGCGGAACCGTCACGACAAGGTACGATTTCGCGATCAGCGGCTTGCCTTCTTTGTCCTTCTCGGTTTTGGCCGTAGCCACGACCCAGACGTCGCCGTAGTTGTTCCGGCCATGCTTGCGCTTCGGGTTCGGACCCTCGCCCGCCGGCGTAAAGAAGCCTTCTTTCGTCAGTGTGCCGACGAACTCCTTGTCATCATCGCCATACACCGCGTGGAATTCTTCAATCGTGAAGTCCGCGTCAATCGGACCCAGTTCGATGTCGTCCGCCGTTCGCGGCTTGCCGTCGGGGCCGTTCGAGTAGGCGATCGCTTCAAACTGCTGGAAGCCCTTCGGATGCGACGTCCCGCCGAGGCGCGCCAGCGCCGTATCGGGCGAAACCTTGATGTAATCGACTTTTTCGTAGACGGCGAGGACATTCGCCGCCACGGACCGCCGCACCGACACATCGCGCTTTCCGGCAATCGCTTTCGCGTCGACATCCACTTCCACGGTGACTTCGTTCGGAGTCGATGCGGTGACCCGCTTCACACTGATGCCGCTGCCGAAATCGAAATCGTCCGGAGTCAGGTTCGTTGGAAACCGATCGCCGAAGACGCGGACCTTCGTTCCGGTCGAGCCCGATTTCAGCGAATGACGGTCGACGCCCGTCACCTGAATCGAATCTCCCGCCCGCCGCAGCGTGACGTCAAAACCGGATTCATCGTAGGCGCCCCAGAACCAGCGGCCCTCCGCGGAATTCTGGTCCGGCGAAACCCACATCGCCTCGCGCATTTCCTTTACCGAATCGGTAGCGCTGGTGGATCTGCCGCGCCATGCATAGCCCGTGTAGATGAGCGCCTTGCCCTGGCGCTTCCACGTCGAACCGTCGCGCACCGACTTCAGCGTGATGCTGGTCGTAAACTCGTCCTCCGCCGACGCCGATTTCTCGATCGTCATTTCGCCGGTGAATTTGCCCTTGCCCAGCATGTTTGCGGAAACCAGCCAGCGGCCCGACAGCTTCGGAGCGCGCATACGAGCCTGCCAGGCGGACCATTCCGGACTCTGCAAACCATACGTCTTCGCCAAGTAGTCGACCACCTGGTCCGCGGGATGGCGTGTATCGGTTCCCGGCGGCGGCGGAGGCGCATCCGGGGGCGGCGGAAACGCGCGGAACCCCTGAAATTCAACCACGGGAAAATAGCCTGCGTGCATGTCGACCAGCAATGACCATTCCTGCTTGGTGCGTCTCCACGAAGCGGCGCGCCCCTGCGCGTGGCAAATCACGCACGTGTTTTGCATGATCTGGTTCGGAACCACTTCGTCGATCATGCGCTTCTCGGCGATGTACATCACCGGTTTCGCTTCTTCGGGCGCCAATCCGTGATGATTGCTGAGGTATTTCACGATTTGGCGCGCTTCTTCGGGCGAAAGCGTGAGGCCGTTCAGGCGCACCATGCGCTTGATCGCCTGCTGCCAACCCTCGGGAGTCGTGCGCTCCCAGGAGATGCGCGAGAGGTTGCCCTTTTCATCTTTCCGATGGCACGCGCTGCACTTACTAATGACCAGTCGGCTGGTAACCGGAATGCCGTCTTCGGTCGGCGCCTTGGGGTCCTTCGCGGGGTCCTTCGCGGGCGCCGCAGCCGGCGGTTGGGCGAATGCGACGGCGGATAGCAGGATAGTCCAAACCAGTCTCATAGAAGGGCTCAACGTTACGTTTGGACTACGATAACACGCGAAGGTTAGTTCGATCTTCGAGGCATAGGGCGTCGCGCCTATCTACCGGCCGGCGGATTTAGGCCGTCGCCGCCAGACGCGTTTCGTGGCCGCGCGCGGTGACCGGTTCCACGCCGACGATCTTGCCATCACGGACCATCAGCGCGTAATCGAAATTGTTCACCGTCGGGCAAACATGCCGCGGAATCAGGTACAGCAGCTCGCCGATCTCCGGCAGAGCGCCGGAGAATTCGATCGGAAGGTGCTCCTCGCTCGGCTTCATCGGCGTCGCATCCGGATGCCCAACCACCGCGCAGGTGGGAACGCCTTCATCCGCCGAAACGGACTTGTGCCCGCCGTCACAGGTGGCGACGTTCGGCTTAGGATGGCTCACCACGCTGACCAGCACCGCGACGGCAGGCTGATAACCCAGGTCCGGCAACTGCACGACGCTCGACATATCGTTGTAGACCACGGTGCCGGGCGAAACGCGATGGACGAACGACGCGCCGCGGAAGCCGGGATACTCCGCTCCGCAGGGAAACGACGGCGTGCCCGAGGTGATCACTTCTTCGACCACGGCTTCCCGCTCCACGGCTGCGACGATGCTCATCAGCTTGTCGTAGCCCTCGAACGCGGCCTTGCGGCGATCCGCCATATCCGGATTGCGGACGTGGCCGTCGTAATAATGCAGTCCGCGGAACTCGATCTTCTGCTCGCGCGCCGAGCGAACAATCCGCGCCACTTCATCGGCCCGGTCCTGGGAAACGCCGGTACGGTTCATGCCCGGATTCACGTCGACGAAAATGCCCAGCGGGCTTCCAGCCCATGCTGCGGCCTGTTCCGCCGTTTCCACCAGCACCGAAAGCCGCGCGTTCGGAAACCGCGACGCGATCTCGCGGACCCGCCGCGCGTTCGCTCCCACCATCGAGTACGCGAGCACGACGTCGCGCATTCCCGCTTCGCACGCCGTCGACATTTCGGTGGTCGTCGCGCACTTGCATTGCGTCACGCCGAGCTCGACCATCCGGCGCATCGTGTAGGCCAGCTTGGCGGTCTTCACATGCGGACGCCAACGCGCGGCGTCGCCCAACAATTGGATCGTCGTTCGAATATTCGAATCGATTACATCCGGGTAGACCAGAAGGGCGGGCGTCAACACGTCGGACGTGTCGGCCAGTTGGTAGGCGGCAAGTTCGAAAGGCACGAAGGCTCCGGATTTTAAGATTTGCGGGAAGAAGTCTTACTTCAGTTCCGACACGGGCACATTGAAGGCCACCGTATTCACGACGCCCTTACGTTGAAATTGTACCCACACGCGGTAGATGCCGGGGCGCGGAAAGATCATGTTGAACTGCACGTTCGGACCGCCGTCCGCGATAAACGGATGATTGTGGATCATGTCGATCAGGTCCTCGCTCGCCGTCAGCATGTGGCCCCACGCGCCCAAATAGGGCTCGAAGCCCTCGGCGTCCGACAGCTTGAAGAACATCAGCGTCTTCATGCCCGCGATGGGCTCTGCTGGTTCCATCGAGAGCGACACGTCGACGTTCGCGCCCTGCTGCGTTCCCGTATCGGCCTTCAACTTGGAATTGCGCGTGTTGAACGGCGCTCCCGGCACCACCAGCGTCTTCGCGATCAATTGCGGAGTCCCACCCTTGGGATAGAAATCGCTGAGCATCCGGTACAGGCCCGGCTTCGGCAGAGTTCCGGGCAACCGGAACACGGAATCTTCACCCTTCACCGGATGCTCGTGAATGAAATAGCTGAGATCCTGGCTCACCGCGAAGAAGTGGAAAATCTTCTCGTGCATGATCTCGAAATCCGTGACGCGCTTGCCGTCTTTCGGATTCGTCACCGAGATTTGAAATTCGAACGGCACGCCCGGCTTGACAGCGCGCGGCTCCGTTTTCAAAGTCACCGGATACTCCACGAAGTCCGGAACGCCCGCCACCAGCGTCATGCCGCAGCGCGGACATTTCCCGGGCGTCAACGAGTGGACGTCGGGATCCATGGGGCACACGAATTCGTCCACGGGATCCGGCGCTTCGATTGGCAGGGCCACCGGCGGCTTCGCGGGCTGCTGCGGATCGCTCGGAGACGTCCGCTGCGGAGCCGGCTGCTGCGCGACCAAAAGCACACTCACGAAAATCGGAATCGAAAGCGAGAGCAAACGTAGCTTCACGGCTCCTTCATTATCGCAAGCATTTCCGACTCCGCCGTTTACGCAAGCTAACAATTCGCCCCAATCGCCGGTTTGACGAAGCCGCCGTCGACGCCGCATCATGGATGGCTATGCGAGCCCTCGCGTTCTTCCTTCTCACCGCAATTTGCTATGCAGGTTCGCTCGGCCCGGACAAAGGCTCGCTGGTCATCGTCGGCGGCGGAACGCTTGGTCCGGAAATCGTGGACCGGTTCATCGCGCTCGCCGGCGGCAAGGACGCGAGATTCATCTACGTTCCGACCGCCGACGGCCAGGAAAAAGCGATGGCCGTGGACAAGACCTTCCTCGCAAAGGCGGGCTGTAAAAACGTGACGATCCTGCACACCAAGGATCGCGCGGTGGCCAACAGCAAGGAATTCATTGAGCCGATCCGCCACGCCAGCGCGGTCTGGTTCGGCGGCGGGCGCCAGTGGATCCTGGTCGATTCCTACAAAGGCACGGCGACCGAAAAGGAATTCTGGAAGGTGCTGAATCGCGGAGGCGTCATCGGCGGGACCTCCGCCGGAGCCACCATCCAGGGCTCGTACCTGGTTCGCGGCGCTCGCGAAGGCAACACGATCATGATGGCGCCGGGCTACGAAGCCGGACTTGGGTTCCTGAAGAACGCGGGAATCGACCAGCACCTCATCGTGCGCAAGCGCGAAAACGACATGCTTCAGGTGATTGACGCCCATCCGAAACTCCTGGGTATCGGCATCGACGAGAGCACCGCGGTTGTGGTCCACCGCAATCAATTCGAAGTTATCGGAGCCAGCAAAGTCGCTATCTACGACAAGGCCTACGCGCCTGCCGCCGACGGGAAACGCTACTATTTCCTAGTGAAAGGCGACAAGTTCGACCTCAAGAAGCGGCACAGGCTCTAGCCTCGCCCGCCCGGCGGACCCGCCCAATTCCGGCCGACCTATAATTAAGGACGGTCCGTCTAACTACATATATGATGTCCCGATGCGTCCTCTCCCTCCTGGCCGTTGTGGCCGTGTCTGCCCAGTCGCTGCCACCGGGCATCACCAAAGGAGCCGCCGTCGAAGGGATCACCGAGTACAAGCTGAACAACGGCTTGCAGGTCCTCCTCTTCCCCGACGCCTCGAAGCCTACCGTGACCGTCAACATGACCTACCTCGTCGGCTCCCGCCATGAGAGCTACGGCGAAACCGGCATGGCGCACCTTCTCGAGCACATGGTTTTCAAGCCCACGTCGAAGCGCGGGGACATCAAGAAGGAACTCAACGACCACGGCGCGCAGTACAACGGATCGACGGCGTGGGATCGAACCAACTACTTCGAGCAGATGCAGGCCAGTGACGAGAATCTGAAGTGGGCGCTCGAAATGGAAGCCGACCGCATGGTCAATTCCAACATCGCGAAATCCGATCTCGATAGTGAGATGACGGTGGTCCGCAACGAGTTCGAGATGGGCGAAAACAGCCCCAATCGCGTCCTGCTGTTCCAAACGCTCGCGACCGCGTACCTGTGGCACAACTACGGCAAGGTGCCGATCGGCTCGCAGAGCGACATCGAATACGTGCCCATCGATCGGCTGAAGGCCTTCTATCAGAAGTGGTATCAGCCCGATAACGCCGTGATCGTGGTCGCCGGAAAGTTCGACGAGGCCAAGACCCTGGGCTGGATCGCCGACACCTTCGGCAAGATTCCGAAGCCCACGCGCGTGATTTCGAAAACCTACACCATCGAACCGACCCAACAGGGCGAACGCTCCGTAACGCTGCGGCGCGTGGGCGATACGCAATCTGTCCTCGCGATGTATCACGTACCCGCCGGTTCGCACCCGGATTACGAAGCCATTCAGGTGCTCACGGCGGTACTCGGCGAAACGCCCTCCGGCCGTCTCTACAAAGCTCTCGTCGAAAACAAACTGGCGACCTCGGCGAGCGGCGAGGATCTCCCGCTGCGTGAGCCCGGCGTCGTCTTCTTCTCGGTCAACCTTCGTAAGGAGCAGTCGCTCGATGCCGCGAAGGAATCGCTATTGAAAACCCTGGATGCCATCAGCAAGGAACCGCCGTCGAAGGAAGAGGTCGATCGCGCGAAAGCCCGCCTGTTGAAGCAAATCGATCTCAGTTTGAACAATGCCGAAAACATCGGCGTCGAACTCAGCGAATGGGCCTCGATGGGCGACTGGCGTTTGCTGTTTCTTCAGCGCGACAAGCTGAAGGCAGTCACCCAGGCGGACGTCGCCCGCGTCGCCAAAGCGTACTTGAAGCCGTCGAATCGCACCATCGGACAGTTCATTCCGGAAGCGACTCCGGACCGGGCGGAGATTCCGGCGGCGCCGGATGCGGCAACTCTGCTGAAGGATTTCAAGGGCAGCGCCGTCGTCGCGTCCGGCGAGTCCTTCGATCCTTCGCCCGCGAACATCGAAGCGCGTACGCAGCGCTTCACCCTTCCCAATGGAATGAAAGTGGTGCTGGTTCCGAAGAAGACTCGCGGCGGATCCGTCAATGCGTCGATCGCCCTGCACTTCGGTGAACTCGAATCGCTGCGCGGACTCTCCGTCACAGGATCGGCGACCGGCGCGCAGTTGATGCGCGGCACCACGCAGAAAACCCGCCAGCAGATTCAGGACGAGCTAGACAAATTGAAGGCGCGTGTGAATGTTGGCGGCGGAGCCACCGGCGCAACGGCGTCCGTCGATACCGTCCGCGACAGTTTCGCCGGCGCCCTCAAAATCGCCGCCGAGGTTCTCCGTCAACCGTCGTTCCCGGAGCGCGAATTCGAAACCTGGAAGCAGCAAAGCATCGCGAACATGGAACGAGGCAGGAATGAACCGCAGGTTTTGGCGTCTGTCGTCGTGAACAAGCACCTGCAGTCCTATCCGCCCGACGACATCCGCGCGGCGCCGGATCCGAACGACCAGATCGAACGCGTGAAAGCCGTGACCCTCGACGACGTCAAGAAGTTCCACGCGAAGTTTTTCGGCGCGAGCCACGCGGAGATGGCGGTTGTCGGCGACTTCGATCCGGCCGAAGTGAAGAAGCTGGTCAACGAATTGTTCGGCAACTGGAAGTCGACGGCGCCGTACACGCGCGTCACGAAGATCTACGCCCCGGTGCCTCCGATCAACAAAATGATCGAAGCTCCCGACAAAGCCAACGCCTTTTTCTTCGCCGGAATGAACTTGAAGTTGAAGGAAGAAGATCCCGATTATCCGGCGATGGATTTCGTGGCGTACCTGCTGGGCGGGGGGTTGAAGGGCCGACTTCCGAACCGGATTCGCGAGAAAGAAGGCCTCAGCTACGCCGTGCAAAGTATGCTGAACGCCCCCGACAAGGACACCGGTTCCACGCTGCTCGCGCTCGCGATCTGCGCTCCGGCGAATGTGCTGAAGGTCGAAGCCGCCTTCAAGGACGAGATGGACAAAATCCTCAAAGACGGTTTCACGGCCGACGAAGTGGACAAGTTCAAGGCGTCCTGGCAACAGGAGCAGCAGATTTTCCGCACGCAGGATGCGCAACTCGCCCGCCACATTGCCCAGAACGAGGCCCTTGGCCGCACCATGGCGTACGACGCGAAACAGGAAGCGGTCGTGATGGCGCTGACTGCGGCGCAGGTCAACGAGACGATTCGGAAGTACGTCAAGACCGCCGATTTCTCGATCGCAAAAGCGGGCGACTTCAAGAAAGCCGGCATCACGCAGTGATCCGGCCGCCGGCAATTCCACCTGCAGGGCCGCACGAATGATTCAGCGCTACTTCGTGGCGGCGGCCGTCGCTGCCGCCGCGTTCGCGCTCCACTACCTCCCTTTCCCGCCCTTTCAGGTCACGGGCGACTTCGGCGTTCGCCGCCCGGTGAGCGCCGCGATCCTCGCCATCATCGTCGGGACGCTGGTGCGAAACCTCTTTCCGATTTCACCGGAAGCGATCCTCGGCTCGAAGACCATCGTCAAACGCTTCATTCCCATCACCATCGTTCTGACCGGAGCCAGCCTGAGCGCGCATCATGTGGTCGCCGTCGGCTGGCGCGCGATCGTCATTATCCTGCTGTGCCTGGTTTTCGCGATGGTCTCCGCGTGGATCTTCGGGCGCATGTTCGGAGTCTGGAAGAAGACCTCGGTCCTGATTGGGGCCGGAACCGCGATCTGCGGCAACAGCGCCATCATCGCCGTGGCTCCGATGATTGACGCCGACGATCAGGACCTGTTTCTCTCGGTAGGCACCATCAACCTGCTCGGCCTGGTCATGATGTTTTCCGCGCCGGCCATCGGCGTCTGGCTGGGCATGAACGATCAGCAGTTCGCGGTCTGGTCCGGCACCACGATCCACGCGGTGCCGCAGGTGGTTGCCGCCGGGTTCGCATTCAGCGCCAAAGCCGGAGCGCTGGCGACGTTGGTGAAACTGGTGCGCGTCGCGATGCTAGCGCCATTCCTGTTGATCATCGCGATCGCCGCGGCGCGTCGTGGAGACAAAACCAAAAAAATCGACTACTCGCGGCTGGTGCCGCCGTTCCTGTGGGGCTTTCTCGCGTTGTTCGCGCTGAACAGCTTCGGCTGGCTGCCCTACGCGTCGGAGATCACGGAATTCGGCAATATCCTGCTGACGATTTCGATGGCTGCGATGGGCCTTGAAGTCAGTATGCGAAGCCTGATCCGCGTCGGCGGCGGCGCCGTCCTGACCGGAACGCTGACCTGCGTCGCGCTCTGCGCGGTCAGCTGGGGTTTGATACTAGCCCTGCTTTAGAACGAGGCGAGCACGGCGATGGTTTCGAGGCGCGCACGAAGCGGCACGAAGTGCCGCGAAGTAAGCGTCCTAAGTAGCCAAAATCGAAGACTTTGAGGCAACCACAGCCGAAGCTATTTGATCTTTTCGTCGCGCTCGACTTTGCCGTCGCGAATGTGGACTACGCGGTGCGCGTACATCGCGATGTCGTGCTCGTGCGTGACCAGAATGATCGTATTGCCCTGCTGATACAGGCGCTCGAACAGGCCCATGATTTCGACGCCGGTGGCGCTGTCGAGAGCTCCGGTCGGTTCGTCGGCCAGCAGGATCGACGGATTGTTTACGAGAGCGCGCGCAATCGCGACGCGCTGACGCTGACCGCCCGATAGCTCGCTGGGCTTGTGATACATGCGCTTGTCGAGATCGACGGATTTCAGCGCCGCAATCGCGCGTTCCTGCCGGACATCGGCGGGAATTCCTGCGTAGATCAGCGGAAGCTCGACGTTGTGCAGCGACGTCGCGCGCGCCAGCAGATTGAACGTCTGGAAGACGAAGCCGATTTCCTTATTGCGGATGCGCGCCAGCTCGTCGTCGTCCATGTCGCTGACCAGCTTGCCGTTCAGGTAATACAGACCCTTGCTGGCCGTATCCAGGCAGCCGATCAGGTTCATGAGGGTCGATTTGCCGGATCCGGACGGACCCATGATCGCGACGTACTCGCC
>Ga0105248_10003649_pt1 | contig 17089 bp, 11 predicted proteins | sample KBSS34metaG_FD_81524 | JGI IMG/M metagenome (GOLD analysis project Ga0105248, IMG submission 81524) | Switchgrass rhizosphere microbial communities from Kellogg Biological Station, Michigan, USA - KBS S3-4 metaG | ecosystem: Host-associated > Plants > Roots > Rhizosphere > Soil | place... | reverse complement strand
TTCACTTGCACGAACGCGATCGGTCCGCCGCCGCCGGTGCTGGTCGTATAGGTGAAGCCATTCGTGAGCGTGCCGCTCTGTGCGTCGGTATTGGTCACCACCACGCTGACTGCACCGGCCGCGTGCGCTGCCGTGGTCGCCGTGATCGAGGTGCTGTTCACCACGGTCACGCCCGTCGCGGATGTTCCCCCCAGCTTGACCGTCGCGCCCGCCAGGAACCCGGTGCCGGTGATGGTTACTGCCGTTCCGCCGGCTGTGGTTCCGGAGTTCGGCGTGATTGCGCTCACCGTCGGCGCCGGATTGGTCCCGGTGTATGTGTAGCCGTTGGTCAACGTGCCGACCTGGGCATCGGTATTCGTAACCGTCACGTTCACCACTCCGGCTGCATGCGCTGCCGTGGTCGCCGTGATCGACGAACTGCTGACCACGGTTACATTCGTGGCTGCCGCACCACCCAGGTTCACGGTTGCGCCCGCCAGGAAGTTCGCGCCGGTAATGGTCACGGGCGTTCCGCCATTGGCGGTCCCTGAAGTGGGACTGATCGAAGCCACGCTCGGCGCTGGAGCTGAAGTGGTCGTGCCCAGCCTGGTAAACTTCGCCACCGATGGCACGCCGCTGCTGTTCACCAAGAACACCATGTAATATCCCGGAGGCGCTATGTTGCCATTCGGCGGGGCGGTGACGTTCAGGGTCCCGCTGCCCTTGGTGAACGACATCACCACCAGACGCTGCTCCATATCAAAGGCGTGGGTGGGGGCGCCCGGTCGAATCAGCACCACGGACGAGATATTGGCCGCATCCGGCGTCGACACGGTAAATTGTCCGCCCCACGCGATCGTGCCCGGCAGACTGGAGATGGTGGGCCGGGTAGCGGCAATAATATTGTTGTTCACATCCCGGGTGAACAGATAGGCCGGCTTGTAGACCTCCACCCGATGTTCGTAGACGTTGTAGTTAGGATTGCTTCCCTCCACCCATACGGTCGCGTCCGGCAGAAGCAATGCGTTCGAATGATAGAGTCGCGGATAGGCATTGGCCCCGGCTGATGAAAATGAGTTGCTGACCGGATCATAGAGATCGGCATTGAAACTGGCAGTCGTTCCGTCCTCATCCTTCGCAGAACCGCCCAACGCCAGCACTTTTTGAGTCGGCAAAATAACCGCGTTCAATTCAATTCTTTGTTGCGACATGTTCGGCCCGAATGTCCAGGCTGGACTGCTGGCTCCCATGTCGATGAGTTCCGTGGTGGAGGTCGGAACATATCCTCCCCCCATGGCGATGATCTTAGGATCGTAATTGTCAGCCGGGCTCAGCGGCAATAACACCGATGTACCGTAGAGCCGGATGCCGTTCCAGGCCCGGTTGCCCACGGTGGTCCAAGTCTGATTGGCAGGATTGAAAAGGCGGGTGGTGACGTCTTGTCCAGAAAAGAAAACCTTTCCGCTGGGAAGAAGCGTCATGCGCGGATACAGCGGTGGAGTCCATCCCGCGCTGTACTGCGAGCTCCATCCTGATCCTACGGTGTAAAACTCAACCGTAGAATTAGTGGCGTTGCTCTCGTTGGTCCCGGAAAACGTCATCACGCGCCCGTCTCCCAGCACGGTTACCGTGGGATACCAGCGCCCGTGCGCCATGTTCTGGGGCACATCGGTAAAAGTGTTGGTGTCGGGATCAAAAAATGCGGACTTGGCCGATCCAGTGAAGGCTGGTTCCTGCTGTACCGTCCCCCCGTTGATGAACGCGCGTCCATCCGGCAACACCACCATTCCATTGCAGAACATGTCCCATGACAACGTAAATTGCGTAATGACTCCCGTGGTGGGATCGACCAGGATGGCTCCTGATCCGTTTGCTGGGCCGTAGGGCGCGCCCTGCGGGCAACCCGACACCGACGGCAGGCAGTTTCCCGAACCCGCCACCACCAATATTTTCCCGTTCTTCAGGAGCGCCGCGTGTACGGGGTTGATGGGCATCTGATAAGACGCTGTGCTCCATTGCCCCTGAACGTCGGCCTGCGCCATAGCGCTCCCGACGGAGGCAGCCAGCACAGCCACCAACAACCCAAATTTGTACGTCCGCAACGAGAAAGTATTAGGCATAACGAACCTCAATTTGTGGGGGACTGAAAGCTGCTCAACAAATTCCAGGGGGAGGAAATTCACGATTACCGGCAACCTATAAGGTCGCGCTTACGATAGGGTGACTAAAGTGCCTAACCATGGTAACCGGAGGAGTTGGATTCGGCAAGGAATTTCGCCGGTTAGGCCCGGGCAAGTAGGGCATGGAATCAGTACTTTAGAAGCCGTTTCCCCTGAAACGGCGCTTTACAAAGCGGCTCGAACCGAGTATGGCTAGCGCGGGGCGGAAAGGGCCGAATCGAGGCCTGATTCGACTTCGCCGGGGGCATCTGCCCTCATCAGGTCAAGGCGCGCGGCAATGGTGTGCGCCATCCTATCGACTAATCTCTCCCAGTCGTACTCGCGCGCCACACTCTGCCGTGCCACTCGCCGCTCCGGCGTGTTTTCTCCGGCGCTGAGAGAGGAGGCAATGGCCTTCGACCATTCCGTCGTGCTGTTCGCGATCGCGATGACATCCTTAAATTCCTGCACCGACCGCACCGGTGCGGAAACCACCGGATGGCCGCTCGCCAGGTACTCATGCATCTTCCCGGGATAGATGTACTTTGTGTAGTCATCCACCACGTAGGGCATGGTGCAGACATCGAAATGCTGCACATACTCGCCCAGGCGTTCCGCGGGCTTTCCCCCCAGAAAGTGGACATTGGGCCGGCGCGACATTTCCTCGAGCGCCTGATCGATGCCGTGAGGACTCTTGGGGCCGACGAAAACAAATGACCACTCGGGATGGGCAGCGCTCAGCTCAAGCAGCAGCGCCCAATCCAGCCGGCGTTTCAAGTGCCCCAGGTATCCGACGCGGGGATGAGGAATCGCTTTCATGTCTTCCGGCTCGGGGGCAGGAGTTGCATATCTTTTGTAGTCAACCCCTGCGGGCAGAAAGCCGGTATGAGGATTGAAGTGACCCTTCTTCTCCATCAATGCGGGAGAAATGATGTACACCTGTCCCACTGATTCGAGCAAACGGCGTTCTCGGGAAGAGACTGCAACCTCAGTGGAGGAGAAAGAATACTCGTCGCTGACGTTGTAGATGCTCAAATCGTGAGCAATGTGATCGAGGGTGTCGGCGAACTGAAGGCCCCACAGATAGAGAACGATTTTCTTGCAGCCCTGGGCGCGCAGGCCGTCACACACCTGCCGGAATCGGCGCCGCTCCGTCAGCCGCGCCAGCCAGTGGGGACGCCCCAGCCGCGGCGACCAGGGGTCGGTCTGATAGACCTGCATGGCTCCGGCATTGGCGGGCCGGAGGCTCGCGGGATCGGGCCTGGCGGCCAGCGCGGAAAAGCACTCTCGCCAGCCCGGCTGGTGCATCCAGACCACATGGAAATAATTAGCCAGACGGGTCAGCACGTGATGCCGGTCCATCCAGACAGAACTCCACGGATCCGGTACCAGAGCAATGACCCCGACCTCACCCCACTGTAGTTGTGGACTCATAGTTATTCAACAGGCCGGCTGCGTTGCGGCGCTTTCTCCATTCCCGGATTTGGGTGATTGCCTCGCTGCGGAAAACCACAGCAAGCGAGAGCGGAAGCAAAGGAAGCAGGGCTGCGATCTGCAGAAAGAAAATCACCAGATTGCGCGCCGGCCAGTAACGCTCGGCGACGGCGCACGCCACGCCAAAGGGAACGACCGCCAGCATGGTTCGTATCCAGGTTTGCCACAAATAGGTCCTGACGGGAATCACCACCAGCTTGCAGATATAGCTGGGCCAGAGCAGCAGCTCGATTAGCACGCTAGGTATGGTTGTGCCCCAGGCAACACCATAGATTCCCATGCGGCGCACCAGAATGATGCTGAGAACAAAATTAGCCACCGCTTCCGCCATCGCCCAGAGCGCGATCCGCTTGTGCTTCTCCATTCCGTAGACGATCCCGCCGCTCGTGGTATTGGCGGAGCTGAAGACCACCGACAGCAGAAGGATTTGCATCACCGTGCCGGAGGGCTGCGCATACTGCTCCCCCATCCACAGGCGGATAAACGAGTGTCCGCGGAAGAACAGCGCGACTTCGATGGGCAGGGAAACGATCAACGCCGCCCGCGTCCCGTGAATCACCAGCCGCCGCAGGTTGTCGTAGCTGCCCTCCGCTTCGAAGGTGCTGGCCAGCGGAGTGAAGGTGGTGGTCATCGAAGAAACGATTTGACGCGCGTAGCCGATGAGGAGCCCGCCAATGGCGTAAAGCGTGACTGCGGACGGAGACAGAAACGCACCGACCACCAGGTTGTCGGTGTAGTACGTGACCTGGATAGCCACGTTCACCAGGAAAGCATAGAAGCTGTAACTCCAGAGCTTCTGCAAGGTGCGCCGATCGGGATGGCTGAAAACAACTTTGAGCTGGGGGTAAACCCGGAAACAAAGGAAGATGAGCAGCAGGTTGCCGGTCAGAGAAGTGCACAAGTCCCAGAGAGCCAGAGACAGGATGCCGTGTCCCGAGCGCAGGAGGTAAACGATGCCGGCGGCGCGGGCGCAGGTTTGCCCGATCGACACCGTGCTGGTCAGATCGTAGCGATGCAGGGCGGCCAGCACCCCGCCAAATACCCCGCACCATAAGTTGATGCCAACCGTAACCGCAGTCACCAGAACCGCGATGCGAGCGGCCTGCTGAAGTTCCGCCGGGATGGTAAAGATGTGGTGGAAGACGACGGAAAGGAACAAACCGGCGGCAATAATCGCCAGGCTTATCCAAAGCCTTATCCAGAGAGCCCCGGAAACCGCCTGACTGGCTTCTTCGTGATCGTCCTGAGCCTTCCCCTTGGAAACGAAACGCGTGACTGCCCCACGCAAACCCAGGTCCAGCAGGTTCATGTAGGAAACCAGAGAGGCGATGAGCACCCAAACGCCGTAAGCCAGGTTGCCCAGGTGATGCACCACAAAGGGCGACAGGAAAAAGCCGACCACCGTGGTAACGACCAGGGCGAACCAGTTGGATACGATATTTTGGGCGATGCGTCGAATGCGGGACATGGCTACCCGGTTTCCAGACTTGCCTTGATCGAGAACGTCTACGATCTACGCGCTGCCCCCACCCGCCGCCGCCGACGTGCGTCCGCTTCCCGCACCATCCAGCGGTCGTCTCATCAAGTAGATGAGCACTTCTTTGACGTCGCGAACCATGCGCCGCCAGTACAGTCGCAGCCAGTGCAGCATCTCGTGATAACAACGCAGACGATCCTTCCAACCCAGTGGCGACCGGTGTATGGCAAGCATATATTCGCCAAACTGTCGAAAATGCGGGAACACGATCTTGGCCCGCTTCTGGGGCAGCAGAATCGCGGTTCTCTGGAATCGGGACTGGGGATACACATTGGTCGTCCGGAGCGCATGCTCGCGGTGCAGAAAAAGAAATTCCGGAACCTGGCTGTAATGCCCGTGCAGCGCCAACTCGGAGAGCATCACCCGGTCGGCATCGGCAAAGCCGCCGAACACACGGATCTTGTGCAAGGCTTCCATGCGAACCAGTCCGAAGATGGCCTCGCAATTGTGCTCCATGCGAATCAGTTCGCGAAAACGCTCATTCGGCCGGGCGACGCCGGCGTTCAGGTTCTGCTCCTTGTAGACCAGGCAGTTTCCTTTGTCGTCGATGGCGATGGCCTTGGGATAGGACAAAACCGCGCCCGGATCCGCGTCCAGCGCGGCCACGCAGCGCTCCAGGAACAGAGGGGCAAGCTTGTCATCGTGAGCCAGCCACATGAAGTAGTCCCCGTGCCCGAGTTCCAGGGCTCGCTTGAAATTCCAGTACACCCCGCGGTTTACATCGCTGCGGTGGTAATGCACTCGGGGATCGCGTTCCGCGTAGCCGCGGCAGATTTCTTCCGTGCGGTCGCTGGAACCGTTGTCGGAAATCACAACTTCAAAGTCGCCGAAGGTCTGCGCCAGAACCGAATCCAGCGCTTCGGCCAGGAAGTTGTCTCCGTTAAACACGGGAACGCCCACGCTCACCCGTGGTTGCTTACCTCTCATTTCTTTTCCTCGCTTCCGCTTTGCCGCGTTTGCCGGGTTGCATCCCTAAAACGATCTTGCGGCTGTAAAAGGCCTCGGCGTACTTGTCGGGGGCGGCACACTCGACTCCGCGCAATCTCAAGATGGCCTGAAAGGTATCCTCGGTCAGCCATGCCTTGTTGCTTTGCGTCTGGAAGACATCGCAGATGTATTTGATCTTGCGCGCACAAATTTCCTGGGGCAACGGCACGAAGCAGTTGGGCGTGCCCAGATCGCCGTCGTACTTCGGAATTTCGTATTCGAGCACCAGATGCTGGCGCCACGTGTTCCAGGTCAGGTCGCTGATGGTGCGATGGTCCTGATGCCGGTCCTGGCGATAGTGGGTGAAGATCAGGCCCGGATTTACCTTCTTCTTCAGCTCTTCAAAGAATTCTTTGATCCGGGATCCTTCGTAAGGGAAAAAGCCGTCGCGGAAATTCTTGACGATCACTTCCTTGCGCCTGGCCCGCTTGAGGAATAAAGACGCGCTGGTCCGCGCCTCGCGCTCGCGTTCCCGTCCCGAACTGAAGACTGCCCAGAAGACTTCCAGATGGGAGTACCGGTCAAGCAACTGCAGCATGGTGCCGCCGCAGCCAATTTCGATGTCATCGGAGTGGGCCCCGAGACATAGAACGGTGAGCGGGGCCGCCGGATCTTGAGGCAAGTCTAGCGGCAGCATGCGGCCCCGATCAGAATTCCGTACTCTCTAGCTCCGGCCATTCGTCTTCCAGACCTCCCAGGGCGCATCCCCGGCCGCATAAAGGCTTTCCAACTGCTGTTTGTCCTTGAACGTATCCATGCTGGCCCAGAAGCCATCGTAGCTATAGCCAATCAGTTGCTTTTCCGCCAGCAGGCGATGGAAGGGCTCGATCACCAGTTCCTCTTTGTCCCGCATGTACTCAAAGATCTTCTTCTTGAAGATAAAAAATCCGCCGTTGATGCGCACGCTGCCGTTGTCAATGGCGTGGATCCCGGAAACCAGGCTGCCATTGCCCGGTTCCAGCGACACCAGGTGATAGCTGAGATTCGGGCGGACGCACAGAAAGCTGGCTATCTTGTCCTGCTGGTGAAAGTGCTCCAACTGTTGCGGAAGAGGAAGGTTGGTAAGGCCGTCGCTGTAGTTGGCCAGAAATTCCTCTTCGCCCTCCAGATACTTCTCCACCACCTTCAGGCGCATCCCGATGTTGGAATTGACTCCGGTATCGGCGAAGGTAATGCGCCAATCGTGGATATCACTGTGCAGCAGTTCAAGATTCTTGGGGCCGCCCGACAAGATAAAGTCGTTCGAGGCGCATTCGTTGTAGTTGAGGAAGTAGTTCTTGATGGCATCGGCGCGATGCCCCAGGCAGAGAATAAAGTCCTTGTGGCCGAAGTGGGCGTAGTACTTCATGACATGCCACAGGATGGGCCGGTAGCCGATGTGGACCATGGGCTTGGGCAGATCTTCCGCGTCGCGGATCCGCATGCCCTGCCCGCCGCAAAATAGAACGACTTTCATAGGGACTCTCCGGCTGCGTCAAGCCTCAATGGCGGCCTCCCGCCAGGGCGGGCGCGCCTACGATCTCCTCCAGCCAGGTTTCGCCGCGGAAGTGACGGTATTGCTCTGCCCGCAGCTGGTCGCCCAGGCGGTTCGGCGGCAGCGTGACATCTTCGTAAGTGATGACTGCGTCTTTGGCCACGTCGCGGGTCAGAACGCAACCTTCTACCAGGCCTTCCGGCAGATAGTGCTTCGCGCACATCTCGTCGGCATTCACCGCTTCGCCGTAGGTCATGTACATGCCGTAGTCGTCGAGGACCTCTCCCGCCTTCAGGTCGCGTTTGGCTACGGCGCAAACTTCCACCATCGGACCGCCCAGCGGCTTGGCCACGGAATCGCGGAAAATTACCACCCGCGCGATCGAGTTCGGCACTTCGAAGTGCACCAGGTGGTAGGGATGGAAGAACGGGTACAGCGGGCCCTCGCCCATTTTGTATAGGCTCAGATAATGCTGCTGCTTGGGGTCGGGATGTTCGGCCAGCACATAGAACTTCGTCAAAGGCGTGCCCACGACGTAATCCACAATGCCGCCCAGCTTGCGCGCCTTTTCGATGTCATAAAGCCTGCCAATCTTCATGACGTCTTCCTTGTATTCCATGCCGCGCGACATGCCGCGCGACTGCACCTGGAACCCGGTGGCGTTGGCCACAATGGCCTGCTCAAAGCTGATCTTCGAACCATCGGCAAAGCTGGTCACCATGGCCGGGTTCTGTTTCCATTTTTCGGCGAATCCTTTCTGCGTGGTGGGATTGCGGTATGGGTCCTGCAATCCCTTGACGTTGCCGATGACTCGCGGCGTCAGTCCCAGACCTTTGACCCAGCGATAGAGATTGATCTGCAAGCCGGGCTCATCGCCATCGCAAGCCGAGAAGATCACGCCATGTTTTTCCGCGTACACCTGCAAGATCGGGCCGATGGTGGCGTCGATCTCGGCGTTGAGCAGAATCACGTCCTTGCCGTGCTTGAACGCCTCGAAAGCCACGCGCGCGCCAAACTCGACCGAACCGGTCACGTCCACGAGCACATCGACTTCCTTGGAGCGGGCCAGCAGGAAGGCATCTTCGGTGACTACGGTCTTGCCTTCACGGATGGCAAGATCGGCCTCATCCTGCTTCGAAGGCGCAACTACGTCCTTCACGCCGCAGTAGGCGCACAGGTCGAACGCCCTTTGCACCTTGCGGTTGTAAACTCCCACCAGGCGCATTCCGGTCATGGTGTTGACGATGTGGTTCCCCAGGCCCTGCGACATGAAGCCTGCGCCGATCAGAGCCACACGAATGGGCCGGCCTTCTTTTTCCCGCGCTTTTAGTGCGTTATCTACAAGAATCATGTTGAAATTCCTTCAGCATTATCTCAGGAGCTATTTACCCGTTTTTGCCCGAACCCACAGTGGCCGGTTCCTGCCGCCCCTGGCCCATCCGCCGTTTGACCTCGGCTCCCTGTTCGTCCAGCAGCTTCCAGACTGCGTCCTTTTCGGAAATCACCGATACCGGCAACGGCCACTGCAATCCCAACTGGGGATCGTCGTACATCAGCCCGCCCTCGGAGCCAGGAGTGTAGAACTCCCCGACCTGGTAGCTGGTCTCAGTCTTGTCCCGCAGCACCTGGTAGCCGTGCGCGAAGCGCTCCGGCACATAGAGCGCGCGGTTGTTGTCTTCGCTCAATTCGACGGCCACGTGTTGCAGGTAAGTCGGGCTTTCCGGCCGGAGATCGACGATGATGTCGAGGATCGCACCCCGGGTGGCACGCACCAGCTTGGTTTCAGGCGCGGGTGGAAACTGGAAGTGCATGCCGCGCAACGTGCCCTTCTTGTGATTGAAGGCAATGTTGGCCTGCGCGATCACCGGCTTCAGGCCGTGCTGCTCGAACTCATGCTGGCAGAAGGCGCGGGCGAAAAACCCGCGTGCATCCTCGCGGCGCTCGATGTCGATGATGAACGCGCCTTTCAATTTTGTTTCCGTGAAAATCATCTGGATCACTTCCCTTTCGTTTTGCCCGGTCTGGCAAACCTTCTTTCGTCCGCTTCGGTCAGCGCACGCCCGCCGGCGCGGCCGCGGTCCAGCGCAATCCCGCATCCAGCTGCTTGTCGCGCAGCAGCCCGCGAATGTAATCAATCCGCGAGTAGCGCGTACTCTGGAAATCTTCCAGCGTAAGGTTGACCGCGCGATAGGCATCGTAGAGTTCACGAACTCCCTTGCGTGCGTTCCACTGCGGCTTGAATGAAGGAACCAGCCGGCTGATCTTGCTGCAATCCACCCGGTAGCAACGCTTGTCGGGCCCAGCTCCAGGGGCAAACTCAATCTGGCAGTTGGGCACCACTTCCTTCACCATGTCCGCCAGTTCGTGAATGCGGTAGTTCTCCTCGTTGAGTCCGACATTAAACGCCTGGTTGCAAACCACATTCGCCGGCGCGCTCATCAGCGCCAGGAAAGCGCGCGAAATATCCGCAATATGCACAATCGGACGCCACGGCGTTCCATCGCTCTTCATCAGCACCTGGCCGGTGGTCATGGCAAAGGCCACTAGGTTATTCAGCACCAGGTCAAAACGCAGCTTGGGTGAAACCCCATAGGCAGTAGCATTGCGCAAATATACGGGGCAAAACTTGCCGTCGGCCAGTTCCGCCAGATCGCGCTCGACCAAAACCTTCGACTGGCCGTAGGGTGTCACTGGATTGAAGCTGCTGTTCTCATCCAGCATGTCGTCACCCGCCGATCCGTAGGTGCTGCAGGAGGACGAAAACAGGAATCGTGGAACGCCGGCTTCCTTGGCTTTCCGCGCCAGGCGCACCGAGCCCAGATGATTGATGTCGAAAGTCAGCTGCGGATCGAGATTGCCCAGCGGATCGTTGGACAGAGCGGCCAGATGCACAACCGCGTCCATCCCTTCGAGGTCGGACGCCTCCACATCGCGCAGGTCCTTGACGATCTCGGGCACCTCGACCGGCTCGGCGCCGAAAGTGCACGAGCGGTATAGATGCGTGTCCAGACCGAACACCGCGTGGCCCGCCTTCAGAAACATCGGCACCAGAACCGTTCCGATGTAGCCTCCATGTCCTGTAACCAATACTCTCATTCCTTGTCCTTTCTTCGAATCCGCTGCAATGGCAATTTACCTTCACGTCTTCAATCTAAAGTCGAGATAGCAGCGGCGGCTGAGATCCTGGGTTCAGCGGTTTGAGCTTTTCTCGCGGGAGATCCTTGGCAAACCCAGGGTCGATACGTTTCAGTAAGTGTCGAACTTCATGCTAGACCATTTGTGCCCCCTCCAGAAGTCACTGAAGTACAGGGCGATAAGGCACTTCCCAGTGATGCAGCGGCTGCGCCAGGCGGCGCTTTACCGGGTCTTGGGGCCGGCCGGAGCCACCGGAGCCAAAGGAACAGCGATTGTTTCATCCTGCACCATCCGGACTTCGGCACCAACCGCAGGGCCGCTCACCCGGTTCAGCACTTCGGCAAAGCGGCGCGCCATTTGAAAGTGCGTGTATTTTCCGATGGCCGCTTCGTCGCCGTAGTACGAAACCGCTCCCCGGCTCTTGAATTCGCCGTAGGCTTCCATCAGGAAAGTCCGGACTTCGGCCTTGGAAAAGGCATGCGTTCCAGCGGCGGTTTCGCGCAGCGTATCGGTCAGGACGCTCCGGCTGCCTCCGATGGCGAGAATGGGCCGGGCGGCGCCGAAATACTCGAACAGCTTGCCGCTGTGTTGACCGGTTTCGCGGGGATCGCTCCACCCCAGCATCAGCAGAATCTGCGACTCGGCCTGCCGTTGCAGGGCTTCGTTGCGAGTCACAACTCCGTGGATCCCGACCACGTCCTCCAGGTGGTACTCCCGCAACAGGGTGGTGACCCAGGATTCGATCCGGCCATAGAAACGCACCCGCACGTCGTCCGGAGTCATGATTTTCTCGTCGAACAGCTCGCGCAGCACCTCAAACAGAAGCCGGGGATCGCGCCGTCCCTGGTAAAGCAGGCCGGCGTAGGTGATGGTGAACTTCTCCGTGAGTTGCCTTGAGACCGAGGCGAAATGCTCAGGATCGAAACCGTTGGTGATGGCAAACACCTGCTTCCGGGGATGGCTCTTCTGCAGGCGGGCGGCCCATGGCTCGGAAACCGTGACCAGAGCGTCTGCCTGCTTGAGCGTCCGTTTCTCCAAACCGATCTGGATCGCGTCGAGCACCGGATAGGAGTTGGAAAGGTTCTGCGACCACAAATCGCGGAAATCGGCCACCCACGGACAGCCCAGAATCTTCCTGGCCTTGGCCCCGATAAGATGGCTGGCGATGGGAGGAGAGGTGGTCACAATGGCATCGATCTTCAACCCCCGCTTGGCGATCTCTTCAACCGCCTCGACGGCAAACGGGATCCAGCCCTTGGTCTCGTCCGGGTAGGTGACGACAGATTTGGCCACATCCAGGATTCGAGTGTAAAAATGACCGCCGCCGGGCTGGGACGATACGGGTAGTCCGAGCTGCTGATGCACGCTGCGCTTGCCATCCAGTCCGAACCTGGCTTTCCACGCGTCCACCACGTCCCGGTATTCGGTCTCTATGACGGCGGGATCGGAAGCCGTACGTTTGACTTTCGGCGTGAGGACGACGGTTTCCCATCCGAACTCGGGTAGGAACTTGGCCAACCCCGCCGGTCGTACCGAGCCGATGACCTGGGTCGGTGGATAGCAGAAGGTAATGAGCAGGACTCGCGGCATATTAAGGATTAAAGACTGAGCGATTGAAGCTATGGCGGCAGCCGCCTCCCCTGGTTACACCGTGAATGGTAGAAGCGGTTCGAGGTGCCCCTCGGACTCGACTCGGCGGCAGTTGTCGCTGAGCTCATCCTGCAGGGCTTCTCGGTTGTGTCCCATCACGAACAGGCGCTGCAAGACGGCATAGTTCAGCAGGCACCATAACGTCATGGCCTTGGTCGGCTCCGTTCCCTGCAGGCTGCGGAGTTGTTTTATGTCGACGGCCTTGGCCGCAATGCCGATTAGCGGCTCCAGGGGCCCACCCTTGACCGCCCATTGGTCGGTTGTGATTCCAAAACTTTGTTTCGGCCGATCCAAGATCAGCTCCGGGACCCCCAACCTGCGTCCCGCCTCGCGAACGATATGCTTCTCACTCTTCAGTTTGGTCTTCCATGGTATGGAAAATGCGGCGCGCAGGATGCTCTCGCTTGTGAAGGGGAAATAAAGGATTTTTCCTTTCCCTTCTCCGAGTTTGGACCAGACTGCCGTGGTAGTGGACACATCGCAATGATTGAGGGCGTAAAGCGCGAGCATATCTTCAAAAGGCCGGCCGGTTAAGGTCTGCAGTTCCGTCGATCTCGATCCCATGATCTGCGGCCACGAAGTGCTGTAATGGCTTTCGACCCAGTCCACGTTTCCATATACGTGATACTTCCACATCGGGCTGAGGGGGTCGGAAATAGGCCGAGTCAGAGCCCGGCGTTGAGCCAACTGATTGGCGAGATGCCTGGCCCGCGGCCAACTGGGGCTGAGCACGCGCAAACCCGTGTGCACGGGCGGGAGCGCACAGAATCGGCGCAGGAGATCGGTCGGTTGGCGCAAGTTGAACAGGGTTTCAACCCCGAACGCCGTGTCCGCACCCTCGCCGCAGACAACTCGATCCAGATTTACCGGAATCGCCTCCTGGAAAAGCAGGTACAGGGGAACCGATTGCAGGTGGTTGAGCGGAGTCTCCGCGACCGCCAGAGCGTCTATAAAACCGGTGAGGTAATCGGTAGGGGTGGGACTAAAAAGAGTGTGCCGGGTCGACATCGCGGAGGCCGCGGACAGGGCATATTTTTGTTCGTAGTTGGTCGCCGGGCCGTCGAACGGATAGGACGTCGAATAGGTATCGCAGACCGCCAGCCGGTCCTTCACAATGGAGGAAAGAATGGAAGAGTCGACTCCGCCGCTGAGCAACGTGGCCACCCGGGACGCCGCCGGAGCCAGTCGGTCGATCGAAGCGCTCAGCAGGTCGGCCACCGAACCGGCCGGGTCCGCCGGGGTTTCTGCCAGCGGCGCTGGATAGTAACCGGTGCGGGACTCGCGCAGAACCAGAGTTCCGGCCTTGAGCTCGACTGAAAGACTCCCCGCCAACTGCATCTGCCGAATCCCGCGAAACAGGGTGCGGGGTGGCGCTACCGTCCGGTAGATCAAAAGCTCCGGCAGCACCTCCCGGTCTTCCTCCAGTGAAATTCCAGCCTGGCGCAACAATTGAATGTGGGTGGAGAGGAAGAAGTTGCCTTGGCCATCCTGACCGTAGTAGACCGGCCTCCCGGAAATCGGGTGTTTCAAAACTTCCAGCCGGTTCCGGGCTCGCAGAAAACGGGCCTCCACAAACATCACGTCGTGCTCGCGCGGTTCGAGAGCAGCCATCAGCGATTCCCCGAGGGCAATCTCTTCCTCGGAGGTATCCAGGCGGGAGAGGAAGTCGTCGGTGACACAGGTCAAAAACCAGCCGGGAGCGATGGAGAACTGACGCGCCGGATGGGGCGAGAGGGATGCAATCAGGCTGTGTCTGGTCAGGGCCGAAAATAGCATGAGGGATGCTCTGCTTTCGTGATAGATATTTTAGCCGACGCTTCGGCCAAAGCGGGCGCCATTTGGGCTGGGCCCGGATGTGCTTGAATCAAAAATAACACGAAGGTGCAAAGGCACTGGACCGATTGGGAGGGAGGGCTCGAAGTAGGGCAGAAGGCTACAGGTGTGTTCATAGCGCCGGGCCAGTACTCAGTGGCGTCAGAGGACCCTGTCCTTCCGACATCTGGTCTAGGTCCTCCCGGTACAATAGTGTTGATCTTAACGACTTGACACAGAAGGGCTGTCACCGTTGCCACGCGGGCGCACAGCTGCAGTCGTTCAAATCCCCGCCGTAGGTGTCAATACGGAAAAGAGGTTGGTCCATGAGAGGTTTTCGTTCCCATTGGTGCGGTCTGATCTTCTGCTCCTTTCTCTTCCTGACGTTGCCCCTGGCTGCATTTGCCAATGATTACTATGTCTCCGCCACCGGCAGCGATTCCAACAACGGTTCGCAAGGCAGTCCCTGGAGATCAATCCAGAAAGCCACCAGCGCGTTTACGCTGGGCTCAAGTGGAACGGTAATCCATGTCGCAGCCGGAACTTATACCGCGCCCGACATTACCCGGGGCGGAGCGTCAAATTCGGCCCGGCTGGTAATCCAGTGCGACGCGGGTGTAGCGTCCGCCAGCGCGGCCCAAGGGCAGTGCCGAATCACCAATGATCACATCCTGATTGAGGCCGGCAATATCGATATGGTAGGTTTCGATGTAGGCAACAATTCCAACATGAACGTGGCCTTTGACGTGATCTGTCCCTCGAACAGCGGCAGCGGGCAATTGTGCCCGGCGGGACCGAACGTTCGCATCATTGGAAACTATATTCATGATCTGGGCGCCAGCGTCAACGCGGGCTCGGCGGTAGGTTGCTCGGATGCAGGCGCGATCAATGAAGTAAGCCATGGCTACCGAATGACAGGCAACAAATACATTGGCAACTTCATTCTGAATTTCGGCGCCGGGTACCCTTCCCCGGTGGGCGGTAATTGCGGCTGGGGCATTGATCTGGACGGAACGGACGCGGTCGTCCAGAACAACATCATCATCAACGTCCCCACGGGAGGCATTGGCAGCCACGCCGCGTGCAACCTGGTGATCTCGAACAACGTAATTATCAAAACCACGGATGCCATCGTACCCAACTCCCAGCATGCCGGCACCATGTGCCCCAACGGCGTCGGCCATAACACGTTTGCCAACAACTACAGCGCCAACGTGGTGAATCATTACTATCAGAGCGGCGGCGCCTCCGCCTGCACCAGCAGCAATCCTTCGCTCTACAGCCACAATATTACAGACGGCAGCGGCAACGACTTTAATCCGCCGCGCACCGGCTGCGACACCGTCAACCCCAGCCCGATGACCCATCAGGCCCCGTCTGCATACTTCGTGCAATATCAGGCCAGCGCCGCCGGCGACTTTCACCTGAGCGCGAACAGCGCAGGTCTGCTGGCGGGCAGCACGCAGTGCGTGGCGGGAGGAATTTCGCCTTGCACCCCGTCGACCGACATTGTTGGCGTCCTGCGCGGATCTCCGTTATCGGTCGGAGCTTATGAAACCCAGCAGGCGGGCAGCGTGCCCAGTCCGCCCACCGGATTAACGGCGCAGGTACAGTAGAACATTACGGCGACGAGGCTGGATTCCTGACATTTGGACGAAATAGGATTCTCAGCCTTCGTCGCCGTCTCTTTCCCTCGAAAACCATCAAACCCTGGATCACCTCCCGCTAACGTGTGCGTTGCGGCTCACAAACCGCTAACCGGTCCATGACCAGGCCCAGGGTCAGAACGGTTCCCACATACTGGTCCTTGATGGTTTCAAGGCTCACCGCTGGATTCAGAATACCCGCATCTTTAAGTTGCTCGACGGCCGACCTTACCCGCTCCGAGAGGCGCAGCGTAGGAAAAAGCTGGGTATGCCCTAAAGGCTGGTCGAGTTTTCCACAGGAGCGGTAATCGCGGCGGAAATATCTTTGTCCCAAGCGCCGCCTAACCCGGGTCAACTTGTCGCTGGCGTATTTGTAGACATCTTTCTGCAGGAAAGCAGATTCGGTCGACATGGTGTAATTCTTCGTCGTCCGGTTGCGGGCGGCTTCCGGCAGGCCCTGGGTCGCAGTCTTACGGAAGTAGTAGTCGAAAAACCGCTGGGAGCGCGGCAAGTGATAGCCGTATCGTGCGGTTTCACGCTCCATGTAGGGAGCGGAGCAGGGCAGGACCTGGCTGTGATTGGTGAGAAAGCGTCCAATCGACTCATGGTAGAGGACGCGATAAGTGATCTGGTCGTAGGTTTGAGTATTCCCTTCCACGGCAAAGCGCGAGAGGTCGCGCAATAGCCGCGCCCGGTAGCCGCGGCTCAGGTCACGGTATTTTCCCGCCAGCAGGGAATGGTCGGGATCGGTGGGCAACAGCCGCAAATCGCAGAAGCGCTCTAAATTGGGCCGGCGGCGGGCATAGAAGGGAAAATCCTGGAGCCAGAAGTGGTCCCGGAAGAGTTCGCCGGCAGCGCCGCTCACCATGAGCGTGATGCCGCGCCGGGCTCGTTCGTACTGCAGTTGCAGTGAGCCGTACGAGGTGACCACATCCATCAATCCGTCGCAGATGCCCAAAACATTGTCGAGATCGTTTTCCAGGCGGTCAATCCGGGGATGGCAAACCTGCAGGTCCTTGCCCAGGGTCGCCGCCACCTCGCGGGCGATTTGCACGTCGAGATCTTCTTCATTGCCTCGAATCGCCATTTCGAACGGCAGACCGTAATAGTGGAGCAGGATCGCGATGATGCGGGTATCCATGCCTCCTGTAAGATCGACACTGACTCGTTCGCCGGACACCGACGCGGCCAGGTCACGCAGGGAATCTTCCAGGGA
>Ga0105248_10003647_pt1 | contig 17096 bp, 14 predicted proteins | sample KBSS34metaG_FD_81524 | JGI IMG/M metagenome (GOLD analysis project Ga0105248, IMG submission 81524) | Switchgrass rhizosphere microbial communities from Kellogg Biological Station, Michigan, USA - KBS S3-4 metaG | ecosystem: Host-associated > Plants > Roots > Rhizosphere > Soil | place... | reverse complement strand
GCGGATCACGCCTTCGCACGGTTGGGCGGCAAGACCTACAGCAAGCCGGAGGCCGACCGCGCGCTGGCGCTGTCGCTCGACTTTTTCAACAAGCACCTGCGCTGAGATCAGCTTTCCGCGAGGAGGAAGTTGCGCAGCAGCGCGAGCGCCTGGTCGGTACGCTCGATCACCGAGGCGTGCTTGGCCTTGGCTATCCATTCCAGGTGCGCGCCGCGGATGTTCCCGGTGAGCCAGCGCGCCGCGTCGAGGAAGCTCGGGATGTCGTCGTCGCCGCATACGATCAGCGTCGGCGCGGCGATCTTGCCGGCAAGCGGCCGCAGGTCGGCAGCGGCGAGCGCCTCGCAGGCAAGCGCGTAGCCCTCGCCTGGCGAACGTTGCAGCGCGGAGCGCACGTAGCGCACGGCGGCGGTGTCGTCGGCGATCGACTGCGGGGTAAACCAGATTTTCAAGAGGCCATCGATCAGGCTGGCGACGCCGTCCTTGCGCGCACCGGCGGCGCGCACCGCCCACATGGCGCGCAGCTCTTCGGTGTAACGGGCGGTGGTGTCGATGAGGACGAGGCGGTCCACCGTCTGCGGATGCGTCGCCGCGAATGCTTGCGCGATCAGGCCGCCGAGCGAAATACCGGCGATATGAGCGCGCGCGATGCCATCGCGATGGAGCAGTCCGGCCAACTGCGCCGCGAGGTCCTCGATGCTGTAGGGGCCGTTCGGGACCGGCGTTTCGCCGTGGCCGGGCAAATCGTAACTGACGAGCGTCAGCTCGCGTGACAGCGGCGCAACGAAATCCCAGAAGTGCCGATCGACGCCGAGGCAGTGCAACAGCACGAGGCAAGGGCCGGAGCCGCGGCGATGCAGCGTGATGGACGTGTCCAATATCATAGACGGCTCAGCCCCGATGCATTGTCATGCGCAGCAAGAGCTACTGCCTTGGGATTTTCGCTGCTTGCACCAGCTCCAGGTTAGCGGCGACATCTTTTTTGAAAAAGGAGCCGAACTCTGCAAGTGTCATCGGCATCGGATCTACATTAACCGCCGCCAGGCGCTCCCGCACGGCCGGCAATGCCAACGCCTTCATCACCTCGTCGTGCAGTTTCTCAGCGATGGCGTGCGGTGTCCCAGCCGGAAGATAGGCGCCTGTGTAGAATGGATACACCGCGTCACTTTTAAGTCCGGCCTCGACCATTGTCGGGACATTGGGGAGTGAAGCGAAACGCGTCGACGAGCTGATTGCGAGTGGGAAGAGCTTGCCGTCACGGATTAAGCCGATCGCACTCGTCACCGGCGGCACGGCGAAATCGAGGCGGCCGGCGATGACCTCCGTCAGCCATTCGCCGCCCTTGAAGGGGACGTGCTGTGCGGAGAAGCCCGCGCTCACTGCAAGCTGCTCGGCGCCGAAGTGGGCGGCCGATCCGACGCCGACAGTCGCATAATTCAGCTTTCCAGGATTGGCCTTCGCTGTTGAAACCAGTTCGCCGAGCGATTTGAAGCGGCCGGCCCCTGTGACCACGACCAGCGGCGTCTGGCCCAACGCAGCAACCGGCGTGAAATCCTTAAGCGTATCGTAGGGCAGTTTCGTATAAAGCGCGCTTGCCGCTGCAATCGAACCCCAAACCAAAATGGTATGACCGTCGGGCGCGGCCTTGGCGACCGCATTGCCGCCGATAGTGCCTCCAGCACCCGGCCGGTTCTCGATCACGAAGGTATGTCCAACCTGTCTTCCAACCTGCTCGAAGACCACGCGCGCGATGATATCGCTCGCGACGCCTGCCGGAACTGGCACGACAACGGTGACGTTGCGCGAAGGCCAATCCTGCGCCGGAGCCGGTGCGAGTGCGGCGATGAGCAAGAACGCGCTCAATACAGCGCGGCAAAGTGTGGCGTTCATCGATGTTTCCTCCGGCGAAAGGTAGGATGTAGAGGCGAAGGTGAAAAGCAGAGCCTTTAGCGGCAGATGTAGTCATGTCATCTGGAAGAAGCGCAACTGTCCAGAGACTCCCAGTACGCCGCTCCAACTCAGTCTAAGACCTCTCCGCCCCAGCCACCAAAGCCAGTTCCATCAAGCGGTTATGCCGCGCATCCAAAAAGCGGGGCGGCGGCCTTTGCGAAACGCGCGAGTAGTGGTGCAATGCCTGCAATCGTCTTGAAAAAGCGGCCGCCGAAGGCCGCGTCGAAAATTGCCACCAGGGAGAGATGCCATGGCGCACAATAAACGCGGACTTATTACAAGACGTGTCCTGCTCAAGGCCGGCGCGGCGCTTCCGCTTGTCGGCATCGCGGCGCCAAGTGTGTTGTCGCAGCCGCTGTCGAAATCGCCGACCAAAGTACTGGACTTCCAGACAAACGCCGATGTTGCCAAGGCCGAGCAGGAAGGCCAGCTCGTCTTTTATTGTCACGAGAACGAGGCCGGCACCGCCGGCATCATGCAAGGCTTCAGCAAGGATTTCCCGAAGATCAAGACGAGCTATGTGCGCGCGCAGACCGGCGCGCTCTACAGCAAGATTTTGGCGGAGCGTTCGGCCGGCCGCTTCGACGTCGACGTGCTCCAGCTCTCGGACCTGTCGCCGGCTTTCGATTTCCAGAAGAAGGGCGGCTACGAACATTATGAGTCGCCGGAATCCGGCGCGTACAAGAAGGACAACCTGAGCTCGCCGAACGGCTACTTCTTCTGGACCGGCGTCGATCCGGCCGGCATCGCCTACAACACGGAGAAGGTCACAGGCTCAGATGCGCCGAAAGGCTGGAAGGACATCCTTGATCCGCGCTGGAAGGGCAAGATCAGCTGTAAGATATCGGCTTCCGGGCTGCAGTTCGTGCAGTGGTACATGTTGCGCAAGCTCTATGGCGAGGGCTTCTGGAAGGAGTTCGCCAAATTGCAGCCGCACGCTTTCGATTCGCGGGTGCAGTTGTTCGACCGGCTGTCGAAGGGCGACGATACGATCACCGCGATCGGCGAATATCCCGCCTATATTCTGTTCAAGAGCCGCGGCGCCAAGGTTGAGTTTGTCGCGCCGGCCGACGGCCTGGTGGCGACGCCGCTGGTCGTGGGCGCCGTGAACAAAGCGCCACATCCGGAAGCCGCCAAGCTGTTCGTCGACTGGGCGATGTCGCAGCGCGGCCAGGCCTGGTACCAGACCAATCCGAATCTCTATTACGCTTCGGTGCGAACCGACGCGCCGCCGATGCCGACCGGCGTCAGCCTCACCCAGTTCAAGCTGCTCTATCCGCAGGATTGGGACGACTACGCCAAGCAGAGCGCGACCTTCCTGAAAGAATGGAACGGCATGCTCGGGCTGTGAGCGCGGCCGCTTCATCCACGGAGTTTTTCTCCGCGCCGAAGATCGCCGGGTATGGGGTCGCCGTCGCCGCCGCCGTGCTCGTCCTCTACCCGGTGTATTATCTGCTGCAGGCCGCCCTCGATGTCGGCGATCCGCAGACGCGGCCGCCGACCGCCTATGGTCTCGATAATTTCGAGGCCCTGCTCAATTACCCGCAGATCATGCTCAACACGCTGTCGGTGTCGTTCGCCGCGACACTGACGGCGCTCATCATCGGCTTTGTCATGGCGTGGATTCTCACGCGCACCAACGTGCCCGGCCGGCTCCTGTTCGAGCAACTGATGGCGGTACCTTATTATCTCACACCGCTGCTGGGCGCGCTGGCGTGGAGCATGCTGGGATCGCCGGAATCGGGCTTCATCAACCAGTTCTGGCGCGCGCTCGGCGGCAGCGGACACGTGATCGACATCAACACGCCCTATGGGATCGCCTGGGTGATGGCGCTGTTTGAAGGTTCGGTCGCTTTTGTGATGATTGGCGCCGTGATGAAGTCGATGGATCCCTCGCTCGAGGAGGCCTCGCAGGTCATCGGCGCGAGCCGACTCCGCACAATGCTGCGCGTCACGCTGCCGCTTGTCATTCCGGGCGTGCTCGGTGCGGCGATCTTTGTTTTTGCCGAGATGCTCGGCTCGTTCGCGGTTGCTCTCGTGCTCGGGACGCCGAACCGCTACTACGTCATCACCACTGCGATCTACCAGTTGATCCAGCAGTATCCACCGCGCATCCAGGTTGCGGCCGCGATGGGGACGTCACTGTTCGCGGTAATGTTCCTGATGCTCTTCATATACCGGCGTATCGTTACCGCAGGCAGCTACGTCACAATCACCGGCAAGGCGTTCCGGCCGCGGGTCGCCGACGTAGGACGGCTGCGCTATTTGCTGATTTGCGTGTGCGTGCTCTATCTGGCGGCGTCGGTCGTTCTGCCGATCGCCACATTGCTTTTTGCATCGGTCCAGAAGATCGCCGTGGCATTTCCGGCTGTCGACAACTTCACCCTCGATAACTTCCGTGCCGCTGCGTCGATGAATGCAGCCGGGTCCGCGCTGACCAATAGCCTGATCCTCGGTTTCGCGACCGCAACGATCGGCATTGTGCTGATGGGACTTCTCGCCTGGCTTATTTATCGTTCCAGACTGCCGGGCGCCGGGTTGATCGAATATATCGTGATGTTTCCGCAAGCAGTGCCGCGCCTCGTCTTTGCGTTCGGGATGATGTGGGCATGGCTCGTGTTTCCGATCCCGATCTACGGCACGCTGTGGTTATTGTTGATCGCTTACCTGACGGTGTTCCTCCCGCTCGGCGTACGCACCATCGCCGGCGTGATGCTGCAGATCGACAAGAGTCTCGACGAGTGCGCGCAGATGTGTGGCGCGTCCTGGACGTTCCGCATGCGTACCGTCGGCATCCCATTGCTTGTGCCGGGCCTGGTCGCGGCATGGCTGCTGCTGTTCATCGCCAGCGTGCGCGAGTTGGGCGCATCCATTCTGCTGATGGGGCCGCATTCCAAGGTGATCACGCCGTCCATTGTCGAATCCTGGTTCGGGACAGCTTCGGAGCTCACCGCGACGTTGGCGCTGATCCAGACTTTGGTGGTGGCGGCTGCGGTGGCCGTCCTTGTTGTTGTGACACGCCGCATCAGCGCTCATTCGGTGAACTATAATGGCGTCGAAATCGCATATCGAGGTCGAAAACCTCGAGGTCAGTTTCGGCGCGGTGCCGGCCGTGCGCGGCGTCAGTTTTACTGTCCTGCACGGCGAGCAATTGACGCTGCTCGGCCCATCTGGCTGCGGCAAGACCACGACCTTGCGCGCCATCGCCGGCCTCGAAAGGCCTGTTGCCGGCGAAATCCGTATCGACGGCGCGCCGATCTATTCCGCGGCGCGCAATATCAACGTTCCGGCCGAGAAACGCGGCATGTCGATGGTGTTTCAGTCTTACGCCATCTGGCCGCACATGAGCGTGTTCGACAACGTCGCCTATGGCCTGCGCGTTCGGCGCGAGGCGGCGACTGCGATCAGGGACAAGGTCATGCAGGCGCTCGCGCTCGTTCAGATGCAGGCGCTCGCCGATCGTCGCGCCTCGCAACTTTCGGGCGGGCAACAGCAGCGTGTCGCGCTGGCGCGCGCTTTTGTTTTTCAGCCTTCGGTGCTTCTGTTCGACGAGCCTTTGTCCAATCTCGATGCCAAGTTGCGCGCCGACATGCGCATCGAATTGCGTGAGCTGCAGCACCGGCTTGGCATCACGTCGGTTTATGTGACGCACGACCTCGAAGAGGCTTTGGCGATGTCGGACCGTATCGTGGTGATGCGCGATGGGCTGGTCGAGCAGACTGGCACGCCTGACGAAATCTATGGCCTGCCGCGCAGCGCTTTTGTCGCTGATTTTATCGGCTCGGCCAATTTGGTGCATGGACGCAACCGCCGCGATCTCGCCAGGGACGGGTTGCTCGCGCTCGAGACGCCGGGCGGGCAGGTGATTTACGGAAGCGCCTACGGCCGCCCCATGGGCGATGAGCTCACTGTCTCGGTGCGGACCGTGCATCTGCAGATTTCGTTGCAACGCCCGGCTGGCGACCGCAACGTCTGGCCGGCACGCGTCGAGAAGACGGTTTTCCAGGGTGACTTCACGCAGGTGCACGTTCTTTGGGGCGATCAACGGCTGATCGCCCGGTGCGCGGCACTCGATCCGCTGCCGGCCGGGCGGGCGGTGTTCATCACCGTCGATCCGAAGCGGGTGGTGCTGCTTGGCGCGTAATTTGGCGCGTGCCCCATCGCGCTAGCGATGCGGCTCGATCAGCTCGATCCTATTGCCGAACGGATCTTGCACATGCCGGCGCTCACAGCCTTCGATCGGCTCGTCTTCATTCTCGACTGTGTAGCCGGCGCGTCCGGCTTTTTCGACAATGTCACGCAGGCCGTCGACGATGAAGGCCGGGTGCGCCTTGCGTGCCGGGACGAAATTCTTGTCGACACCCAGATGAACGGTCAGCGCGCCGTTCCTGAACCAGCAACCGCCGCGCGCGGCAAGCTGCGGCGGCTTGGCGATCTCGGTCAGTCCGAGAACATCCTGATAAAACGCCCGCGCCTGGCTCTCTTGCCCGGGAGGCATGGCGATCAGGATGTGGTCGATGGCGCGAACGGGCATTTGCCGCCCTGCATATGTCGGCCGGCACTCTATCGCGCACCACATGGACTGCGCCAGTCCAGGACTGGCGCAGTCTCAGTTTTCGACAACGATTTACGCCGCGACTGTGGAATGCACATGGCTCCGCAGGCGAAACGCCAGAGCCACGAATGTGATGCCGAAAAGGATCGAGTAGGTTGCGATCGCCCAGACCAGCCCGATCGCGCCGGCTCCGGGTGCGATCAGCACGACGACACCGAACAGCACCGACAGCAGCCCGCCGAGGATGAGCATCCACTCATTATCGATTTCCTTGCGCAGTTGAATCGCGCCGATGATCTCGAAGACGCCATGGACCAACGCCCAGGCGCCGATGAACATCACCAGCAGGACGGCGGTGATGCCGGGCCACAGAAACGTCACGACGCCGGCGCCGATGCCGAGGAGGCCAACCACGATGAGCCACCAGGTCGGGATCGGCTTGGCGCTGCTCGTAAAGGCTGCGACGAGCGACAGCACGCCGTCGACCAGCGCAAAGGCTCCGTAAAGAAGGACCAGAGTTACCAGGGTCAGTCCGGGCCAGGCGAATGCGAGGACGCCGAAAACAATGGCGGCGATTCCCCGCAACAGCAGGAGCCACCAGGATTTGGCAAGCGCGTGCAGCACGGGGCGGTGGGGCAGTGGCATTGATGTCGTTGCCTGCATGACATTCATCTCCCTATTGCAACCAAAGTCCGGCCTATTGGCCCCTGATGGAAAATCGGTCGAGCGTTTGGCTTCTCCGGTACTGGTAGTTCATAGGGGCTTGGTAGTTCATGGGCTGCGTGCCCCGTATGTCTTGAGGTAACGCCTCCGCACGCGCTGCGCGCGCCTCCGGATGGATCCTCACCGGATCCTGAGGCACGGATTTGGGCTGCGCATTGCGTACGGCTTGCAATGTCATGTCGGGCGCGGGTGCCGGCGCGGTCGTGAGAATATGTATGTTGTCGGAACGGTGGGACGTTTCCGGCAAACCCGAACGTTGGCTGGTGACGATTACAGGTGAATCGTCCTTCTCCAATGTTGCGTCTGCAACGAATAGCAACGCGATCAGCGTCAAACCTGCCGCTGCAAGGAAGGCGAGAGCTCGCATAGCCGTGCTCCGACCGTGCACCCCTTCGGAACAATTAGGGCCCCTCTCGCCGGGCCGGTCGAGTTGGACCATGGGCCTACGGCATGGAACCTTCCGGTAAATTCAGCGAATGAAATGCAACGGCTACAGCCACTGACGTGGGGGCCAGCTGAGCCGTTTCGGCTGCGCGTTAATCAGCCACCATCGCCGATGAGACTATAGGGCGCCCAGAACAGAGGGTGCGCGTAGCTGAAGAGGGTGTTGCCCTTTTCGTCGACAAAGCCCTTTCCATCGATCAGCGCATTCATCGCCTGCTGCAGGGCGGCCGCGCGCGTCAGCTTGGCGTCTGCGGCTTGCCGCCGGAAAAGATCGGACACCAATTCGCGCGCCGACTGTGAATGCACCGACCAATTGGTGACGAGAATGGATCGCGTACCGGCATAGAAGAAAGCGCGCCCCAGCCCGGATGCGGCTTCAGCGCCCGCGCCAGACCCCGCGCCGGTATTGCATGCCGAACGAACGACCCAATCGGCATCGAGCTTCAGCGAAAGGATTTCTTCCATGGTGAGCAGGCCATCGCCTTCGACGCCGGCAACTTTCGGCGCCGTCAGCGCCAGTGCGGGCTGGGTCAAGCCATTCAGGTCGCCGGGGATCAGGCCGTGCGTCGCAAAGACGACGATCTTGAAGCCGGACAGATCCGCTTTGCGGACGGCGCTTTCGTTGGCCTCCTTGCCGAGATGAAGAGTTTTGGTCGGATCCGCCTCGAGCGCCAGCGCGATGGAGCGCAATTCATCCGCGGTATCGGGGAGGCGAGGCAGCAGCGCGAGTTCGGCGCTGTCGACACCTTGCGTCTGAGGGCTCGACCGTCGCTTCAGCGGCAGGCCGCGCGTGGCGACGCCGTCCGCAGAAGCAACCGTCATCGGCTTGTCCTCAGCCTCATTCGCCTGCGTCTCGCTGAAATAGGGGTCGCCGAAGGCAATGAGTTTTCCGCGTGTGGCCGGGCCCGCGGGCAAAGCTCGCAAGGTGCGCAGCGCGGCGGCCGAGGGCACCATCGTTACGGCGTGAGTCCGCGCCAGCCACGGTATTTTGGCATAACCGGCAAAAAACGTTCCCTGTTGCTCGACTTCGGCACGCGCAGTCGGCAGCAGTGACAATGGCAGCAGCCCAAGCGCGCCATTGGTGACCACGACGAGATTCTTCGCTGACTTCCAGCCCTGCTCGACCGGCTTCAGCAATAGCGTGTAGAGCTCGTAACCGAGGGCGACATCGAAAGCGGGAATGTCGGAGATCATCGCGGCCTGCGGATCGAGCGCTTCGCGCAGCCGCCGGACCTTGACCTCCAGTTCGGTCGCGGTGGCGGGCACGTCCGCAAAGGCAACCGGACCGGTTTTTGGAACGGCCCAGACAAAACTTACATCGCGACCGAAATAGAAAGAGAGAAACGCTTCGTCAGGACGCAGGGCTGCGGCAATCTGGTCCACACTTGGCGGTTTTGGATCGACCAGATCGGCATAGGCAGGGAAGCGTCGGTTGATGTCGTCACGTGCTTTCTTGCGGTCGGCTCGCAGTTGAATCAGCGTTGCATTGATGGCACGGATCCCGGCCTCGTCGCGCTCGGCCGCCGGCATTGAGAGCGTATTGTTCAGCGTGGCCAGCAACGCATTGATCTGCTTTCCATGATCCTGCTCGGCGCGCACCAGTTCGGCGAGCGCAGAATCCTTGGCGATCATACGTGCGCTCGATGCGGCCAGCGCCTGCTGTACCGAGCGGCCGCGCACGGCATCGGCAAGTGCGAACGTCTCGACGGCGGCTTCTCCGCTGCGATTGGCGTCGCGAGCCAGCAGGCCGATATATGCTTCGACGATTGTCTGCAGCATCTGGCTGCGCGCAGCGACAGACGCGGAATCGTCATCCTCGGAATTTTCCCGCGACGCGGCGACCATGGGCGGAATAGCGAGCTTGAACTCGCGAATCGCATCTGCGTTGCGTCCGGCCCGTGCATAACCGATCGCCAAAGTGCCACGAGCCCAGGCGGTGTCGTAATGGCCTTCGCCGACCCGCGACTGCTGGCGCTTGACGAGCGCCTCGGCCGCCGCAATGCCGGCATCGACACGATTGGCGGCGTAGAGCGCGACGATGCGCGAGCCGCTCAGCAGAAAGGCATCACGCCTGTTTGGCTCCCATTTGGCGATCACCCGTTCGAGTTCGGCGTAAGTTTCGATTGCCTCGCGGTCCTTGTGCTGAAGCGTGAGGATATTGCCGAGTTCGGACAGCGTGCCGGCCATCACCGGGCTGTCTTCGGCGATGCCGACGGTGCGCAGAATGTCGAGCGCGGAGCGGTTGAGTTTCTCCGCATCCGCGTAACGCCCCTGCTCGAGCAGGATCGCTGCCAACACCGTGATGTATTTCGGTGTGCCGGGATGATATTTGCCCTGGATGCCGAGTGCCGCCAGCAGCGCCTTGCGCGCATCCGCTTCGGCCTCGGCCAAACGGCTCTGTTTCGCTTCCATGCGGGCAATTGCCATGCGCGTCCGGTTGACGCCGGCCAGAACCTGCTCGCGCGGTGGCGGGAACGGGAGCCGCTGTGAATCATCGACAGAGATGCGGCGGAACGCCTCCGATCGCCTGTATGCCGCCTCGGCTTCGCGGTACTGGCCCCGCGCTTCAAAGATGAGCGCGCGAGCGAGGTCGCTGTCTGCTTCCCAACTGGTGCCGGCGTTTCTGTAAACCTCGCGCCATTTCGGGTGTGGGCTGCCGCGCGCCTCCTGCACGCGCGCGATGACGCGGCGTGCAAATGCATCGGCCTGGGTCACATCGCCCATGGCGACGTAGGCTTGCGCAATACCGCGTGCCGCATTGATCAAGGCTCCGCGACGGCCTGGCTGTTCACCGAGGCCGACGGACTTAAGCCAGAAATCGATCGCTTCCTTCGGCCGGCCGGCCGCGAGGTACTGCAGCCCGACAAACTGGATGATGCGTGTGTCCTGTCTTTCTCCGAATCCGCCCTGGCCAACCTCCCAGGCCTTCAGCGCATCGGCCAGCGCGTCTTCATTGCGCGCAAGTGAAGCACGCGCGTTACCGCGGTCGTAGTAGAATTGAGCGAGCGCACTCTTCGATCCGCTTTTCGGAGGCTCTGCGTCGGCGGCCCCCTTGCGCAGCGCGATCTTTGCGGGATCGGGTTTCTCACTGTCGAGAATAGCGGTGATGTCCGCGATCGTGCGCGGCGGTGCGACGAAACCGGCGGCTACAGTACCGCGCTCGCCCTTGAGCGCAGCTTCCTCTTCTTTGTCCTTCGGTGTGGCTGGCGCGGCCTTGGTCGCTGCGATCCGTTGCTCTTCCTTGATCACGCAAGCGCGCACGGCCGGGGTCGCCTTCTTGCGGCATTCCTCGAGCATGTCGCGGCGGCCGCCCATGCAGGCCTGAACGATCGGGCGGCCTACGCTCTGGCGACAGGACTCGACGATCTCTTCATGGGTCGCGGCCTGCGCCGGTAATGTGCCGGCGACAAAACAGGCGAAAAGGACGGCGGTCGTATGCTTGCGGTCGACCATTGCCCTGCCTCCAGCCGAAATAGCCATTACGCGATTCTCGCTTAATTGACGGCAGCCGACAAGCATTCGTCATCGCCCCGTGAATTTCGGCGTGCGTCAGAAAGCGGCGCCGCTGCTGGTGTTCCCGGGATGCATCAATTACGTTACACAAAATTTACGACAGGGAGACGGGCATGCAGGCGATGGCACCGGGCGTCACCAAGGCCAATTCGGGCCTCGACGGGATTGTTTGGAGTATTCTCGGACAGACCTATGTTCCCAAGCAGCTCTCCGAAAGTTCGTTTGCCTGGCATGCGACTTTGCCGCCGACCACGTTCGTGCCGCCGCACATCCACCCGACACAAGACGAATTCATCTACATGCTCGAAGGGCGCATGGATGCGTTGATCGACGGCAAGGAGTTCACGGCGACTGCCGGCGACCTGATCAAGCTGCCGATGGGAATTCCGCATGGACTCTTCAACAAATCCGATCAGGTCCTCAAGTGCCTTTTCTGGGTGGCGCCGACGCGCAAGCTCTACGATCTGTTCTGGGCGATCCACTCGATGAAAGAGCAGAATCCACCGGATGTTGTGGCCCTCTCGGCCAAGCACGAAGTCAACTTCCTGCCGCCGCCTCCGGGCGCCTAGGCGACCTTGTCACCTTTGTTGACCTGCTCCTTGGCGAAGCCAGCTTTGGCTGCGTAACCGCGCACGATCGCTTTGCGCTCCTCGTAGGACAAAACGTTGTCGATGTTGTCGAAACCCTCGGGTGCGCGTTGTTCGACCGCGTCGATGACACCCTCCGGCCCGCCCGACCGGTTTGACTGCACAATCTGCGCGGTCATCGGCAGGCGCTCTTGCTCATAGGCCCACAGTGCCTGTCCAACGTGGTCGGCTTCGTGTAACCGGTCAGCCAGGCAGCGCGCATCGAGAATTGCCTGCGATGCGCCGTTTGATCCGACCGGATACATCGGATGCGCGGCATCTCCGAGCAGCGTCACGCGACCGTGCGACCAATGCGGCAGCGGATCGCGGTCGCACATCGGATATTCCCAGAACTCCGGAGTCGACTCGATGAGGGCCTTGGCATCGACAAACGGGATGCTGAAGCGCTGGACGTGCGGCATCAGATCTTCAAATCTGCCGGCACGGGACCAGTCCTCCTTTCGCGGCGGTGCGCCACCTTCACCGATCTTCACCAGCACCGCCCAATTGGTCAGTGGTTTGTCCTCACGCGCACCTTCGCCAATCGGGTAGACGACCAGCTTTCCGGCCATTCCACCCGCGATCACCATCGACCGTCCGGTCAGAAATTTCGGCCAATCGATTGCGCCTCGCCACAGCATCGAGCCGTTCCAGCGGGCCGGGCCTTCGTTCGGGTAGAGTGTTTCGCGGACGATCGAGTGGATTCCGTCGGCGCCGATCAGGATGTCTCCGCGCGCGGTCGCGCGATGCGAGCCGTCGCGGCCGAAGAAATAGCCGGTGACGCCGCCTTCGTCCTGTGTGAAAGGGCCAAGCCTGTGACCGGTATGGATCCGGGAATCGCCGAGCCGCTCGCGCACAGCTTCGTAGATCACCGCCTGCAACCGCCCGCGGTGGATCGAAAATTGCGGGTATTCGAAACCGGCGTCGGTGCCGCGCGGCTCGCGCCAGATCTCCTGGCCGATCCTGTTCATGTAAAACAGCTCGTGGGTCCGGATTCCGACCTGGTCGAGCTTCGTAAGCAGCCCGAGCTGCGCCAGCTCCTTGATCGCGTGCGGCAGCGTGTTGATGCCGACGCCGAGTTCGCGCACGCTGTCAGCCTGCTCGAAAATCTCGCAATCGATGCCGCGTGCGTGCAGCATAAGGGCCGCGGTAAGCCCGCCAATCCCGCCGCCGATGATAATTGCCTTCATAGCCACGCCCGACGCCAACAACCATGGGCATAATGCGGCTTGCTGGTCGTCGACGCAATCCGACCGCCTCGTTGCGGTGATTGACTCCTCGGGGCTTTATTGGACCAATAGGCCCGAAAAAGCTTGGTGTTCTGGGAGGAGTTCGATCATGCGTGCTTTCGTATGCAGGTTCGCGGCCGCAGCGGCGCTTGTCTTCGTTGTCAACGCAGCGGCAGCGCAGGACAAGATCCGCATCGGCCTCATATATACATTGTCTGGCCCAGCCTCGGCGCTCGGCCAGCAATCGAAAAACGGCTTTGAGCTCGCCCTGAAAGATCTGGGCGGGAAGATGGGCGGGAAGGACGTGGAGCTGGTCGCGGTTGATGACGAGCTCAAGCCCGACGTCGCAATTCAGAAGGTTCGCAGCTTGATCGAGCGTGACAACGTCGATTTCGTGGTCGGCCCGATCTTTTCCAATATTCTGGTAGCGATTCACAAGCCGGTCATCGACGCGGGAAAAATTCTGATCAGCACCAATGCCGGAACGTCGAATTTTGCCGGCGCGAGCTGCAATGCCAGTTTCTTCGTGACGTCATATCAGAACGATCAGATCTTCGAAGCAATCGGTGAGGCTGCGAACAAGCTCGGCTACAAGCGGGTCTTTGCACTGGTTCCGAACTATCCAGCCGGCAAGGATGCGCTTGCGGGCTTCAAGCGCACCTTCAAGGGACAGATCCTCGAAGAGTCATTGGTGCCGCTCAACACAACCGACTTCGGGCCGGAAGTTTCAAAAATCTCCGCAGCGAAGCCCGACGCCCTGTTCACATTCATGCCGGGCGGGCTCGGCATCAATATGCTCAACACCTACATCCAGGCAGGACTCAAGGGAAAGGTGCCGATCGTGTCGGCCTTCACGGCTGACGAAGCGACATTGCCGGTGCTCAAGGACAATGCCGTCGATGTCTACGGAGTACTCACCTGGGCGCCGAACATGGACAATGCCGCCAACAAGAAGTTCGTGGCGGAATACGTGGCGGCCTACAAGGCGGTGCCTGCATCCTACGCGATGCAGGCCTATGACGCCGCGATGCTGATCAACAGCGCGGTGACTGCCGTGAAAGGCAACTTGTCCGACCAGAACGCCGTGCGCGCCGGACTCAAGAAGGCTGCCTTTACCTCCGTGCGCGGGCCGTTCAAGTTCAACGTCAACGGTTTCCCGATCGAGGACTTCTACCTCACCAAGGTCGCCAAGCGCGCCGATGGCATGTACGAGACACAGATCGTCGAGAAGATCTACTCAAACCACGCCGACGGCTACGCCAAGGACTGCAAGACCCAGTAAAGCAAGGCTTTTTGCGCCCCTTCCGACGAATCGGGAGGGGCGCATTTTCATGAGGATAAATACTTTAAGTTTAGATATTATAGGGTTATAATAACTCACCTGAACGATTGGAACCGGCTAATGCGCGCGGTTTGTCTCGGCGGCGGCCCTGGCGGCCTCTATTTCGCGATCTCGCTCAAGCGGCGCGATCCCGCGCACGAGGTTGTCGTCATCGAGCGCAACCGGCCCGACGACACGTTCGGTTGGGGCGTCGTGCTGTCCGACGAAACCCTCGCCAATCTCGAAGCCAACGATGCCGAAAGCGCGGCGCTCATCCGCGAATCTTTCGTCTACTGGGACGATATCGCGGTGCATTATCGCGGGCAGACTGTGCGCTCGGGCGGTCACGGCTTTTCCGGCATTGGCCGCAAGCGCCTGCTGAATATTCTTCAGGAGCGGGCGCTCTCTCTCGGGGTCAAGATCGAGTTCGAGACGGAGGCAAAAGACGTCTCCGCTTATGCCGACTACGACCTGATCGTCGGTGCTGATGGAGTCAATTCCCGCGTCCGTGCCACGCATGCCGACGTATTCAAGCCTGACATCGACGTGCGTGCCTGCAAGTACATCTGGCTCGGCACGCATCAGAAATTCGACGACGCGTTCACGTTCATCTTCGAGCAGACCGAGCACGGCTGGATCTGGGCGCATGCGTACCAGTTCGACGGCGACACCGCGACCTTCATTGTTGAATGCTCGGAAGAGACCTGGCGCCGCGCCGGCTTCGGCCGGATGAGCACTGAGGAAACGATCGCGGCCTGCGAGAAGATATTCGCCCGCAATCTTGGTGGTCACAAGCTGATGTCGAATGCGCGCCATCTGCGCGGCTCGGCATGGCTCAACTTCAACCGCGTCCTGTGCGAGCGCTGGAGCCACAAGAACATTGTGTTGCTGGGAGACGCCGCGGCGACCGCGCATTTCTCGGTTGGCTCGGGCTCGAAGCTTGCGTTGGAAAGTGCCATTGCGCTTGCAGATTATTTGCACAGCGAGCCGACGATGACGCACGCATTCCGGCGCTACGAAGACGAGCGGCGCCTGGAAGTTCTGCGCCTGCAGAGCGCGGCACGCAATTCGACCGAATGGTTCGAGGATGTCGAGCGCTACCTCCATCTTGATCCGGTCCAGTTCAACTACTCGCTGCTGACGCGTTCGCAGCGCATCAGCCACGAAAACCTGCGCGAGCGCGACGAGAACTGGCTCGGCGGCGCAGAGCGATGGTTCGAACGCCAGGCGACAGGGCGGGAGCCGCAGATCCAGCGGCCTCCGATGTTCGTGCCATTCCGGGTGCGGGGCGTCGAACTGAAGAACCGGGTCGTCGTGTCTCCGATGGCGCAATACCGCGCGGTCGATGGCACGCCGACCGACTGGCATCTGGTCCACTATGCCGAGCGCGCCAAAGGCGGGGCAGGGCTGGTTTTTACCGAAATGACCTGTGTTTCTCCGGAAGGGCGCATTACCCCCGGCTGCACGGGGCTTTATCGCCCTGAGCATGAGGCCGCGTGGAAAAGGATCGTCGAATTCGTCCACGCCGAAAGCGACGCCAAGTTTGCCATCCAGCTTGGGCATTCCGGCCCCAAAGGCTCGACCCAGCTTGGCTGGGAAACGATGGATGCGCCGCTGCCATCCCATAACTGGACGATAATGGCGCCATCGGCGGTGGCTTGGAGCGCGCAGAATCAGACGCCACGAGCTATGACGCGCGCCGACATGGACAAAGTGCGCGATGAGTTTGTGCGCTCGGCGCAAATGGCCCATCGCGCCGGCTTCGACTGGCTCGAACTGCACTATGCGCACGGCTACCTGATGTCCGCCTTCATCACGCCGCTCACCAACAAGCGCACTGACGATTATGGCGGCAGCCTGGAAAACCGCATGCGGTTTCCACTCGAGGTGTTTCGCGCCGTACGGGCGGTGTGGCCCGACGATAAGCCGGTGTCGGTGCGCATTTCCGCAAATGATTGGGCGCCGGACGGCATCACGCCGCGCGATGCAGTCGAGGTTGCGCGCGTTCTGACCGAGGCCGGCGCTGACATGATCGATGTATCCGCCGGTCAGACGTCGAAACAGGCGAAGGCGGTCTACGGGCGCATGTTTCAGACGCCGTTCTCGGATCGTATCCGCAATGAAGCGGGCATTGCGACGCTCGCGGTCGGAAACATTTATGACGCCGACCACGTCAATTCGATCCTGATGGCAGGGCGCGCCGATCTTGTGTGCCTGGCGCGGCCGCACCTCGCCAATCCGTACTGGACACTGCACGCCGCTGCCGACCTCGGTTACGAGGGTTTGAGCTGGCCAAAGCCTTATTGGGCGGGCCGTGACCAGCTGCATCGATTGAAGTCACGCCCTGACGTGATGACGGGGAAAGTGTGATGGGCACGCTCGACGACCTGCACGCATTGGTTACGGGCGGCGGCACCGGCATCGGCGCGGCAATCGCGCGGGCACTGGCGAAGGAGGGTGCCGCAGTGACGCTGGTCGGGCGCCGCAAGGCGCCGCTCGATCAAGTCGCGCGCAGTCTGCCGAAATCGATCGCGATCACCGCCGATGTGACCAACGCCGCAGATTGCGAAGCAATGGTGACAGCCACGCACGCCGCCCATGGGCCGATCGACATTATCGTTGCCAATGCAGGCGCCGCCGAAAGTGCGCCTGCCGAAAAAATCTCGGCCGAGCACTGGCAGCGAATGATCGGCATCAACCTGACCGGCGCATTTCTGACCGTGCAAGCCGCTTTGGAT
>Ga0105248_10003646_pt1 | contig 17096 bp, 17 predicted proteins | sample KBSS34metaG_FD_81524 | JGI IMG/M metagenome (GOLD analysis project Ga0105248, IMG submission 81524) | Switchgrass rhizosphere microbial communities from Kellogg Biological Station, Michigan, USA - KBS S3-4 metaG | ecosystem: Host-associated > Plants > Roots > Rhizosphere > Soil | place... | reverse complement strand
CAGGGCCAACAGTCCGTCTTCCGCCTCTTCCACCGAGGCCCCGAGGCGAGTCAGCATCGTGCGCGCCATGATCCGATTGGTGGGATTGTCCTCGACCAGCAGGATGCTCACGCCCTCCAGCAGGCCCTCCTCGACCGGCGCAGCGTCCACGGGCTCCGCCGCCGGCGCGTCGAACACCAGCTGGAAGGTCGACCCCTCGCCCTCGACAGACGTGAAGGTGATCTCGCCGCCCATCATGCCGACCAGGGCCTGGATGATGGACAGCCCAAGGCCCGTTCCCCCGAACCGGCGAACGGCGTCGCCCTCCGCCTGCCGGAAGCGTTCGAACAGGTGGCTCTGGGCCTCCGGGTTCATCCCGATGCCGGTGTCCTCGACCTCAAGGCGCACAAAGCGACGGCCATCGCCGGCCGGGCCGATGGCCAGCCGCACAACGACATGCCCCTGGACGGTGAACTTCACGGCGTTGCCGACCAGATTGAAGATCGCCTGGCGCACGCGGACGGGGTCGGCCTCGATCCACAGGTCCTCGCCCGAGACTTCGCTCCTCAGGTCGACGCCTTTGGCCCGGGCCTGGCCGACGAGGAGCGCGATCACCGACTGCAGCGCCTCGTTCACGTTCATCGGCTCGGGCGACAGGTCGAGCTGGCCGGCCTCGATCTTGGAGAAGTCCAGCACGTCGTTGAGCAGTTGCGACAGCATGCGACCGCTGTCGTCGGCGTGGCGCATGAGTTCGCGCCCCTCCTCGGAGATCGGTTCGCGTTCCAGGAGGTGAAGCGCGCTCAGGATGCCGTTCATCGGCGTGCGGATTTCATGGGAGACGTTGGCCAGGAACTCAGCCTTGGCGCGATTGGCCTGTTCGGCCTCGGCCTTGGCTTCGACCAGCGCCGCCTGAGCGGCGACCTGCTCGGTGACGTCGCGGCTGACGCCGATCAGGCCAACCGGAACGCCGCCTTCGAAGACGACCCGGCCGCTGGCCTGCAGCCATAGCCACCTGCCATCCTTGTGGCGCACGCGCACGGTCATCGAGTCCGGACGGTGCGGGTCCGCCATCAGCCTGGCCAACGAGGCCTCGATCGCGGGCCGGTCGTCGGGATGGTGGTATTCGCTCTGCCGGGTGCCGACCAGTTCCTCGGGCCGGAAGCCCAGCATCGCCAGGCTGCCCGGCGAGACGTACTCGCGCACACCGTCCAGGCCGGTGCGGGTGATCACATCGGTGACATTTTCCGCGATGATCTCGAAATCGCGCAGGCTGGCGTTGATGCGCCGCTGCGACTCCTGGGCGGATGGCGTTTCGAAGGCGCGGCCGCCGCAGAAGATGGCGGCGAGGGTCAGGCCCAGCCAGATCGGGACCATCTGACGCCAGTCGTGGCCGTCGTGCAGGGCGATTACGCCGAGGGCGCCGATCGCCGGCGCCGCGCCCGCGGCGAGGAAGATCGCCGGGGCGTTGTAGAACAGCAGCACGCTGACGGCGGTCAGAGCGGCGGCCATCACCGCGCCCAAGGCCTGGCCCTCGAGCGTTCCGGAACGCCAGAGGAGTCCGCACAGGACCAGCCACCAGACGTTGACCGCCAGGTAGGTGACGCAGAACGCGCGCCGCCGACGCCAGTCCGGCTCGCCCGAACGCGACGGACGAGTGGCGATCCATCCCCAGGCCTCCAAGCCAAGTCCACCGGCTATCCACGCCGCGACCATGGTCCAGGGGAGGCAGGTCAGAGACACCGCGCCGCCCAACACGGTCATGACCATCTTGACCGACGTCACGGGACGCAGCGTCGCCAAGGCCTCGTCCAGGCGCATCGCCATGGTGGGACGGGCCGGTGTGGGGTGCCACCTCGGCGATGGAACCTGGGGCGCGCCGGCAGGCGCCGCCATCTGCGGATCTTGTTGGCGGCCCGATGCGGTCAACGAAGTGTCCCTTGCTAACGTCACCATTGGCGGCCTGGGGGTGACAGAATCGGAAACACCGGGTGCGACAAAGTGGCCGGATCGCAAGACGCCGCCGACCCCCGCGACCAACTGGGCTCTAGGCGGGCGGGCGGGGTCGGCGTAGCTTGTGACCCGAGGGACGGCTCTAGGAGCTGTCATGATGCGTGGTCTGGGGGCTCGCGGGGTACTTCTGACCCTGGTCGGCCCAATCCTGCTGTCGGGGGCGGTTGCGGGACCGTCGATCGCGGCGAATTTGGAAGCTCCGGCCTGGGCGATCGCCCCGGAGGACGCTGCCTGTCACATGGAATTCGAGCTCACCGGCCGCTCCGGGGCGATCGCGCCCGTGGCCCTGGTGTCCGACGGCTATCGCGTGGCCCTACGCTTCGCCAAGGCGGGGCTGCCGGCCGAGGCGTTCCTGCCGATCCGCGTTGACGGCAAGCCCTTCGCCAACCTGGTGCAGCGCGCCGGCGAGGAAGGTGTCGCCGTGATGAGCCTCTCCGACGAGACCCTGGGTGCCATGCGCCACGGCAAGACCCTGCAGATCGCCTGGCTGTCGGAGGAGGCGGTGAGCGGATCGCTGGCCGGCGCCGGCCAGGGGATCAACGACCTGAAGACCTGCGGCGCCCAGGTGGCCGCCGACCATCGGGCGCGCGAGGCCGAGCTGGAGGCCAGCCGCGCCCGCCAGGCCGCCGAGGCCCGCGCCAAGGCGGTGAGCGACGAGCAGCTGAGGGCCGCCCGCGCCCAGACCGCGGCGGCCGACGCCGAACGCCAGCGGGTCGCGGCGCTCGCCCAGAGAGCCACCGCCGAGGCCGAGGAACTGGCCGCCCAGGCCGAGCAGCAGCGGGCGTATGCGGAGGCCGAGCGCCAGCGTGCGGCGGACGAGCAGCGCCAGCGGGCGATCGCGCAGCAGTACTACTACCAGGACCGGGCGCCGCCGCCGCCCGCCTACAGCTACTACCGGCCCTACTACAGCCCGCGCTGAGCCGGCTCTTGCGCGGCGGCGAGCGGACGGCGAAGGTCCGCCGCCACCCGTAGGAGTCCCCCGTGCGCCACCTGTTTCCGCTTCTGTTTGCGGCGGTCGCCGCCGCCTCCGCCGCGCACGCGCAGCCTGCGCCCGCCGAGCATGCCCTGCTGCATGATATCGCCGGCCAAGTCTCAGCCGAGCGCGAGCACGCGACCATCGCCAGGCTGGTCGGCTTCGGCACCCGCCACACGCTGTCCGACACCAAGTCGCCGACCCGTGGCATCGGCGCCGCGCGGCGCTGGGTGGCGTCGGAATTCGCGGCGATCTCCAAGGATTGCGGCGGCTGCCTGACCATCGAGACGCCGTCACAGACGGTCACCGGCCGGCGGGTGCCGGCGCCCACCGAGGTGATGGACGTGCTCGCCATCCAGCGCGGGACCACCGACCCCGGCCGGGTGATCGTCATCTCCGGCCACATCGACAGCCGGGTGACCGACCCCATGAACTTCACCTCAGACGCCCCGGGGGCCAACGACGACGGCTCCGGCACTGCCGCGGTGATGGAGGCGGCGCGCGTGCTGTCGAAGCACAAATTCCCCGCCACCCTGGTGTTCGCGGTGCTCTCCGGCGAGGAGCAGGGGCTCTACGGCGGCAAGGTGCTGGCCGACTACGCCAAGGCTCAGGGCTGGCGTGTGGAGGGCGATCTCAACAACGACATCGTCGGCAATTCCGAAGGCCTGACCGGCGTGCGCGAGACCACCCGCGTGCGCGTCTTCTCCGAAGGCACCAAGGCGGTGGAGACGCCGGAGGAGGCCGACAAGCGACGCTACAACGGCGGCGAGGTCGACAGCCCGTCGCGCAATCTGGCTCGTTTCATCGACGGTATGGCCGAGCGCTACCTGGCCAATTTCGACGTGACCCTGGTCTATCGCACCGACCGTTTCAGCCGCGGCGGCGACCAGACCGAGATGTTGAAGGCGGGCTTCCCGGCCGTCCGGATCACCGAGGCCAACGAGAACTACACCCGCCAACACCAGGACCTGCGCACCGAGAACGGGATCAAGTACGGCGACGTGCTGGAGGGCGTCGACTTCGCCTACCTGGCCCAGGTCACCCGGCTGAACGCCGTCTCCATGGCCGCCCTGGCCATGGCCCCGGCGCCGCCGACGGGCGTCGACATCTCCGGCGCGGTCTCCACCGACACGACGGTGAAGTGGGCGCCCGCGAAGGACGCGGCGAAGAACCGGCTCTGGTGGCGATCCACCACCGACCCGCAATGGCGCTTCAGCCGCGACGCCGCGCCCAACGGCCAGGCGGTGCTGAAGGAGGTCAATATCGACGACTGGTTCTTCGGCGTCAGCGCGGTCAGCGCCGAGGGCTATGAGAGCCCGGTGGTCTTCCCCGGTCCGCCCGGCAGCTGGGCGCACGAGGCGCCGCCGGCCGCCAAGGCGGGCGGCTAGGCCGATGCTGGTCGTCACCGGAACCGTCACCGCCAGGCCGGAGACCTTCGCCGAGCTGCGCCAGGCGGCGCTCGACCACGTGGCGCGATCGCGAACTGAACCGGGCTGCCTCACACACGGTGTCAGCGTCGACTGCGAGGCGCCGCTGCGTCTGGTGTTCTATGAGGAATGGTCGGACCGCGCCGCGCTCGACACCCACTTCGCGCAGGCGGGGTCGGCGCGGTTCATGGCTGCGGTGCGGGCGCTTTGCGCCGCGAGCACCCGGGTGCGCATCCTGCCCGTGGCGGACCGGACACCAAGTTGATCTGGCCGGCGGATCCCAGGCCCCAACGGGCCCGGGACCGCCGGCAGTCGTCTAGTGGTGCATATGGTGGTGCATGTGGTGGTGATGATGATGGTGGCGAGCGTGGGCCGAGGCCGCGCCAGCCGTGAGGCTGAATGCGAGCGCCGCCGTGAGCGCCAGGGTCACGAGTTTCAAAGCGTATCTCCCTGTTTTTCATGAACCCCGAATCAGTCGCGGGGCATGAACAGGAGGCTACGTCCGGACCATTACCGTTCCAATTAACGGCCGGTCTCCGGTAACCTAGGCTTGATGGAAGGCGCGCTATGGCGGGCCCCCGAGAACGGACGCGAGCCTGTGATGACCCTTCTTGCGCGCGCAAAACTCAGCGGAATCCCCGCCTTGGCGGGCGTCGCGGCCGCCCTTTGCGTGGGCGCGGCCCATGCGGCGGTCTATTCGGTCCTGCAGTCGGCGCCGGACGTCGTCACCGTGCTGGACCCGGCCGCGATCGAGACGGTGGGCGCCACCGCCGTGCGCCGCGCCTGGAGCGTCAGCGTCAAGCGCTCGCTGACCACCGGCGGCCCGCAGCAGCCCGGCTATGTGCGCACCCTCAACGAATACGACTGCATCGGCCGCCGGATTCGCTGGAAGACCTTCCAGGTCTATTCGCGCTTCGGCGAGAGCGTGATGAAGAAGGACAACGCCGACGGCGAGTGGAACCCTGCGCCGGACGAAGGCGAGGGCGGCCGGGCGGTCAAGGTGGTCTGCGATGGCGAGACCGGCGGCTCCGTCGTCGCCGCCCAGTCGGTCAGCAAGCTGGTCATCACCCTGATGCAGACGTGGGACGAGGCCGCGCCGCTTCCACCGCTGCAGAAGGTCGAACCGGCGCCCAACGCGAAGCTGAAGAAAAAGGTCGCGGCCCATTCCGCCAAACCCGCGGCCAAGCCGACCAAGAAGCCTTGAAGATCGCCATCGTCGCCATCGGCAGGCTGTCCCGCGGCCCCGAGACCGATCTTGTGAAGACCTACGCCGAGCGGGCCGGCGCCGCCGGGCGATCGCTGGGCCTGGGTCCAGTGGAGGTGATCGAGGTCGAAAGCCGCAAGGCGGGCAAGGCCGCCGAGGCCGAGGCCCTGCGGCCCCATCTGGCCGACGCGCACGTCATCGCCTGCGACGAACACGGACAGGCCCGCCCCAGCCGCGCCTTCGCCGAGGAGATCGCCGCCCTGCGCGACCGCGGCGCCCGGCGCCTGGTGTTCCTGATCGGCGGGGCTGACGGGCTGGATCCTGCCCTGCTCGCCGCCGCCAACGGCAAGCTCGCCTTCGGGCCGCAGACCTGGCCCCACGCCTTGGCCCGCGCCATGCTGGCCGAACAGGTCTATCGAGCGGTCACAATCCTCGCCGGTTCACCCTATCATCGAGACTGATGAACACCCGCCTGATCCTCCCCGCCGGCCTCTCGTTCCTCGCGCTCCTGGGCGCGGTGGCGGTCGCGGCCACGGGCGAGCGGCTCGCGCGGCTGAACGTCGAGGAGACCGAGCTTTCGGTCGAACAGGCGCGCAACATGAGCCAGCTGGCGCGCCTGCTCTCGGTGCTTGAGGAACTGAAGCGCGACCCGCCGCCGGCGCTGCTGGTCAGCCCCCGCGACGCCAAGGATGCAGTGCGCGCCGCCATCCTGGTCAAGGCCATGACCCCGGAGTTGCAGGCCCGCGCCCAAGGCTATGCGCACGAGGCCAGCGAGATGATGCGCCAGCGCCGCCTGGCCGCCGTCGAGAGCGAGGCCTTGTTCACCAACGACAGCGCGGTCGCCGAGGCCACCCCGCCGCCGGCGCTGCGCGGTCCACTGGCGCCGGTGCTCCCCGATGTGGCCATCACCCCGCCGCAAAGCCTGCTTATCCCGGCTCAAGGCCCCATCGTGCGGCGGTTCGGCGAGGCGCTCTCGAGCGGCGGACGCTCCAACGGCCTGACCATTTCCGCCGCCGCCGGAGCCCAGGTGACCTCTCCGGGCGCCGGTTACGTCCAATACGTAGGCCCCGTGAAGGGATGGGGCGTCATCTTGATATTAAGACTGGCAGGCGGATACCATCTGGTGCTTGCTGGACTTGAGCGTACAGGCGTCGCGGTCGGGCAATCTGTCGCGGCAGGTCAGGCTGTCGGATGGATGCCGGATAGTCGACAATCGGACGCTCAAGAAAAGCCCACCAGGGAACTTTACCTGGAGGTCCGAGAGCAGGGCGCGCCAGTCGATCCGGGGCGCTGGATGAAGACAAAAGCGGGCTGAGCGCCCTGAAAAGCGCTTGCAAGGGGGCTCGTATCATTCGCGCTCCGGCTCAGGCCGGTCCGCCAGGGAGCCTACGGCAGGCGATGAAGAAGTACCTCCTGATCGGCGTTTCGGCCTTCGTGCTCGGTGCGGGCTCAATGGCCTATGTCAGCCAGCACGCCATGGCCGCGGCCACGCCGCACGCGAACACCTACCGCATGCTCGGCCTGTTCGGCGACGTGCTCGACATCACCGAGCGCCAGTACGTGACGCCGGTCGACGACACAAAGCTGATCCACGCCGCGCTCGACGGCATGATGACCTCGCTCGACCCCCATTCCGGCTACCTCGACCCCGAGGGCTTCGACGACATGCGCGACACCACGCGCGGCGAGTACGGCGGTCTGGGCCTCGAGGTCACCACCGAGGACGGCGTCGTGAAGGTGATCTCGCCCATGGACGACACGCCCGCCGCCAAGGCCGGCCTGAAGCCCGGCGACTACATCACCGCCGTCAACGGCGACAGCGTGCTCGGCCTGTCGGTCAACGACGCGGTCAAGCAGATGCGCGGCAAGCCGGGCGAGACGGTGACGCTGACCATCGCGCGCGAGAAGTCCGACCCCTTCGACGTGAAGCTGGTGCGCGAGGTGATCAAGCCCAAGTCCGCCACCGCCAAGCTGGAGGGTGACTACGGCGTCCTGCGCATCGCCAGCTTCAACGAAAAGACCACCGACGAGGCCCAGGCGGCCTTCGCCGAGATCCACGCCAAGAACCCGAAGATGAAGGGCCTGATCCTGGATCTGCGCCGCAATCCGGGCGGCCTGCTCGACCAGGCGGTTGGCGTCTCCGACCTGTTCCTGGAAGGCGGCGAGATCGTCAGCCAGCGCGGCCGCGATCCGCGCGACGTGGAACGCTACAACGCCCGCCCGGGCGACATCACCGGCGGCCTGCCGATGGTGGTGCTGATCGATAGCGGCACGGCCTCGGCCGCCGAGATCGTCGCCGGCGCCCTGCAGGACCGCAAGCGCGCCGAACTGGTTGGCCTGACCAGCTTCGGCAAGGGCTCGGTGCAGACCGTGATCCCGCTGCGCGGCGGCATGGATGGCGCGCTCAAGCTGACCACGGCGCGCTACTACACCCCGTCCGGCCGCTCGATCCAGAAGACCGGCATCGAGCCGGACCTGGAAGTCGCGGCCAACAAGGAAGAAGCCCAGGCGATCGCCAACCGCGCCTTTGGCTTCTCCGAAGCGTCGTTCAAGAACGCGCTGAACGCCGACGAGGGCAAGGTGCGCAAGGGCGCCCACACCCCGGCCGAGGCGCCGCCGGAGACCTTCGACGCGAAGAAGGACTTCCAGCTGGCCCGCGCCGAGGACGTGCTGCGCTACGGCTCGGTCGCCGCCACGCCGAAGCTGGCCAAGCCCACGGCGCATCTGGCCGAGGTTCTGGGGACCAAGGCCCGTGTCGCCGAGGTGAAGCCCACCGCGCCGACCCCGAAATAGCCCGGATCGCGCCACCGCCCCGGATTCATCTCTGGGGCGGCAAATTCGCGCGCAGAGAGAAGCTTTTGGCGCGGCCTTTGCATGGCCTGCTATAGAGCGACTGTAACGCAGTGCGAGTGGGGGCGTATGCTGAAGCGAATTCTGACCGGTGCGGCCCTGGCCCTCGCGGCCAGCCTGTGCGTGGCCGGCGTCGCGAACGCCGGCGTAGTCACTTTCGAAGACGGCAAGGCCTTCAACTGCATCTCAGGCACGCAGTACAGCGGCGGCATGTCCTTCGCGCAGAACTTCTACGCCTGCTACTACTCGAACACGTCGCCAGAGGACTTCCCGACCACCCTGACCTCGGGCGTCATGGCCGTGGGCTATGCCGACACCCTGATGACCCGCGACGACGCCTCGGTCTTTGACCTGAGCACGGTGGATCTGGCGTTCGGCCCCTTCGACCACGCGGGCCTGACCAGCGACATCACCACGGTGACCGGCAACTTCCACGACGGCAGCACCGCCAGCATCGACCTGAGCGTCGGCTTCGGCTTCCAGCGCTACAACATCGACTGGACCAATCTAGACTCGGTGAACTTCAGCACCCTGCACGCGTCCGAAGAGTATCTGGCGTTCGACAACATCGCCTATGACGGCTCCACGGCGCCGCCGATGGGCGCGATTCCCGAGCCGACCATCTGGGCGACCCTGCTGACCGGCTTCTTCGGCATGGGCGCGATGATCCGCCGCAACCGCCGCGCCCTGGCCTACGCCAAGGCCTGACCGCCCTGGGCCTCCCGCGCCCGGCTCGTCGCGAGCCAAACCGGGAATCTGGGACCGTGAGAAGCCCTCGTTAACCCTGTTTTGGGACTCTCCTGACGAGGAGCACCCATTTCCGTGGCTACGATCGCACTGCCCCGCATCTCGCTGCCGGCCCTGCCGGCGATCCCGATCAAGGCGCTTGCCGAAAATCGCTTCGTGCGGATGGGCGCAGCCGCGGCGGCCCTGGCCGCGGCCGCGGGCGCGCTGGCGATGCTCTTGGCCGGCACGGGCCACCGCGATCCCGCCGCCGTGCGCGTGCCGCTGAGCGGCGCTTTCGGCCATGCCCCGCCCGGTTGGCGTGAGGCGCTCGCGCCCCTGAGCGGCCCTGTACGGATCAGCCAGGACGTCATCCGCCTCTCCGAGCGCCCGCTGGCCCCGCTGGCCGGCGTCACCTGGAACCATCCCGCGGGCCGACCGCTGCCGCCGCTCGCGCCCGGAGCGCCGCTGCCGCCCGCCCCCATCGCGGGCTTCTTCGTGCCGGGGCCGGCCGGGCCCCTGCCGATCATCGCACCGGACGGCCGCACGCCCTTCGAAGCCTACCGCCGCCCGTTCATCGCCAACGGCCAGCCGAAGATCGCCCTGATCGTCGGTGGCCTCGGTCTCAACAGCCGCGCCACCCAGCAGGCCATCGAGACCTTGCCGGCCGAGATCACCCTGTCGTTCTCGCCCTACGCCGAGGGCCTGCAGGGCTGGATCGACATGGCCCGCGCCCACGGTCACGAGGTGATGCTCGAGACCCCGATGGAACCGGTGGACTTCCCGGACAACGATCCCGGCCCCTACACGCTGATGGCCGCCGGCCAGCCGCCGGAGAACCTCAAGAAGCTGGAATGGGCGCTGGCCCGCGCCACCGGCTATTTCGGCGTGACCAACTACTTGGGCTCTAAGTTCCTGACCTCCGACGCCGGCTATCACACCTTCGCCGCCGCCCTGCGCGGCCGCGGCCTGGCCTTCGTCGACGATGGCTCCGCGGCCATGCGCCACGACGGCGGGGTGGCCCGCGGCTCGGCCGAGCGGGTCATCGACGACCAGCTTTCGCAGAGCGCCATCGATCAGCAGCTTGTGGCTCTGGAAGCCGGCGCCCTGCAGCGCGGCCAGGCCATGGGCGCGGGCTTTGCCTATCCCGTGACGCTGGAGAAGGTCGCCCAGTGGTCGCGCACGCTGGGACAGCGCGGATTCCAGCTGGCCCCCGCGTCGGCTTTGACCCGGCCCTAAGCTAACCCGTACAAGGGGCGGGGATGGATCAGGACCTCAGCCTCTATCGGCCGAACGTCGGCGTCGTGCTGTTCCATGCCGACGGCCGGGTATGGCTGGGCCGGCGGATGAACACGCCGGGCCCCTACAACTGGCAGTTCCCGCAGGGCGGCGTGGATCCCGGCGAGGATCTGGAAGCCGCCGCCCGGCGCGAGCTCGCTGAGGAGACCGGGGCGACCGAGGTCACCCTGCTCGGCCGCACCGACGGCTGGGTCGCCTACGACTTTCCGCCGAACCACGGGGGCTCCAAGGCGCTGCGCGGTTGGAAAGGCCAGAAACAGATCTGGTTCGCCTTCCGCTTCGACGGCGAGGACGCGCAGTTCAACCTTTCGGCCCATCCGCCCCCGGAATTCGACGCTTGGCGCTGGACCCACCTGGCCGAAGCCGCGAAGTTGATCGTCCCCTTCAAGCGCGCGGCCTACGACCGCGTCGTCGAGGCCTTCGGCGTCTTCGCCGCGACCGCCAGTCCGAAAGCGTGAGCCTGCCCTCATGAGCCAGCAATGACCGCCATCGTCATGGTGCACGGCGCCTTCTGCGGCGGCTGGTCCTACGAAGTCTTCCGCGCCCCGTTCGAGGCCCAGGGGCTGAAGGTGATCGCCCCCGACCTGCGCGGTCACGGCGCGGGCGAGTCCGAGCAGGCGGTGATCGGCGTCTCGATGGCCGACTACGCCGCCGACATCGCCAAGCTCTGCGACAGCTTCCCCGAGCCGCCGATCCTGCTCGGCCACTCCATGGGCGGACTGGTGGCCCAGCTCGCCGCGCGGCGCTCGAAGATCCGCGCCCTGGTGCTGCTGGCGCCCTCGCCGCCGTGGGGCGTGGCAGCCTCCAGCCTCGAAGAAGCCGCCACGGCCTTTGGCGTGCAGTTCATGGGCGCCTTCTCTTCCGGCGCCTTGCAGCCCGAGCGCAGCCTGATGCGCACCTATAGCCTCGATCGCATGAGCCGCGACGACCGCGAGGCCGCCATCGCCCGGCTGCGGCCGGAGAGCGGCCAGGCGGTGCGCGAGACGCTGAACTGGTGGCTCGACCCGTTCATGACCACCAGCGTCGGGCCAGGGCCTATGGCGGTGCCCAGCCTGGTGCTGTGCGGTCAGCGCGACCTCGTGCATACGCCAACCACCGCCAAGGCCGTGGCCGAGCGCATCGCCGCCGACTTCGAGGTGATGCCCGGCATGAGCCACTGGCTGGTGGGCGAGCCGGGATGGGAGATCGTGGCGGGCAAGGTGCTGACCTGGCTCGACGAGACCGTCAGCCTCGCCGCTTGATCGCCAGCCGGATCAGGCCGCCCAGGGAGACCAGCGCCCAGGCGCCTTCCATGGCGGTGGCCGAGAGATTGAAACTGGCGGTCAGCAGCGAGACCAGGATCAGGCCCGCGCCGACGAAATTGACCCACAACGACAGCGCCCGCTTGGGATCGAGCCGGCCCAGCGCCGCGCCTGCGTAAGCCATCAGGATGATGAGAACGCCGACGAGCCCGCCGGCGTCCTGCCAGCTCATGGGTTCTTGCGTTCCTGATAGTAGATTTCGCCGGTCGCGAACTTGGCGTTCAGCGACGAGTCGTCCGGCTTGGTCCAGGTCGAGAAGTTGATCGCGGTCGAGGACGTGGCGTCCAGGTGCTCCCAGGACTTCCGCACGCGCTTGATGCCGTCAGGGTCCACGGCCACGTAGTTGGCCTGCAGCAGCAGTTCCGGCTGGTGCAGGAACGACCAGACGTTGACGGCGCTGACGATGGGCTTCTCGCCGCCGATCGCGTAGTGCACCTCGCCGCGGCAGACGTCCTTGTTCACGCCGGAGGGCGAGAGCGTGATCGTGTAGTTCTTATCGCCGCCCAGCGGCATGGTGTAGGTGCCGTCGCGCCGGTTGAGCTTCAGGCCAAGCGTCGGGTTCTGCTTGACGATGTCCTCCAGCTTCCCGCCGCGCACCAGCGGCACGCAAACCTTTTCGACGAGGCTAAGGACCACCGCACCATCGCCAGTGGTGGGCAGCGCGGGGGGAGCTTCGGCGGCCGGCGCGGGCGCCGTCGCATCCGGCGCGGCCGTGGTCGGCGCGGCCGGAGCGGGCGCGGCTGGCGCGGCGGGCGCCGCCGTGGTCGCGGCAGGCGGCGCCGCGGTCGTCGGGGCGGCGGGCGCGGCCGGAGCGGCGGCGGTCGGAGCCGGCGCGGTTTGCGGGGCCGGAGGGGCAGGCGTCTGGGCCTGGGCGGCGGTCACGACCGCAGCGGTGGCGAGCAGACTGGCGAGAGCGATGCGCATCAAACGTTTCCCCGGAACTTTCAGCGGGCCATAGAACGGGAGCATGGCGCCATAGGCAAGGCCCCGCCATGGCAAAATTACAGCATTAAATTCAGCTTGCTTCAATCGCGTGCTCTGCGAGCACCGTGAAGCCGTCTGGCGTGACATCTGCGAACCCGCCGCGCACATCATAGACCGTGACCTTGCCGTCGTTGTGAACCGTCACCGGTCCTTCTTTCAGGGCGGTCATGAACGGGGCATGACCCGCCAGGACCCCGAAGTCGCCCTCGGAGCCCGGCGCGTCGACCTGGTCGACCAGCCCGGAGAACAGCTCGCGCTCCGGGGAGACCAGGGAAAAGTGCAGTTTGTCGGCCATGACCCCTAGGCTTCCGCCGCCAGGGTTTCGGCCTTCTTCACCGCATCCTCGATGGCGCCGACGTTGTAGAAGGCGGCTTCCGGCAGGTGGTCGTACTCGCCGTCCACCACCGCCTTGAACGAGCGGATGGTGTCTTCCAGGCTGACCAGCACGCCGGGCGTGTTGGTGAACTGCTCGGCGACGTGGAACGGCTGCGACAGGAACTTGGAGATCTTCCGGGCGCGCGCGACCGTCAGCTTGTCCTCTTCCGACAGCTCATCCATGCCCAGGATCGCGATGATGTCCTTCAGCGCCTTATAGGCCTGCAGGGTTTCCTGAACGCGGCGCGCGACGTTGTAGTGCTCCTCGCCGATCACCAGCGGGTCCATGATCCGCGAGGTGGAGTCCAGCGGGTCCACGGCCGGGAAGATGGCCTGGGCGGCGATGTCGCGGCTCAGCACCGTCGTCGCGTCCAGGTGGGCGAAGGAGGTGGCCGGCGCCGGGTCGGTCATGTCGTCGGCGGGCACGTAGATGGCCTGGACCGAGGTGATCGAACCCTTGTTGGTCGAGGTGATCCGCTCCTGCAGGTTGCCCATCTCCGTCGCCAGCGTCGGCTGATAGCCCACGGCCGAGGGGATGCGGCCCAGCAGCGCCGACACTTCCGCGCCGGCCTGGGTGAAGCGGAAGATGTTGTCCACGAACAGCAGCACGTCCTTGCCTTCGACGTCGCGGAAGTATTCCGCCTGCGCCAGGCCGGTCAGCGCCACGCGGGCGCGAGCGCCCGGAGGCTCGTTCATCTGGCCGTAGACCAGGGCGCACTTGGAGCCCTCGGTGGAGCCACCGTGCTCCTTCGGGTCCATGTTCACCTTGGACTCGATCATCTCGTAGTAGAGGTCGTTGCCTTCGCGGGTCCGCTCGCCGACGCCGGCCAGCACGGAGTAGCCGCCGTAGGCCTTGGCGATGTTGTTGATCAGCTCCTGCATGGTCACGGTCTTGCCGACGCCGGCGCCGCCGAACAGGCCGATCTTGCCGCCCTTGGTGTAGGGGCAGAGCAGGTCGATCACCTTGATGCCGGTGACCAGCACTTCGGCCGAGGTCGACTGCTCGGCGAAGGACGGGGCCTCGCGGTGGATCGGGGAGTGGAAGGCCGAGTTGATCGGGCCGGCTTCGTCGATCGGGTCGCCGATGACGTTCATGATCCGGCCGAGGCAGGCGGGGCCCACCGGCACGGTGATCGGGCGGCCGGTGTCGAACACCGGCTGGCCGCGGGTCAGACCCTCGGTGGTGTCCATGGCGATGGCGCGCACGGTGTTTTCGCCCAGGTGCTGGGCCACTTCCAGCACCAGGCGGAAGGGCTCGCCGGTGCGCTGGTCGGTGTTGGTGGTTTCCAGCGCGCTCTGGATCGCCGGCAGGTGGCCTTCGAACTCGACGTCGACGACGGCGCCGATGATCTGCACCAGGCGGCCCGTGGCGACGGCGCCTTTGGCGGGCTTGGGGGCGACGACCTTCGCGGCGCTCTTGGCCGGGGCTTTGGCCGGAGCCTTGGCGGCGGGCTTCTTCGCGGCGGGCTTCTTGGCGGTGGTGGTAGCCATGATTGTCTCTTTCGACTTTCGACTAGAGCGCTTCAGCGCCGGAGATGATCTCGATCAGCTCCTTGGTGATCTGCGCCTGGCGTGAGCGGTTGTATTTCAGGGTGAGCGCCGAGATCATGTCGCCGGCGTTGCGAGTGGCGTTGTCCATCGCGGTCATCTGGGACGCGTAGAACCCAGCCTGGTTTTCCAGCATGGCGGAGAAGATCTGGGTGGTGATGTTCCGCGGCAGCAGTTCTTCGAGGATGGTCTCCTCGTCGGGCTCATATTCGTAGACAGCGCCCTTCAGGTCGATGGGCGCGGCCGAAGCCTCGACCTGCGCCGGGATCAGCTGGACCGCGGTCGGGGTCTGCGAGATCACCGACTTGAACTTCGAGAAATAGAGTGTGACGACATCGACGTCGCCCGCGGCGAACAGTTCGCGAACCTTGGCCGACACCTCTTCGGCGACGCCGAGCGAGGGATTGCCGCCCGCCTCGAACGCGCCCGCCGAGCGGTCGAGCCGCTTCAGCTGGTCGCGGGCCTTGCGGCCGAGCGTGAGCACGCGGACGTCCTTGCCCTCGGCCAGCAGGCGCGAAATCTTCTCGCGCGCGGCGCGGACGATGGAGGAGTTGAAACCCCCGGCCAGGCCGCGGTCGGAGGTCGCCACCACGATCAGGTGACGCTGGTCCGAGCCCGTGCCGACCAGCAGCTTCGGCGCGCCTTCGCCGGACACGCCCGACGCCAGGTTCGCGATCACCGCGGCCATGCGCTCGGCGTAGGGCCGCGCGTTCTGGGCCGCGTCCTGGCTGCGGCGCAGCTTCGCCGCCGCCACCATCTGCAACGCCTTCGTGATCTTCTGCGTGGCTTTCACGCTTCCGATCCGATTGCGCATCTCCTTGAGGCTGGCCATCGCCTAGATCCTGATCCTCTTCACCAGCGTCTTAGGCGAAGGTTTCGGCGAACGCGGCCAGCACGGACTTCAGATCGTTCTCGACGTTCTTGATGTCCTTCTCGGTGCGGATCTTGTCCAGCATGCCCTGGTGCTTGGCGTGCAGGTGCGCGAGCAGCTCGGTCTCGAAGCGGCGGACCGCGTTCACCGCGACGCCGTCGAGATAGCCGCGGGTGCCGGCGTAGATCACCGCCACCTGTTCCTCGACCGACAGCGGCGAGTATTGCGGCTGCTTCAGGAGCTCGGTCAGGCGTTCGCCGCGCGCCAGCTGGCGTTGCGTCGTGACGTCCAGGTCGGAGCCGAACTTCGCGAAGGCGGCCATTTCCCGGTACTGGGCGAGCTCGCCCTTGATCGGGCCGGCGGCGGTCTTCATCGCCTTGATCTGGGCGGACGACCCCACGCGCGACACCGAGATGCCGACGTTCACGGCCGGGCGGATGCCCTGGAAGAACAGGTCGGTTTCCAGGAAGATCTGGCCATCGGTGATGGAGATCACGTTGGTCGGGATGTAGGCCGACACGTCGTTGGCCTGGGTCTCGATCAGCGGCAAGGCCGTCAGCGAGCCGGAGCCGTTGTCCTCGTTGAGCTTGGCGGCCCGCTCCAGCAGGCGGCTATGCAGATAGAACACGTCGCCCGGATAGGCTTCGCGGCCCGGCGGGCGGCGCAGCAGCAGCGACATCTGGCGGTAGGCGACGGCCTGCTTGGAAAGGTCGTCATAGATGATGACGGCGTGCATGCCGTTGTCGCGGAACCACTCGCCCATGGCGCAGCCGGCGAACGGGGCCAGGAACTGCAGCGGGGCCGGCTCCGACGCGGTCGCCGAGACCACGATCGTGTAGTCCAGCGCGCCGCGCTCCTCGAGCGTCTTCACGATCTGGGCGACGGTGGAGCGCTTCTGGCCGATGGCGACGTAGATGCAATAGAGCTTGGCGCTCTCGTCGGTCCCGGCGTTGATCGCCTTCTGGTTCAGGATGGTGTCGATCGCTACGGCGGTCTTGCCGGTCTGGCGGTCACCGATGATCAGCTCGCGCTGGCCGCGGCCGATCGGGATCAGGGTGTCGATGGCTTTGAGGCCCGTCTGCACCGGCTCGTGCACGCTCTTGCGCGGAATGATGCCCGGCGCCTTCACGTCCACGCGGCGGCGCTCGGTCGAAGCGATCGGGCCCTTGCCGTCGATCGGCTCGCCCAGCGGATTGACCACGCGGCCCAGCAGACCCTTGCCCACCGGCACGTCCACGATCTCGCCGAGGCGGCGGACTTCGTCGCCTTCGCTGATCGCCTGGTCCTGGCCGAAGATCACGACGCCGACGTTGTCGCGCTCGAGGTTAAGGGCCATGCCCTTCACGCCGGCTTTCGGGAACTCGACCATCTCGCCGGCCTGGACGTTGTCGAGGCCGAACACGCGGGCGATGCCGTCGCCGACGCTGAGCACCTGGCCGACGTCGGAGACGTCAGCTTCTTCGCCGAAATTGGCGATCTGCGACTTGAGAATGGCCGAGATTTCGGCGGCGCGGATATCCATGGGTCTTACGCTCTCTTGAGGGCGAATTTG